>ENA-OQER01000151-OQER01000151.1-human-gut-metagenome-genome-assembly--contig:-NODE-151-length-37820-cov-11.210994_pt1 | contig 37820 bp, 37 predicted proteins | sample MGYA00242797_ERZ504639 | MGnify/ENA primary metagenome ERZ504639 (study PRJEB26092, sample SAMD00036306) | human gut metagenome | host: Homo sapiens | study: EMG produced TPA metagenomics assembly of... | reverse complement strand
CGGAATTACGTTCCTCATCTCCATCTTTTCGTTGGGAAGTATCGCTTTCTTCTATTCTGCCGATTATGTGTTGAATCATGTGATGGAACCTCATCAGAGAGTGCGTATCAACGTACTGCTGGGACTGGATGAAGATTTGGCTGGTGCGGGATATAACGTGCATCAGAGTGAGATTGCCATTGGTTCCGGCGGACTTCAGGGAAAAGGTTTCCTCAATGGAACGCAGACCAAGCTGAAGTTCGTGCCTGAGCAGGATACAGACTTTATCTTCTGTACGGTAGGCGAGGAGGAAGGTTTCCTCGGTTCGGCAGGCGTGCTGCTGCTTTTCCTGGCTTTGATATTGCGGTTGATGCATCTGGCTGAGCGGCAACCTTATAAATTTGGGCGTATCTACGGCTATTGTGTCCTGTCGGTATTCCTCTTCCACCTGTTTATTAATGTGGGAATGGTGCTGGGTTTAACACCGGTTATCGGTATTCCGCTACCGTTCTTCAGTTATGGTGGCAGTTCGTTATGGGGATTTACCATCCTTCTTTTCATCTTCTTGAGATTGATGCGGGAAGGAACTTAGTGAGAAGTTAAAAAAAAGAGTGAACAGATTGTTGATGAATCTGTTCACTCTTTTATTGTATCTTGGAAATCTTGATGCCGACGTCACTCACACCGGCAGAATTTCTCTTTTCATATCATGTCTGATGGCTACGTGTATGGAATCGCCTGATGCATCTGATAGATGTTGATGGGGAAGTTATACTGATAGTAGCTGATACCCTGTCCTTTGCTCACGCCGTTTTTGTCAATCAGCTGGCAGTTGACCGTATCTATCTTGCATTCGCCAGGTATCTTTCTGTTTCGGTGATAAACCGTCTGTTCTACGATGAGCGTAAGTCCCATGAACGGATAGGCACCTGTAATGCGAAGTCCTAAGCTTTGTTTGTAATGCCCGGGCTCGAGTAGAGGTGATACTTCGAATGATAGGGTGTCGTTCTTCTCCCATCCTGCAATCGGTGTATGGGCATACTCATCGTATACGGTCGAACCGCTGCAGGCAGAGAGAATGTGAACGATCGCTGTCAAAACGATGAAATAAACAGTCTTTTTCATCTTTTTCTAGCTCCTATTCTTTATTCTTGTGGGGCATTATTGCCTTGTGGCTTGTTACCATTCTGCGGCTTGTTGCCCTTGTTAGGCCGTCTGTCGTTTCTTGGCTGGCGGTTGTCACCCTTAGGATGATTGCCCTGATTACGGTTGTCGCGGCGCTGGTTGTTTGGCTTGCCTTCATTCTTCTGAGGTTTGTTGTCGCCGTTCTGCGCGCGGTTCTCGTTCTTCTGAGGCTTGTTGTCTCCCTCCTGCTGGCGAGGTCCCTTGTTCTTATTGTTCTTCTTCTTTTTCTTAGCCTTGTCAAAGCGGCTCAAATCAGCTTCGGCGAGCAGGTCGACTGGTTTGGCTACAGGTTTTGCCTTACCGTCTTCCAGCAGACTCAATGGCTTCTCGCCCTGACGGTTCATTTCGATGATAGCCTTGGCACGCTCGATGCTGATGGTTTCGAGGTTGGAAGCAAGGTTCTTGTCAGAAGAGTAGGTGATAAGACCTGCCAGGATATCCACCTTGACTGATGGAAATCCCCGTCGGCAGTCTGCAGTACGGCATCCTTAGGCGGCAACTTTCTGCTAGCCTCTACATAGCTGTCTACCTCGTAGTTGAGACAGCACTTCAGTTTGGCGCACATACCGGCAAGTTTCTGAGGATTCAGAGAGATGTCCTGGTAGCGTGCTGCATTGGTGCTAACGCTGATGAAGTTCTTCATCCAGGTAGCGCAGCAGAGTTCTCTGCCGCAAGGACCCGTTCCACCGATGCGCCTGCTTCCTGTCGTGCACCGATCTGTTTCATCTCAATGCGTACATGGAAGGTATCGGCAAGAACCTTGATGAGCTGGCGGAAGTCCACACGTTCGTCAGCGATGTAATAGAAGATAGCCTTGTTGCCGTCTCCCTGATATTCTACATCACCTATTTTCATCTTCAGTCCGAGATCTTTGGCTATCTGGCGGCTCTGGATCATGGTGCCGTGTTCACGGCTCTTAGCCTCCTTGCATTTGTCAAGATCCACCTGCTTGGCGATACGGTAGATACGCTTGATATCATCCTGCGACTTGAGGTTTGCCTTCTTAATCTGGAGTTTTACCAGTCTTCCGGTCAGCGTAACCACACCGATGTCGTGACCCGGGTTAGCCTCTACCGCCACTATATCGCCCTTCTTCAGGTCGAGGTTATTCACATTGTGGTAATATCCCTTACGGGTATTCTTGAACTGTACCTCCACGAGGTCAGTACTTTCAGCATTGCCGGGTACATCGGCAAGCCAGTCGTATGTGTTGAGCTGTCTGTCCTGTCTTCCTACGCCCTTAGCGCACAGACCACGGTCGCAGCCGTTACACATCCTGAATTTCATATTTTTGTAATCCACGATCGTCTAATTTATAATGTATAATTTATAATGTCTAATTTATAATGAACAATGAACAGAACTTTCGCAAGTTTTGCCCCATACGCCCTGTTTCGCCCCATACGCCCTGGCTAGGAGCTTCTGCCCTTTCAGGGCGTGCTGCTTCTGGAGTTTCACTTCCTAAGCAGGAGGACGATGATTTTGAGCGCCATATCGAAGAAAACGATTTTGGCATTGGCATTTTGCGAAATCATGCGCTTGCTGTCTTCGAAGAGGTTGGAGATGTCAATGATGTTTGCCTCGTTGATGAAGCGGGCAAAGTTCTTGGCAAAGTTCTCCTCATCCTGCGTCATGTAGCTCAGTTCCGGATTCCGGAAGTTGTACATGAAACTTTCTCTGAGCATGTGCATGAAGTAGTCGAGCATGCGTTTCTGCTTTTCTCTTCCGAGGTTGCAATCACATCGGTCCACTTCTTGAGGTCACCTATCTTGCGCATGTAAGCCAGTCGCATCAGCATGATGAACATGTCGAGATGCTGCCGGTTTTCGTTTCCTGCATCCAGTTCTTCGAGAGCGAGGTTCCAGTTGCCGTTGGCGATACGGGCTATGCGGTGTGCCATGTCTGGCTCCAGCGCTCTCCGCTCTATCAGCGCTTTTTCCATCTCAGCGGTTTCTATCTTCTTGAAGTCGATACGCTGCGTGCGGCTTCTGATGGTTTCGAGCAGCAGTTCCGGATTCTCGCTTACCAGCAGGAATAGCGTCTGGCGTGGCGGCTCCTCCAGCAGTTTCAGTATCTTGTTGGCACTCTGTATGTTCATACGTTCCGGGAGCCATATCAGACTTATCTTATATCCGCCCTGACTCGACATCATCATCAGTTCGTGAGAGATGGCATCGGTTTCTTCGGCAGTGATGATAGCCTGTTTGTTATAGTCGGCATCCGTCTTGCCCATCTTCAGCATCCAGTCGCTAATCTGGATGTAGGGACCTTTAGAAAGCAGCAGCTCTCTCCATTCCTTGATGAAGTCGAGGCTCACCGGTTTGTGTTCGCTGCCCATATTGGCGGTCTTGATGGTAGGAAAGGTGAAGTGGAGGTCCGGATGTTCCCATTTCCTGAGCATCGGTGAATCGCCCAGAAGATAGCTGGCAAAAGCCAGTGCCATCGCCAGTTTGCCGCAACCCTGCGGGCCGCAGAACATCAGCGCATGGGGCAAACGGTTCTCCTGAACCATCTCCATGAGACGGTTCCATACTTCTTGCTGACCTATAACTTCATTTCTTTGCATTTAAAACAGAATTTTTGCTATTTGCTTGACGCTGTCTACAGCCGATACGGTGAAGAAGTGAACATTGTTGTAACCATGTTCGAAGAGATCTTGTACCTGAGCGGTAGTCCACTCGATACCGAGCTGCTTGGCATCATCGTCAGTTTTACATTTCATTACCTCCTGTGCGAGTTCTTCAGGAATATCGCAGTGGAAGGTTTTCGGCACTACAGTGAGCTGGCTCAACTTGGCGAAAGGCTTGATGGCAGGAATGATAGGAATGGTTACGCCTATCTGCCGAGCCTTTTCAACAAAAGCATAGAACTTCTCGTTGTCGTAGAAGAGCTGGGTAACGGCATACGCTGCGCCCAACTGTTGCTTCTCCAGCAGATGCTGCATATCCATTTCGAGGTTTGGCGCCTCTTCATGCTTCTCCGGATAGCAGGCTACACCGCAGCAGAACTTGTCGCCCGGGTGCTTGATGGGAGTGCTGTCAAAGAAGAAACCGTCATTAAACTGATTCACCTGCTTCAGGAGGTCGGTGGCATGGGCATGACCGTTCTCGGTTGGTGTAAACTGCCGGTCTTCTTTCGCCTTGTCTCCTCGCAGAACGAGAATGTTGCTGATGCCCAGAAACTGGAGGTCGAGCAGTTCGTACTCGATGTCTTCCTTCGTAGCACCGCTGCAGATAATATGAGGGATGACAGGTATGTCGTACTTATTCTGTATAGCGCCTGCGATGGCTACGGTGCCCGGGCGGCGGCGTACACGCTGGCGAGTGAGGAGACCGTTTTCCAGTTCCTTGTATACATACTCGCTATGGTGCGTAGTGATGTTGATAAAGCGAGGACCAAACTCGCTCAGCGCATCGATGGTACGGAAGAGTGTTGCTGTTCCGTTACCTTTGAGCGGAGGTAAAACCTCGAACGAAAAGCCTCGCTTATCGCCCTGCTGATGTAGAAAATCTGCTATGTTCATATTACCTAAATTCTATGTTTCTTCTTATTTTGGTGCAAATTTACAAAAAAAATAGGGGAAAACCGCATGTTGAACGTAATATTTATAAAGAAAAAACGTATATTATTAGGTGGAGATTGATTTTTGGCATGAAAAAAGAAGATTTCCTGCCGGTAAATGCTACGCTATTCTACAGAAAAGTGATTAAAATTTAAACCTAAAAAATAATGGAACAAAAACAAACAGGCTCTAGAGCCTATCTTATTTCAATTGTGATGGTAGCCGTTTTGGGCGGCTTGCTTTTCGGTTATGATACCGCGGTAATCTCGGGAGCCGAGAAGGGTTTGCAGGCATTCTTCATGGGTGCTGAGGATTTCACCTATACCGATTTCTGGCATGGATTCACTTCTTCCAGTGCTCTGATTGGTTGTATCATCGGTTCGGCGCTTTCGGGTGTGCTGGCTTCTAACTGGGGCCGTAAGCGTTCGCTGATCTTTGCGGGTGTGATGTTCTTCATCTCTGCATGGGGATCTATGTGTCCTGAGTCTTTGGTGTTGCCAAAGGGCGAACCTAATCTTACGCTTCTCATCGTGTTCAACCTCTATCGTGTGATTGGCGGTATCGGTGTGGGTCTGGCATCTGCTGTATGTCCGATGTATATCGGTGAGATTGCGCCTAGTAACATCCGTGGTATGTTGGTCAGCTGGAACCAGTTTGCCATCATCTTCGGTCAGCTGGTGGTTTATTTCGTCAACTTCTTCATTCTTGGCGATCATATTGCTCCTGCCATCCAGAGTGTGGGCAACGGTATGAACCAGATTCTGAATGGTGGCGAGGCTGCCTGGGCTATTGAAACCGGATGGCGCTATATGTTTGGTTCTGAGATGGTTCCTGCGGGTTTGTTTGCTCTGCTTATCTGCTTTGTTCCTGAGACTCCCCGTTATCTTGCCATGGTTGGTCAGGATGCGAAGGCTGAGCGTATCCTGGCTCGCATCAATGGTGCTGAGGAGGCTAAGAAGATTTTGGATGACATCAAGAATACGGTTACAGAGAAGAAGGAGAAACTGCTTACTTACGGTGTGCTCTGTATCTTCGTAGGTGTGATGCTCTCTGTATTCCAGCAGGCTGTAGGTATCAATGCCGTGCTCTATTATGCTCCTCGCATCTATGATGCTATGGGCTTTGACAATCCGATGGTATTGACCGTATTCAATGGTATCGTGAACCTCGGTTTCACCTGTGTAGCCATCTTTACGGTAGAGAAGTTGGGACGTAAGCCTTTGCTCATTACCGGTTCTCTGGGCATGGCATTGGGTGCCATCGGTGTAGCCATCACCTTCGGTAATCCTAATCTGCAGTTGTTGTGCATGGTATCCATCATGGTTTATTCTGCATCATTCATGTTCTCTTGGGGACCAATCTGCTGGGTACTTATTGCCGAGGTATTCCCTAATACGATTCGTGGTGCTGCCGTAGCGATTGCCGTAGCCTTCCAGTGGATTTTCAACTGGATTGTTTCTACCTCTTTCGTTCCGATGGCTAACAGCCTGGGCTATTGGTTCACCTATGGCCTGTATGGTGTTATCTGTATCCTCGCTGCCCTCTTTGTATGGAAGCTCGTTCCTGAGACCAAGGGTAAGACGCTGGAGGATATGACCAAGCTTTGGAAGAAAAACTAAGTTCTTATTCTGTGAAATATCAAGACCGCCAGGCGTAGAAAGAAACGCCTGGCGGTCTTTCTTGTATGCTCGGCATGAGCTTATTCTAATGGGTGCAAGTCCCTAACGAACCCTAATAGCGGGAATCGTATAGCCAAGAGCAAGGGTGTCCACTGCGAGGTGGAATCTGAAAGAAGCTGGCGGCAAACATCTGACCTAACGTACAGAAACTTCATATAAGGCATTTGACCATGGATGAGATTGCAAGACAAATCAAAGTCCCATAGCTATTCGGAATGGTTGGTGTAAATGAAGTGGGTATAAGATGGAAAGACTAAGCTTATCCGAGGAGGTCTCACGGACGCATGGGTGAAGATGAATAATTCGATGTACAATGACGGAGTAAAGCTTGCCGTGAGAAGTCAGCAGAGGTCATAGTACCAAGGCACGTGTGCTTATAGGGAAGGACTGAATCGTGCAGTGCAATAGTAAATGAATGTTACCTTGTGAGACACCTCATCAGATGTCCGAAAGGAACTCTCTATCCAAGACGATAGGACGGAATCCGACAATAGGATAGAAGTGATGCTACTCATAGGGATAGCTGAAAACAACTTGCCACACATCGCAAGATGAGAAAGCACGAAACCGCCGTATGCGGAACCGCACGTACGGTGGTGTGGGAGGTCGGTAAATGTGAAAATAGGAGGCAAATGCCTTTTATGATTAGCATTTACTCCTACCCGATTTTTAAAAAATCTGTTTTATCCCTCACATCCCTCACGTTTCCCGTTTTTCGAAACTTTAATTATCTGATAATGAGATTATTATCTCTTTTGTTTAGCGTGATAGATTGACGAAATATTTACAAAATCCATCACGCTATCCCTCACGATTTGGGGTTATCCCTCACGATTTTCTGCTAATCATTATGCAGAAGTAACCTAATTTATTTACGAGTAAAGCAAAACCCTGAACTTTCGCTAGGGCAAAAGCTTTGTGACGTATCGGTTCGTTTCACAGGATGAAACGAAGTGTTTCTCCGCTTGAAACGAACAGTTTCATGGTATGAAACATAATGTTTCATTACATGAAACCGTGTCCATTTCCTGGTGCCATCCATCGTAAGTGTTTCAACAAAAATATGCAGTATCTGATAGAGTGTAGTGAGAAAATCGTGAGGGATAACCCCAAATCGTGATGGATAGCGTGATGGATTTTCCTGTTTTTGAAGTATCTGTCACGTTATCCAAGTATCTATATATTAGCAAGTTAATGCATGTGATAGATGCAAATCGTGATGGATGATAGATGATTACATAAAACTTGTTCATACGAAGGCTGCGCTAGGTTACGAATATGGCTGTATCGGGTTACGAATATGGCTGTATCGGGTTACGGATATGACTGCATCGGGTTACGGATATGACTGCATCGGGTTACGAATATGGCTGCATCGGGTTACGGATATGGCTGTATCGGGTTACAGATATTACTGCGTAAGCTAACGGAGACGTATCTGTAAGCTTATCGAGACGTCTGCATCAGCTAACTGAGACGTCTGAACTCGCTTACTGAACTACTTGAGTTGTCTTACAGAACTACTTGAGTTGCTTGATTGAACTACTTGAGTTGCTTGACTGACAACATAAAACATATAATTTCCGTCTCTGTCTGCATTCTTATCATATCACAAAAGGGCTGCAAACGGCATGATGCCGTCTGCAGCCCTCTACTTATATTAGAATCAGGAGCGTAAAATTACACTCCGTCGCTTGGATATTCAAGAGAGGTAATCACATCATGTGATGATTCATCCGCTCCAAAGCTATCCATATAACTTTTCCTAAAACTTTTAAGCTATTAATCACCATAATACCAGTCATCATCATCTTTTGCTGGACTACTACCGCTATCAGCTCTTCCTTGATATAGGGTAGAGGCTGCGAGGAGAGCGCAAGAGGTGATATTTACCACCTGCATCTCTGGCTTTTTATATTCTTTTCTTTTTCATATCCTTTTGATTTATAGTTCTTTACTTAACCATGATTTTATAAGTCTTGTTGCCACGCTTAACGATGTTCAAGCCCTTCTGCAGACCGTTGGTACGATGACCATTCACGTCATAGTATTCTGCATTGGCATCGTTGCTGATAGCGTTGAGGTTGTCAATGGCTGTCGTGCCATCACCCTTTCCTATGCTCAGCATGGTTGCTCTTGCATGAGATGCTGTGGTAGGATGAATATATGCACGCATCGGTTTGATGCCCACGCCATTGCCATCATTCAAGTCAGAGACACGCCAGAACTTGTCCTTACCAATGATGTAGTCGTTTTTATCAAGACCCTGATTGTCATTGCCGCCAATCTTGGTGAATGAACCTACAGGCAGTGAACATCGAGTTTCAATACCGATTCCTGTCGCTTATTGTTTGTTGAGCGTATTTCTGTGTAGTATTACTTATTGGGGTATAGTAATTTTTGCAAATTATCAGCTTATACATTCTGCAGAATTGTGGAAATGTACTTGGCTTATGATAGGAATGTCTGTATTCCTTGTAATATTATTAGGGTATTGTGGATATCGAAAGTGGCTCTAGTAGTCTTGCTTTCTTTGTGTTCTTGTACTTTAGTTAAAATGTTGAGTTTTACATGGAAAATGTGAATTTAACAAGAGTATCTTTGTAATTTGTTATAATTTAATGATTTACAAGAAAATAGTAAACATTTCAAGGAGATTAAATCAAGTTTTCTAAATAACAAGAAAGAAGGATTATCCTTCTTTCTTGCTAGAATTTTATGATATCTTTAATGATGTCTTCTTTGACCCCAATTTCTTTCAGCATAAAAGCACGAATGATTTTTGTTAATTTATAAGCAACGTCTTCGTATTGGCTTTTATCAAAAGAATTCTCATCGTAGGAATTAGGGTGAGTAATGATGTTTCTGGTTTTTACGGCTTTAGTTGCAAAATCCTTGTTAAGTTCATCGGGTAGTAGCCCCTTGAGGTTGTCTAACAATTTGCAAAAACGAGAATCAAGTTCCTTTCCTGTAGTATGAAGAAGCCAATTCTGTAAGTCCGTCTTATCTTTTTTGTCAAGTACACTATCTGCCTTTTCTAAGATTTCTTGAACTCTTTTTGCCCGCTTACTTTTTGGGTTAACATTGCCATTCTCTCCTTTAAACTCTTTAGTTATAGAGTCTATAAAAGAAATATAGTTTCTTATTTGTGATGCAGGTGGAGAGTACCAGTTAATGATGTTTCGTAAAAAGCATTAATAGCATCACTATACTTGTTGTATAATTCGTTCCACGCACTAAAAATTTCTAATATTTCTTCGTGTGTAAAGTCCGTCAATTCGGTCTGAGGAGAAGAGGCTTGCGGAATATCAATATACCGATAAGCATACTTTTCATTTACTTTATAAACGAATTTTCCTTGGTTATAACAAGTGATGTTTTCAGGCATAAATGTTCTATTTGTTAATAGGAATAGTAAAAAACAATATTTGTGCATCATCTCTAAACTTTCTTCAAAAGAAGGATGTTTTCGAGGAAGTAATCGCAAAAATGCATGCTGTATAATACCTTGATTAATACTTCCTAAAGTGCGGCAAAAATAGAAATTAATATCAATGTTTATATCTTCTGATTTTAGCAAGGTATAAGGTCGTGGTGGATAAAAATAAATGAGGTTCAAGTTCGGATCGTTGATTTCATTCTCAATTTCTTTGAATCCTGACTCCATTATATTAGCTGACCATTGATCGAGTAGGGGGGCTCCAAACCCTATAGCTCTTACGTTTTCAAATGAAAGAGTGTTGTCAAAAATGAACAACTTTTTGACTTCATATATATAATGCTTTAAATTATTACCAAAATGACTTGATTTTATACCTATTAAGCCTTGTAAAGCAATGCTCTCTGAGTATTCTTTGTCTTTTTGTTTATCATAAGAATATGCAGAACCGTATAAGTAATCTAATTGCTCTGAATGGGCAATACCTTCCCCTTGAAAGCATAATTCTATAAAGATGTTTTGCTTGTCAAGGAATAAAGTTCCATAATATTGTTTGCTTGGGTTATTTGGCTGGTACCATAATCCGATGTATCGTGATTCAAACTTAAAATCAAATCTATCTATCATTTCTTTTCTGAATTTATTATTAGCATATATAGGTGTACCATACCATGCTTTAGGCATAGTATGTACATACGTCATGAATTTCTTAGATACAATATCTGTATTAGCTGCCTTGATGAGACCTGCCTCTTGTGTATCTGCAATGATTCTTGAAGCGACAGATGATTGCGTCTTTTTGAGGTTAAAACGTTCTCTGACAGATTGATTGTTCATACTCATGCCATCCTCGTTTACAAGGCAAGCATGCTGATAGCAAGCCTCAATCTTTTCTTCTTTTGTCATATCATTTAGTTCCTTGTGAGGGAACAGTGTAACTCTTGTACACATTTCCTCCTTTGCTATTCTAGCAGCAGGAAGGTGCATGTCTTCTATGGCGGCAACCGCTCTGTCTATACCACTGCCACGTCGTTCACAAAAGCCCAACAAAAACATTAGTTCTGCTAATTTCTCATTGCGAGAGTTTGGTGGCAGGTCTATCAGCCGATTGACATCGTTAAGTGGTGCACCAGGATTAGTTATGACAACACGATTTGAGAAGATCTCAATAGTTAGATTTATTCCAGAGATCCCGAAATCTTGATGTACCAAGGCATTAGCAGTGAACTCACGTATTGCAATTTGTGGGTATTCTGCAACATCTTTACGCTTGACTTCAATGCTTTCTGTTGAGATATTTTTCATGATGAAGTCTATTAACCCCTCAAATCCGACAGCATATCCATATTGTCCGAACTGTTCTCGTAGGGTGTTGCGATTGTTGGTACCCACATATTTGCGTACAATGACTTTTCGGTTGCTGATACCTTCAAAATCATTTAAGTTATTGGCGAATAAAATGGCACCAAGATTGGTGATGCTCCAATTATCCTCTTCTCCAATACAGAATCCATAGTCAGCCATTCTATGCATGATACTATCTACGGACTTGGGGGTATCTTTGTCTAATAACTCAAAGAATTTACGGAAATTCAATAGTTGTAAAACTTCATTTCTTGTCAAATCTCTTTTGGCGATTCTTTCCTCAAAACTTAATCCTTGTGAGGTGGCTATCATATTGCGTACTTGTAGTTCAGACATTTTACGAGTTTGTCCATTTGCTCTACAATATGACTCATGATAATCTTTTCCTCGAAGAAATATCGGCTTTTCTCTTTGTTCTGGTACATAAACAAAGAGAACTGGATGACCATTGTATTCAAGAACAGCATGGTCTATATCAACTGCTTGCGAGAGATTGTTGTGGGCGATGTTTCCCATATGTTTAACAATCTTCTCTATTTCTTCTTTCGTAAGTACAGTAAATGTGGCATCATCATTTACTCCATACGCAAACATACCGCCACCTTGATGGTTGCTAAAAGCACAGATGTGTTGGGCAAGTCTATCCGTTTTCGTAGATAGATTGCTCTTCCAATCCATTTCACTCAATTCATGAGGAATGGGTGTTAAACTTTCCTTTAAAATATCTAAAGCTTTATCTTTCCAATTCATATCTTTATTATTGCATGGAATTTTCTTTGCAAATAAAAAGCCGCTGATAATCAGCTACTTATAAAAACAGGGAATTTTCTTTGCAAATAAAAACCGATTAATATATATGTTCCTTAAAACGAGTCAGTAGACTCTTTATTGTTTGCAGCCTCAAGTAATTGCTCCAGTGTCGTGAAGTATGGTTCCTTCTTATATGGATTTGCAGACTTCTTAAGTTGAAGAATTTCGCCAGCCTTACCTTCAAATGAGATTTCGGGATTATTGCTCTCCAAGTCGAATGCTAAATAATAGTCTTTACTTGCACTAAATCCTTTCTTCTGAAGGTCTTCGCCCGAGACGATTCTTGCCCCTTGCCCTGTTAGCTTGAAAATTGCCTTGTCTTGTTGGTTGTGCATAACAAGGAATTTACAACTTTCGAACCCAGGTATTAGTCTAAGTGAACCACTCTCAAAGCCAGCTCGTGTATAGTATAGCTTGTTCTTTAATACCAGTTTCCATTGTTCTAGTTTGCAATATCCAACAAGTATTACGGCATTTTTGCCTTCCAAAGGAAGTTTGTAAACTAATCCTCTTTGTGGAATGGAATTCTCTACATGCTCATAGCCAAGGCTCTTTTCTAAGAGAATATCTTTTAAGTGCTCGTAGAGCTGTGGACTATCTTCGTCTTCATGTCCATAATGTTCTTTACGGCTCTTGCTTTTTGGCAATAATGGGAATGCACCTATATTTACACTAGTCACGCTGTTGCTATAGTATCTCTTAGCAATCGTTTCGTTGTCGCCACGTCCAGGAAAGAGAATGTACCCTCCTATCACTTCTTTGCTAGTGTGGTCTTTGAGTCCTGACCCATAATAGATTGCATCACGATAGCGATGCATCTGATTAATGGCATCTGATGGCGGATAATCGCCACCATGTAACTCTTGCATCTCTTCCATGTCTTCTTTTTCTATGTCTTTATCCAACCGCTTGTCATTGATAACGCGATATTTGGCATCATACAGGTAAGTAAGCAAAATCTTAGATCCATCTTCTTTGGTGATGTTAAGCACGATGTCAGGCCTTTGCTCTGTAGTTGCTGTATGTACTCCAAATGTATCGGCATTTCTGCGGTTGAAGGTATGCTGGTAGTGCAATGTGATAACATCACCGGCATGCATACGCATTTGTTCTGCCCATTCCGATGTGTCATTTTCATTAGGAGTAGGGTAGTTGAAAGTTACAACATGCTCCATCTTGGAATTTGAAAATGGGTTTAGTAACGACCCCACAGGCTCTGAGACCAATTTTTCATAACCTGGATACTCTTTTTCTATATGAAGCAGTTGTTTTACCATTCGTTTCATCTTGATAAAGCACCACAATTCATAGATTTCCCATATTTGCAAAGTTCCTATGTTGGAAGCACCATTGTATAAGTCTATGCCACGGCGTAACTTAATCCAATCTTTGTATACCTGTTGGTAACCAGCACGGCTTTGGAGTACCATGCTGTCTTGGCTCATCCCTTCAAATTTGCCAATGGTTCTGAAGAATGGGTTATGCTCCAACTTGTGGATGCGCTCCTTGTAATTGAGCAATCGGTTGCGATGATCGTCCGAAAGGTCATCATTGCGGTTGTTAGTCAATACTTCATTGAGTATCTTTGTCAATCGTCTGCCGATGTGTACGAGGGTATGCTTCACGAAGCGATTTTCACGGGTATTTACGGTATTGTCGCTTTCTTTTAATTCAAACCAATGGTTGTCAAGCTGTTTGGCTTGCAGTTTCTCTGCATATTCATCTTCAAGTGCAGGTGTCCATTTCTTAACCTTTTCAACTTTAGCATAAGTTGTGTATGTTCGTACATTTTGATGTGGACGGCGAAGAATCAACTCGATGTTTTTGAGGTAATCATCTATAATGTCCTCAAAGATATTCATCCACACGATGTCATTCTTAACTCTTCCTCTTGTCAACTGTTGGTAAGTTGTAGCAAGATAACGGAAAATGATATCATTGTATTCTTCGTTTACATCATTAAGCAGTGACTTGTAGTCGTGCTTGGTGTCAAGTTTAGGACTGACAACTTCAAATGTTACCCATGTGCGTTTGGTCTTACCAGCATGTTGGTACTCAAATTCCAATTTGAAAACTCCAGGCTCATTTAGAAAGCTAACATTTCCTGATAATCCAACAACGTTACCATTGTAATCTTTATCAAGAAAGAATGCTGTTTCTATGTCTTTACGAACATGGAGAACTTTGGGGGTAGATTTTTTGTCAAGGAGTCCCGGCTTGAAACGAATGGCGATATTATACTCGCAAGTTTCAAACATGACAGGTCTTTGCTCTCCCCAAACTTGTTGTCCGTCTTCTGGTGTTTCTTTTAACTTTGAGGTTGGTAGTCATAAAGATAGAGCTTACATATATCTTTTGATGAATATTTGCAATAACGCTCTTCGTATGGCATAGCAGAATTTGGCTTAGAATCGTTGTCATAGTCAATACGACCTTTGAAACGTTCCCAAGCATACGACAAGTCTTCGCTTCGTACGATGACTTGATAGTCTCCATCTTGATGTTCAAACCTTAATGCTTCCATATCTTGTTTGTTTTATGGCCAAAAACGAGTGAAACTCTGGCGATTTAGTCTCTCTATCATTTCGGATAGTTTATCTACAGCCATATAGCTGTCTTTGTTGTCTTCTGTGTGTTGCGGCGCAATTTGGCGCAACCAGTCAAGTTTGGTGAACTCATGACCATCGTCTGCTTGGTCAGAGAATCCATTGGCTGTACGCTCCTTTTCCGAGATACGGAACATTTCGTCATCTCCCTCTACTCGTGGAAGGATCTTCATGAGCAGAATTTTGTCAATGGCTGTATTGGCAAGTTGCTTGCAAACTTCCAATGAGATTTCTTGTCCATCTTTCTCAGCTTTGTCAAGAAGAACAGCTAGGTAGATAGTTAGTTCGTTCATTACACGATAGCTGACCATAAAAGGTGTTCCATATAATGCTTTGTTGATTTCTTCCAAACGTTGTGGAAGTCCATTTTCCGTCTCCCCTTTTATATATTTGAGTATATCTTCATTCTTTGTTATGGCAGTACAGTTCTTGATGACTTCTTTTGCAGAGACGTATTTAGCACGCAAATCATCCATGGATAGAGGATTCTCTCTATATGCTAAATCGTCCTTGTCGCTGAAAATGTCAGTAAGTGCGCCACCATTCATTTCTATGGTCATGGCACGGTCTATCACCTTGCGTGAGAACTGATGGGTTGTGTCATCCATGTTGACTGTTCCGATGACTAAGACATTCTCTGGCAGGGTCAGGCCTGTGTCAAGCAGAGAGGTCTCTTTATTCTCTGGTATCGCATTCATCTTTTCTTCATCGACAATATTGAATAACTTCATGTATATGTCCCTATCATTCTTACATGTAGCAAAGCCTTGTTCTTTTTCGTCTTTTCCTACCTTACCAATACTTCTGAAGTATTCTTTGTCAATAAGTACTCCGCTCTTGATGATAGTGTTACCCTCTTCGTCTTTTATCGCCTTTCTTGTTTCAAGTACGCTGAGAAACTCTGCAAAATATTGCTCTACAGGGGCAAGATTCATTTCGTCGAGGCATACAAAGAAAGGAACATTAGGATACATCTTTGCTTTCACCAAGAATTTTGCGAACTTACTGAACATATAGCGTTTGTTAAGATTGCTCCAATAACCAAGCAATTCGGTAGAGTCGTGCCAGTTTGGCTTGACTTCAATCATACAGTAATTACCTGGTTCTGTTCCGTCTTTATCTTGTAGTTCTTTCGGACAAGATTTAAAAGCAAACTCTCTCACAATACGGCTCTTGCCAGTTCCACTTATGCCTGCAAGAAGCATGAATGGCTTAGTGCGAAAAGCGGTATAATATGATGAGAATTTATTTGTGTTGGATTTCACAAAATCTTTTTCTTCTTGTGATGGGGCTTCTTTATCTTTTGTAAAGGTGAACTTTTCGGAATCTAACCGAAACGTCTCTTTTGCCCAACTACTAAAAGCAGACTCCTTGTTAAATAGTAATGCGTTGTATGTGTATGGATCGGTATTTGTTAAAATCAATACGACTTGTAATTCTGGGTATAAATTCTTTTTTATATACCTTTTTAGAGTATCAATATTGACATTGGTAGAGATAACAAAAATAACAACATCAAATTTGTGTCGGAATTGTTCTGTTACACGATTTCCTATGGCTTTGTCATCATAAGTTAATGACACGCCTGCTTCTAATTTGAAATTAGAAGAGAACCAATGCTTAACAGCATTTCCCTTAGTGTTATTTTTAGGTGAAGCATTAACTAATATGTCAATAGCTTCTTCAAAAGACTGCTTGTTAATATTCATGTTCGTTAATTTTCTATTCTTATAATATTTTTACAAATTAGTTCAACTAATTTGGGAGGCACACTTTCCCCAATTATTTCACAGCATCTTGCCATAGATATCTGTTTACCCTCTATAGAGAATTTATAATCATAGTTAGAAATGCTCTGTAGTCGTAATCCTTCAAAGATTGATAAAACCCGATTTTGGTCAGGGTGAATTTTTTTGTCAGATGACACAAATTGAAAGTTTTGAGTCAGTGTTGGCGCTGGGGTATCCCAAGACATTCTTTTGTACGCTGTGTCAAAGCCTTTGATAAGCCTTCGTTTGCCTGTTTTCTTGTCAACTATTGTAGGACGGGGTAATAGCGCTCCGCATTTATCACAATAAATAGGGGTGTCTTTTTTAGAAACGTGACGCCCGTCAATAATACAAGAGTCATGTCTTGCATTACCTTTGTAGCCGCATTTTGGGCATTGGTTATTGTATGCAGTTTCGTTTTGGGGCGTGCAAGATACCCACCAATATTTCTCGTCATTTAAAATAGGTACAACATGCCATGGTATGTTGTTATCTTTGTTCTTGCCTTTTTGAGCTGATAACTTTGGCGAATTTCCGATAGCTTCTCTTAGTGTAACCCACTTGTCCTTTCCGTTTTCTGCTTTCTCCGAATGGCTTTTTGGTGGTAAGAAACTGTTGTGTTTCTCAAAATATTCTTTACCTTTTTTGCTTCTAGATAAAACAGTAATAAGTCTAATCCTAGATTGTGGTATGCCATAGTCCGCACAATTAACAATTTCCGCCTTACCTATGTATTCGTCGAAAAGCTGCTCTTTAATATACTCTATAATGTTGACATACCTGTTGTCTTCCGTTCTGATAACGGTATTAGTCATAGTTGTAACATTCTCAAGTATAATCCATTGGGGCTTTAATTCTTTTATTATGTTTATCGCAGGGATAATTAATCGATTGCGAGGATCTTCTTTGGGCCTTCTTCCATTGCGGATTTCGGAAAGTAGCTTTCCTAAACCATTGAAAGACATACCTTGGCATGGTGGAGTTGCATAAACAAGAAAAGGATTTCCTACATTCTTGTTTTTCCACTCTTCAATAATTTTATTTTGCAATGTCCAAATATCACCACATATGCTTTCTGTATTAGGGTAATTCTCATGGTATAGCATACACCTTTCCTTCAGCAATTCATTGCTGAGAAGAATGTCTATGCCACAAGCCTTAACTCCTAATTCTCCAATTCCTGCCGAAGAAAATAAACTAAGAGCATACTTTGATGAGTTTGATTCTTTCATTTTGTAAAGTTCTATATGTTTCTATTTTATCGACCACAGTAAGTCTTTAACATCCACATCCAAGCATTTGGCAATCTCAACGAGAGTTTCCAAGTTCGGCTGCATAGTGTTTGTGCACCATTTTGATATGGTTCCTGGGTCTTTGCCCAACTGATGGGCTAGCCATTTGTTGGTTCGCTTCTTTTCTGCGAGTACAACTTTTAATCTATTTATATCTTTGTCCATAATAGGATAGTTTTGATACTTATATGCAAAGGTACATTAAAAATGGGACAATAACGAAACTTTAGTGATAAATTAGGATAATTTATGCATTGAAGTGACAATAAGTTGAAATATATTACAATTTTCTTTTGGTTGACGGTTGAAAAACCTTAGTGATTTTCAACTTGTCAACTTTGATACTTGACAACCTTTAAAATCCTCTATAATTTAGTAGAGTTATATGCTCAAGGATTCTGCAATGGGTGCAACAGAGAGAACAGATTATAAATATTGGGTGCAAATCCTCTGATTTTGCAGAATTGCATGTTGAAGATTCTGCAATGGGGCAAGTGAAATGGAGGTCTATGAATTATGGGTGCAAATAGGGTGCAACTTTGAAATGTATAAAAACAAAAGAGCCTTGCAAGTAGTTGACTTGCAAGGCTTTATCTTCTGCGCTTCAAGATGGGCTTGAACCAACGACCCCCTGATTAACAGTCAGGTGCTCTAACCAACTGAGCTATTGAAGCAATTTGCTATGAAAGAAGATGAGTTACGAGGCTAACCTGAAACTCTCTTGCGCTTCAAGATGGGCTTGAACCAACGACCCCCTGATTAACAGTCAGGTGCTCTAACCAACTGAGCTATTGAAGCGTTTTTTTCTGTAAAGAACATGACGTTCCTTATTTGCGTGTGCAAAAGTACTAACTTTTCTTCATTCTGCCAAATTTTTTGCTGACTTTTTTCGCTTTTTCTCTAAAAAAGTGTATTTTTTCTTATCTTTGTGCCACTTTTTGCCTATTTTATGGTGTTTTTCGCAAAGAAATGAGTACTTTTGTGGTCGAAATCTTCTCCCGAGGCGAATGCGTGAAGAGGAGGAGAAAATAACCAATAAGTTGAATCATATACAATTAAATAAGGTAACAATGAAAAGAATACTGTTCTCCTTGCTTATGGTGCTCCTGGCAGTTCCTACTTTTGCCCAGGTTGACAAAGATCATGACTTCAAAGCCGCAAAGAATATGGAAATATTCAATGCCATCTACAAAAATCTCGATTTAATGTATGTTGATACGCTCGATGCTGAAGTTGTGGTCGGAAATGGTATCAATGCCATGTTGCGTAGTCTCGACTTATACTACCTATTATCCTGAGCAGAAGATGAAGGAACTCAAGAACCTGCTCACCGGCAAGTATGCGGGTGTAGGTGCGGTGATACGCTACAATTTCCAGTTGCAGCGCGTCTGTATCAGCGAGCCTTACGAGAATATGCCTGCTGCAGAAGTGGGACTGAAGAAGGGTGACATCATCCTGAGTATTGATGATGAGGATATGACCAATAAGGAGGTGAGCTATGTCAGCGATCATCTTCGTGGTGACCCAGGTTCTTCTTTCATGCTGAAAGTGAAGCGTCCAAGTACAGGCAAGACGATGAAGGTGAAGGTAACACGCCGTACCATCCAGTTTCCGTTCTTGCCTTATTATGGCATGTTGGAGGGTAACATCGGTTACATCAACTTCAATTCCTTTACCGAGCAGTCAGCCAAGGAAGTGCGTCGTGCTTTCATCGATTTGAGAAAGCAAGGAGCCAAGAGTCTTGTCTTCGATTTGCGTAATAATGGTGGTGGTTCTGTTACCGAAGCGGTCAGCATCATCAATATGTTCTTGCCTAAAGGTAAGACAGTCTTGGAGATGAAGGGAAAGTTGCAGCGTTCTAATCATGTTTATAAGACCACGGTTGAACCGATAGATTCCGTTATGCCGATGGTGGTATTGGTGAACGAGAATTCTGCCAGTGCCAGTGAAATCATGAGCGGCAGTCTGCAGGATTATGACCGTGCTGTAATATTAGGTACGCGCACGTATGGAAAGGGATTGGTGCAGACTACCATGGATTTGCCTTATAACGGACAGGTGAAACTTACTACTGCTAAATATTTCATTCCTAGCGGTCGATGCGTTCAGGCACTCAACTATAAGCACGATAAGGGTGGTTATGTGGAGCATGTTCCCGACTCTCTTACCAAGGTGTTCTATACCGCAGGTGGCAGAGAAGTGAGAGATGGAGGTGGCGTGAAGCCGGATGTTGAAGTAAAGCCTGATTCTTTGCCAAACATCGCCTTCTATCTGGCTGGTGCCCGCGACAGTAATGAGGTGATGCTTAATTATGAGGTTGATTATATCGCCAAGCATCCTACTATTGCTCCTGCGAAGGAATTCTCGCTGACCGATGCCGACTATGATGAATTCAAGACACGCGTGTTGAAGGCTAACTTCCAGTACGACCGTGAAACAGAAAAGTATCTCAAGGACTTGGAAAAACTCGCTAAGTTTGAAGGCTACTACGATGATGCCAAGGCTGAGTTTGAGGCTTTGAAGAAAAAGCTGAGCCATAATGTGGCAAAGGATCTGGATTATAACAAGGATTACATCAAGCATCTGTTGGAAAATGACATCGTTTCTGCCTATTATTTCCAGCGCGGTGCCATCCAGAATTCCATGCGCTATGACAAGCAGATTAAGGAAGCAGTAAAATTGCTGAATTCTCCATCAGAATACGAAAAAATACTGCATCCTGTGAAGAAATAAGTACAAAAACGTGCACAATCGATTAAAAATGTGCACGTTGCGAATAAAAAGTTGCATTTTTTTTGGCTAATCACAAAAATATTTGTAATTTTGCAACGTTCAGTGGAATGAGGGGCTCACAAGAGTTCCTCATTTTATTTTAATAAGGTATATATGATTGATAAAAACGTCGTAAAAAAATTAGTTGAAGAATGGCTCCAAGATAAGGAATATTTCTTGGTAAGCATTGAAATCAGTCCCGACGATAGAATCGTTGTTGAGATTGACCATGCCGATGGAGTATGGATTGAGGATTGTGTTGCCTTGAGTAAGTATATTGAGGATCATTTGAACCGTGACGAGGAAGATTATGAGCTCGAAGTTGGCTCTGCAGGCTTGGGTCAACCGTTCAAAGTTCCGCAGCAGTATATCAATTTCATTGGCAAGGAGGTAGAGGTGCTTGATGCCGACGGCAAGAAGGTGAAGGGTATCTTGAAAGCTGTTGAAGGAAATGACTTCACAGTTGGCGTTGAAGAAAAGGTAAAGGTTGAAGGTAAAAAACGTCCGGTTAAGCAGGAGGTTGATCACGTTTACCAGATGGATAAAGTAAAATATACAAAATACATAATTAGTTTCAATTAAGTTATGGCTAAAAAAGAGCAAGAATTGACAGCGAGTATGGTTGATACATTCCGCGAGTTTAAAGAAACAAAGAATATCGACCGTACTACATTGGTAAGTGTATTGGAGGAGAGCTTCCGTAATGTACTTGCCAAGATTTTTGGTAGTGACGAAAACTTTGATGTCATCGTGAACCCTGACAAGGGTGACTTCGAAATTTATCGCAACCGTATAGTTGTTGCTGATGGCGAAGTTGAAGATGAAATAAGGAAATTACACTTTCTGAGGCTCGTAAGATTGAGCCGGATTACGAGGTTGGTGAGGATGTAAGTGAGACGGTTGACTTCAATAAGTTTGGTCGTCGTGCCATCTTGACTCTTCGTCAGACTTTGGCTTCCAAGATTCTTGAGTTGGAGCATGATTCACTCTACAACAAGTACAAGGATCGTGTAGGTCAGGTTATCTCTGGTGAGGTTTATCAGGTTTGGAAGCGCGAGGTTCTGATTGTAGACGATGAGAACAACGAGCTCATGTTGCCTAAGACCGAGCAGATTCCTGGTGATACTTACCGCAAGGGTGAGACAGTTCGTGCGGTCATCCTTCGTGTAGACAACGAGAACAATAATCCAAAGATTATCTTGAGCCGTACTGCTCCAATCTTCCTGCAGCGCCTGTTGGAGGCTGAGGTTCCTGAGATTGCAGACGGTCTGATTGCAATCCGCCGTATCGCCCGTCTTCCGGGAGAGCGTGCTAAGATTGCTGTTGAAACATTCGATGAGCGTATCGACCCGGTTGGCGCATGTGTAGGTGTTAAGGGTAGCCGCGTTCACGGTATCGTTCGCGAACTTTGCAACGAGAATCTCGATGTCATCAACTACTCAAGCAATACCAAACTCTTCATTCAGCGTGCGTTGCTCCAGCCAAGGTTTCTTCAATCAATGTTGATGATGAGAACAAAAAAGCAGAGGTTTACTTGCAGCCTGAGGAAGTTAGTTTGGCTATCGGCCGTGGCGGTATGAACATCAAACTGGCTTCTATGCTTACAGAATATACCATTGACGTATTCCGTGAGGTAGACGAGAATGAGGCCGATGAGGATATCTACTTGGATGAGTTCTCTGATGAGATTGACCAGTGGGTTATCGATGCAATCAAGGGCATCGGTCTTGATACTGCCAAGCAGGTACTCAATGCACCTCGCAACTTGCTGATTGAGAAGGCCGACCTCGAAGAGGAGACCGTTGATCATGTACTCAGCGTGTTGCGCGCCGAATTCGAACAATAATTCCCTTGCCAGCGAGTGCTTGCAGGGAATCTAACTTTAAAAATAGGAGAATAAATAATTTATGAGCATCAGATTAAATAAAGCACTACGTGAATTAAATATAGGACTTCAGACGGCAGTTGAATTCCTAGAGAAAAGAAAAGACCTGGGAGATGTCAAGGCAGAACCGAGCTTCAAACTCACCGACCAGCAATACAAGGCATTGAATGATGCCTTCAGTCAGGACAGAGAGGTTCGTGATCAGGCTGAGAAACTCTTTACCAAAAAAGCAAAAGATAAGAAGCGTGCGCCAGAGCAGAAGGACAATCGCGCTGAAAGCTTGTTGGAGTCTAATGGACAGCAGCAGTATAAGCCGCTGGGAAAGATTGACTTGGACAATATCGGTAAGAAGCCTGCTGCAGAGTCTGTTGCAAAAAAGCCTGAGACTGCTGCCGTCAGTCCTGAGCAGAAGAAAGACGCTCCTAAGGCTGAGCAAAAGAAGGAACAGAAGCCACAACAGGCTTCTCAGCATAAACAGCAAATGAAACAGGAAAATCATCAGAAATCACAGCAGTCAAACGCTCAGATGAATAAGCAGAATGCTCCTCAGGGAAAGAAAGAGCATCATCATGCTAAGAATGAAACTGCACAGCATTCTGCTGGCGCAGCAGGCAACAGCGTGTTTACTCTCAAGAGTGAGAAGAAGTTTACTGCTAATGAGCCTAAGGTGGTGGGCAAGATAGATTTGTCTTCCCTCAACCAGAGCACTCGTCCTAAGAAGAAAACCAAGGAGGAGCGCCGCAAGGAACGTGAGGAGAAAATGGCTCAACAGCACAATGAGCGCAAAAAGCGTGTTCGTATCAACAAAGAACGTGTTGACATCAATGCCGAAGCTAAGAATAATGGCGGAGGTAATGGCAACAACGGCGGTAATAACAAGAAGAACAAAACCGCAACAGAAATAATAAACAATAATAATCGCGGCAATAACAACAACCGCGGTAACCAGCGCCAAATCGAGGTTGATGACGAGGCTGTAGCACGCCAGGTTAAGGAGACTCTTGCACGTTTGACCAGCAAGAGTCAGAACAAGAAGGGTGCTAAGTACCGTAAGGAGAAGCGTGAGGCTGTTCAGGAGAAGTTGCAGGATCAGGCTCGTCAGGAGCAGAAGGAAAGCAAGACCCTGAAACTTACTGAGTTCGTTACCGTTAGCGAGTTGGCTACGATGATGGATATCAGCGTTACTCAGGTTATCTCTACGCTGATGGGCGTAGGTATCATGGTTTCTATCAACCAGCGCCTGGATGCAGAGACCATCAACATGGTAGCTGAGGAGTTCGGTTTCAAGACCGAATACGTGAGTGCCGAGGTTCAGGAGGCCGTGAGCGAGGAAGAGGATGATGAGAACGACTTGGTTCCACGTGCTCCAATCGTAACCGTCATGGGTCACGTAGACCACGGTAAGACCTCTTTGCTCGACTATATTCGCAATACCAATGTGATTGCCGGTGAGGCAGGTGGTATTACCCAGCATATCGGTGCATACAGTGTTACGCTGAACAGTGGCCGCAAGGTTACCTTCCTGGATACTCCAGGTCACGAGGCGTTTACCGCCATGCGTGCCCGTGGTGCCCAGGCTACCGATATCGCCATCATCATTATCGCAGCCGATGACTCTGTGATGCCTACTACCAAGGAGGCTATCGCTCATGCCCAGGCTGCCGGTGTGCCTATGGTATTCGCAATCAACAAGATTGATAAGCCAGGTGCTAACCCAGACCGTATCCGTGAGGACTTGGCTAATATGAACCTGCTCGTTGAGGAGTGGGGTGGTAAGTATCAGTGCCAGGAAATCAGTGCCAAGAAGGGTATCGGTGTTCACGATTTGCTCGACAAAGTGCTCCTCGAGGCTGACATGCTCGACTTGAAGGCTAACCCTAACCGTCGTGCAACAGGTACCATCATCGAGTCTTCTCTCGACAAGGGTCGTGGATATGTTTCTACCGTATTGGTTGCCAACGGTACCTTGAAGGTAGGCGACATCGTACTCGCCGGTACTTCTTGGGGTCGTGTCAAGGCGATGTTCAATGAGCGTAATGCCAACATCAAGTCAGCAGCTCCTGCTGAGCCAGCTATCATCCTCGGTTTGAATGGTGCGCCTACTGCAGGTGACCAGTTCCACGTAATCGAGACAGAGCAGGAGCTCGCGAAATCGCCAACAAGCGTGAGCAGTTGCAGCGTGAGCAGGGCTTGCGTACTCAGAAGCGCTTGACCCTGGGTGATATCTCTCACCGTATCGCACGTGGTGAGTTCCATGAGTTGAATGTCATCGTGAAGGGTGATACCGATGGTTCTGTTGAGGCTTTGAGCGACTCATTCATCAAGCTTTCTACCGAGAAGGTTCAGGTGAACGTGGTGAACAAGGCTGTGGGTCAGATTTCAGAGAACGACGTGATGCTGGCATCTGCTTCAGATGCAGTCATCGTTGGTTTCCAGGTTCGTCCATCTGCCGATGCTCGTAAGGCTGCCGACCGTGAGGGTGTTGAAATCAACACATACTCTATCATCTACGATGCTATCGACGATATCAAGAGTGCGATGGTTGGTATGCTCGACAAGGTGAAGAAGGAAATCGTTACCGGTCAGGTTGAGGTTAAGCAGACCTTCAAGATTTCTAAGGTGGGTACTATTGCCGGTGGTCTCGTTACCGAGGGTAAGGTGCACGCTAAGGATAAGGCTCGCGTCATCCGTGACGGTATCGTGATCCGTACTGCTGAAATCGGTGCCTTGAAGCGTTACAAGGACGATGTCAAGGAGGTGGTTACCGGTATGGAATGCGGTTTGAGCCTCGTCAACTACAACGATATCCAGGAGGGCGACGTTATCGAGACCTTCACTGAGATCGAGGTAGAGCAGAAGCTTTAATAAAGTGAAGAGTGAAGAACGAAAAGTGAAGAATTCATTTGTTTTTCGCTCTATCATACATATAATAAGGTAGGGATGAGTCCGCAGCGGCTTATCCTATTTAGGGTTAAAATAACGAAAGGTTATTCTAAATAACAATGGCAGAGAAAGAGAAAGAACAGAATCAGGTTGTCAAGGATGTGATAGACCAGAAATACGAGTATGGTTTTACCACCGATGTACATACTGAAATCATAGAAAAGGGTCTCAACGAGGATGTTGTGCGCCTGATCTCGCAGAAGAAGGGAGAGCCAGACTGGATGCTCGAATTTCGTCTGAAAGCCTACCATTACTGGAAGACGCTCAAGGAGCCAAAGTGGGGACATGTGCACGTGCCACCTGTTGACTACCAGGAGATTTCATACTATGCCGACCCTTTGGCAAAGAAGCCAAAAAACAAGGAGATTGATCCTGAGTTGGAGAAAACATTCGACAAGCTTGGTATTCCTCTGGAGGAGCGTCTGGCTTTGAGCGGCACCGCCGTGGATGCCATCATGGACTCTGTGTCGGTGAAGACTACCTTCAAGGAGAAACTCCGTGAGAAGGGCGTCATCTTCTGCAGTATTGGTGAGGCTGTGAAGGAGCATCCTGATTTGGTAAGAGAGTATCTGGGAACCGTAGTTCCTTATCGTGATAACTTTTATGCAGCCTTGAACAGTTGCGTATTCAGCGATGGCTCATTCGTTTATATTCCTAAGGGCGTCCGCTGTCCGATGGAGTTGAGCAGTTACTTCCGCATCAATGCCCGTAACACCGGTCAGTTTGAGCGTACATTGATTATCGCTGATGATGATGCTTACGTTTCTTACCTGGAGGGATGTACAGCGCCGATGCGTGATGAGAACCAGCTCCATGCAGCTATCGTAGAGATTATCGTCAAGGATAATGCTGAGGTGAAATACTCTACCGTTCAGAACTGGTATCCTGGTGATGAGCATGGTAAGGGTGGTGTGCTGAACCTGGTAACCAAGCGAGGCGACTTGCGCGGTGTGAACTCTAAGTTGAGCTGGACTCAGGTAGAGACGGGTTCTGCGATTACCTGGAAGTATCCTTCCTGTATCTTGCGTGGCGACAACTCTGTAGCTGAGTTCTACAGCGTAGCTGTTACCAACAACTATCAGGAGGCTGATACCGGTACCAAGATGATTCACATGGGTAAGAACACCAAGAGTACCATCATCTCGAAGGGTATTTCGGCAGGTCATAGCCAGAACTCCTATCGTGGTCTGGTTCGTGCTACATCCAATGCCGATAATGCGCGCAACTACAGTTCCTGCGACTCTTTGTTGCTGGGCAGCGATTGTGGAGCGCATACCTTCCCATATATGGATGCCCATAACGACACAGCCGTGTTCGAGCATGAGGCAACTACCTCGAAGATTTCAGAAGACCAGCTCTTCTATTGCAATCAGCGAGGCATTCCTACCGAGGAGCTGTCGCTTGATCGTAAACGGTTATGCCAAGGATGTGCTTAACAAGTTGCCTATGGAGTTTGCCGTTGAGGCACAGAAACTCCTGAGTGTTTCACTCGAAGGAACCGTAGGATAGTTATCATAATTCTCGATGAAATCGATAAAAATTGACTAAAATTATGTTAGAGGTAAAGAATCTGCATGCAACTATTGCAGGCAAAGAAATATTGAAAGGTATCAACCTGACTATCAACGATGGTGAGATACATGCTATCATGGGACCTAATGGTTCCGGTAAGTCAACCTTGAGCGCTGTGCTTACAGGTAACCCTCTCTATACCGTAACCGAGGGTGAGGCTATCTTCAACGGCAAGAACCTTCTGGATATGAAACCAGAGGACCGTGCCCGTGAAGGCTTGTTCCTCTCTTTCCAGTATCCGGTGGAGATTCCTGGCGTATCCATGACCAACTTCATGCGTGCGGCTATCAATGCCAAGCGTGAGTATCAGGGGTTGGAACCATTGAACACAAGCGAATTCATGAAGCTGATGCGTGAGAAGCGCGAGTTGGTGGAATTAGACAGCAAGTTGGCTCGCCGTTCTGTAAACGAAGGTTTCTCGGGTGGTGAGAAGAAGCGCAACGAGATTTTCCAGATGGCTATGCTGGAGCCAAAGCTTTCTATTCTCGATGAAACCGACTCTGGTCTCGACGTGGATGCGATGCGTATTGTAGCAGATGGTGTGAACAAGATGCATACCGACAAGACATCTGCCATCGTCATCACTCATTATGAGCGTCTGCTCGATATGATTAAGCCAAGTGTGGTTCACGTACTCTATAAGTAGAATCGTGAAGACTGCCGGTCCTGAACTTGCCAAGGAGATTGAGGCTCGTGGCTACGACTGGATCAAGGCTGAAGTAGGTGAGAAATAATAGGGAGGATGGCTATGCATTCAGAAAAACAATATTTAGACTTGTATCAGTCTTCTTCGAGAATAATCAAGAAGAACAGTGCTGAGGTGCTCAATGCGGTGCGCGATGCAGCATTCGAGGACTTCCGTCGCTTGGGCTTCCCTTCCCGAAAGATAGAAAGATACAAGTACACAGATATGAGCGCCATCTTCGAGCCAGATTATGGCTTGAACTTGAACCGTCTGGAAATTCCGGTAGATCCATACGAAGCTTTCCGCTGCGATGTGCCTAACCTGAGCACTTCGCTCTACTTCGTGGTAAACGATGCTTTTTATAACAAAGCATTGCCAAAGGTAGAGTTGCCAGAGGGTGTTATCGTGGATTCTTTGAACAAGATTGCTGCAGAAAACCCTGAATTCATCGGGAAATACTATGCCAAGATTGCCAAAACCGATGAAGATGGCATCACCGCATTGAATACATTCCTGGCACAGGATGGTTTGCTGATTTATGTTCCAAAGAATGTAAAGGTAGAGCGAACCATTCAGGTCATCAATATTCTCCGTTCGGATGTAGATTTGATGGTAAACCGCCGTGTTCTCATCGTCATGGAACAGGGTGCTGAGGCTAAGTTCCTCTTCTGCGACCATGCAGCCGATGACAAGAACTTCCTCGCTACTCAGGTTATCGAGGCATTTGTAGGCGAGAATGCCAGTCTCGACCTCTATTGCCTGGAGGAGACTCATTACAAGAACAGCCGTGTCAGCAACGTTTATATCGAGCAGCAGTCTAACAGCCGTGTAAACCATAACGTCATCACGCTTCATAACGGTATTACCCGCAACCGTCTTGACCTCGTATTCAAGGGCGAGGGAGCTGAGTGCTTCTGCAATGGTTGTGTGATTGCCGACAAGAACCAGGTGGTTGACAACAATACGCTCATCGATCATCAGGTGGGTCATTGTACCAGCAACGAGCTTTATAAGTATGTACTCGATGGTGAGGCACGTGGTGCTTTTGCCGGTAGAGTGCTGGTTCGTCATGGTGCCCAGAAGACTATTTCTCAGGAAACCAACCAGAACCTCTGTGCTACGAAGACTGCCCGCATGTTCACCCAGCCGATGCTGGAGATTTATGCCGATGATGTGAAGTGTGCGCATGGAAGTACTGTAGGTCAGCTCAACGATGCCGCATTGTTCTATATGCAGCAGCGTGGTGTGAGCCGCGAGGAGGCTAAGTTGCTCCTTCAGTTTGCATTTATCAACGAAGTCATCGACAAGATGGAGCTGGAGCCATTGCGCGATCGCCTGCATCATCTCGTAGAGAAGCGATTCCGTGGTGAACTCAATAAGTGCGAGGGCTGCAAGCTTTGCAAGTAGATAATTATGTAGTTAAAGGAGTTAAGAAGTTAAAGGAGTTAAGACAATTGTTATATTGTTTGAGATTCCTTTTGAAGACAGATTTACCGATGTCTTAACTTCTTTAACTCCTTAACTTCTTAACTTCTTAAAAATATGTATGATATCAATCAAGTAAGAGCAGATTTCCCGATTTTATCGAGAAAGGTCTATGATAAGCCATTGGTGTATCTGGATAATGCGGCAACCACGCAGAAGCCATTGTGCGTGCTCGATGCCATGCGCGACGAGTATCTCAATGTAAATGCCAATGTGCATCGTGGTGTTCACTATCTCTCTCAGCAGGCCACCGACCTTCATGAGGCAGCCCGCGAAACCGTGCGAAAGTTTATCAATGCGCCTAAGGTTGAGGAAGTCATCTTTACCCGCGGTACTACCGAGAGTCTGAATCTCGTGGTTTCATCGTTCTGCGATGCCTTTATGAACGAGGGCGACGAGGTGATTATCTCTACCATGAGCATCACTCCAATATCGTGCTTGCAGTTGCAGGCTGCCAAGAAGGGAATTGCCATCCGTGTAATCCCTATCAACGATAAAGGTGAGATTAACCTCGATGAATTCGCCAATTTATTTACCGAACGCACCAAAATCGTGAGCATTGCCCAGGTGAGCAACGTGCTCGGTACGGTGAATCCGGTAAAAGAGATGATAAAGATTGCTCATGAGCACGATGTGCCTGTCATGGTGGATGGCGCTCAGAGTACTCCTCATTTTGCTGTGGATGTACAGGATATGGATTGCGATTTCTTCGCTTTCAGCGGACATAAGATTTATGGTCCTACCGGTATCGGTGTGCTTTACGGCAAGGAGAAATGGCTCGACAAGTTGCCTCCTTATCAGGGCGGTGGCGAAATGATTGAGAGTGTAAGTTTCGAAAAGACTACTTTCGAGAAGTTGCCTTTCAAGTTCGAGCTGGTACTCCTGATTATGTAGCTACCCACGGTCTGGCGAAAGCATCGATTATGTTTCTGCACTCGGCATGGATAACATTGCCAAGCATGAGCAGGAACTCACCCGCTACTGTATGGAGCAGATGCGAACCATCGATGGAATCAGGCTTTTTGGTGAGCAGGAGGGCAAAGATGCCGTTGTCAGCTTCTTGGTTGGTGATATTCATCACATGGATATGGGCACCTTGCTCGACCGTCTGGGCATCGCTGTACGTACCGGTCATCATTGCGCTCAGCCTTTGATGGACCGCTATGGTATTCTCGGCACCGTTCGTGCCAGCTTTGCCTTGTACAATACCAAGGAGGAGGTTGATGCGCTTGTAGCAGGCGTAAAACGCGTTTCTCAGATGTTCTAAAAGCTTTTATATATAATGATTCCCCATTTCTATGATGGAATTGGGGAATTATTGTTTTTATATTTACATAAAACAACCTAAAAACAAACAAATGAAAAGAATATTTTTAAGTGCTTTTCTGTTGGTTTCCTTGAGCCTTTCTGCTCAGAATATAGATAGAAAGCAGGTAGTAGAGAGGAATAATCCTCATGTAGTGACGATGGATTCGTTGAATTCTCTGTCTGTGGGTAATGGTGGCTTTGCCATGACTGTCGATGGAACCGGCCTTCAGTCTTTCCCTAAGTCTTATTCCAAGGGCGTTCCTTTGGGTACGATGAGCGATTGGGGCTGGCATTCATTTGCCAATCCTGAGAATTATAAACCGGAAGAAGTTGGCGTTATTATGACTATGGAAGAGGAAGAAAGGAGCATACGCTACCCAGATTAAGGAAGATAAGAGAAAGAAGGCTGCAGGAGATTGGTATCGTGTCAATCCTCATCGTCTGCATTTGGGTACATTGGGACTTTCTCTGGGGTCTGATCCTAAGAATATACAGCAGGTTAACCAAATTTTGGACATGTGGGATGGAATGATTAAGAGCAGCTTTATTTATCATGGTCGTGCTTATCAGGTGGAGACCACTTGTCATCCTGAGCTGGATATGATTGCTACTCACGTCCAGTCTAAAGGTTCTATTGCATTTGATATCCGTTTTGCTTATCCTACAGGCGGTCATTGTGATGATGCTTGCGATTGGAATAAAGATCATCTTCATTCCACAATGCTTGTTTCACAGGATAAGAATTCTGCCGTATTGAAACGAACTATCGATGAAACCGTCTATTTCGTGATGTTAAGATGGCAGGGTACAGCTAAACTCAAGCAGAAAGGCAAGAACTTCTATCAGCTGCAGTCAAAGTCTGCTGACTTGAAGTTGACCTGTGAATATGCAGAACAGGTTTCTTCTGTGAGCAAGACCTTTGCTGAGGTTGCGGATGCAGCCAAGGCTTATTGGAATCGCTATTGGCAGAAAGGAGCGATGGTAGATTTCGGACAGTGTAAGGATCCTCGTGCTCAGGAGATGGAGCGCCGTGTAGTGTTGAGCCAATATCTGCTGGCTATTCAGGATGCAGGTGAAACTCCTCCTCAGGAAACCGGTCTTACCTATAATTCCTGGTTTGGCAAATTCCATTTGGAGATGATTCTCTGGCACCAGGCACAATTTGCCTTGTGGGGACATCCTGAATTGTTGGAGCGTTCTTTATCCTGGTATTTTAAGGCTGAGCCGAATGCCCGCAAGATTGCCCAGCGACAGGGATTCAAGGGAGTAAGATGGATGAAAATGACCGATCCGGATGCAGGAGAGGCTCCTTCCAGTGTGGGAAGTTTCCTGATTTGGCAACAGCCACACCTGATTTATCTGGCGGAATTGCTTTATCGTGCTGATCCTTCGCCTGCCATCTTGCAGAAATATGCGAAGTTGGTCGATGAAACCGCTGAATTTATGGGCGACTTTGCAGAATATGATAAGGAGAAAGACCGTTATATTCTTCGTGGTTGTATTGCTGCCCAGGAAACCTTACCTGCTGCAACAACCGTGAATCCTCCTTTCGAACTCAGTCAGTGGCATTGTGCCTTGAAAATTGCGCAGGAATGGCGTGAACGCCTAGGTAAGGCTCGTGATGCTCATTGGGACGACATTATAGCTAAGATTTCTCCTCTTGCATCTAAAGACAGTTTATATCTTGCTGCAGAAACCGAGCCTGATACCTATACCAAGGTTCGTATGTTCAGTGATCATCCAGCCGCGATGGGCGCTATCGGTCTGTTCCCATATAATAGTAGAATGATTGATTTTGCCAAGATGAAGAAGACCGAACAGTGGATTTGGAAGAATTGGAAATGGAATACTTCCTGGGGCTGGGATTATCCGATGATGGCTATGGGAGCTGCCCGCATGGGAGAACCGGAGAATGCAGTAGGTGCTTTGCTGATGCACCAGCAGAAGAATACTTATCTGGTAAGCGGTCATAACTATCAGGATGCCCGTTTGCGCCTTTATCTTCCTGGCAATGGCGGTTTGTTGATGCTGTAGCCATGATGTGTGCCGGCTGGGATGGCAGTATCCATCCTAATCCGGGTTTCCCGCAGGATGGCAATTGGAATGTGAAATGGGAAGCTTGAAGCCTTTGCTTTAATAATAATAAGATGTATCATCAAGAATAAAGAAAATGTTAGAAAGTCATTATTATAAGGATATGATAGAGGCTGGCTGTGATGAGGCTGGTCGTGGATGCTTGGCTGGCAGCGTATATGCAGCAGCCGTTATCCTTCCGCCCGGTTATCAGAATGCCGAATTGAACGACAGTAAGAAGCTCACAGATAAGAAGCGCAAGGCACTCCGCGAGCAGATAGAGCGTGATGCCGTAGCTTGGGCTGTGGGCATTGTTACTCCCGAAGAAATCGACAAAATCAATATCCTCAATGCCAGTTTCCTGGCTATGCACCGAGCCCTGGACCAGCTCAAGGTTCGTCCGGAGGCAGTTATCGTGGATGGTAACCGCTTCAAACCCTACAAGGATTTGCCTTATACAACCATCGTAAAAGGCGACGGCAAGTATATGGCGATAGCTGCGGCAAGCATCCTTGCCAAGACCTATCGTGATGATTACATGGATGCGCTGGCAGAAGAATACCCACAATACGATTGGAAAGGCAACAAGGGTTATCCTACCAAGAAGCATCGTGCTGCCATCAGGGAATTTGGAGTTACCCCATATCATCGCATGAGTTACAATCTTTTAGGCACTGGCGAATTGAGTATTGATTTCAAGGATTAGAGCCCCCCCTGTTATGCCCCTTTTTATGAAACAGGCTTCGATGGTCAATGAAACAGGCTTCGTTTGCCATCGAAGCCTGCTTCGTTTTTTAGGGCAGTATTGATAAAAAGTAAGAGGACGAACCTTCACAGCTCGCCCTCTTTGTTTTTTTTATTAAATATGTATATCTGATAATATAATTTAGTAAGTCAAATCACCACTCTTTACAGTGTGGTTCTTGCCACCATCCCAAGACTTACCAGTGCGCCAGCGTGGGTCACCGATTTCCTTGGTATAGATAGGATGTCTCTTCACCTTGTCAGAAGCATTGTAGTAGAAACCACTGATGTCTGAATAACGGTAAGCATCCTTCTGGAATTTCTCCTTGGCATTTACTGTACCGATAGTCCAAGGGCTCTTGAAGAGCTCGCCAGCCTCAAGCTGGTAGCCTACAGCGTCTGCCTCATTCTTGTTATGGTTGTCACCAAACTTAATTTGGGTTTCACCTTCACCACCGATGTTGAGAGCTCCCTTGTTGTAGCCGGCACCAGTCTTAGAGTTAGAGAATGCGTTCTGCATGAACATACCATCCAGGAGGTTTGACTTAGGGTCTGTAGATGTCTTATACTTGTCGTAAGCAGGAACTACGGTAGAGTAGTTGTCTGCGAAGTCGTAAGTAATATCCTTGGTATTGATGATCATACCCTTCTGGAAGTAGTCACGGGCACCATCATTCTTGTTACCGGCAAATACGAAGAGGTTCTTCTTGCAGGTAATCTTAGAGCCACCAGGAGCATACTGGATTTCGAACATCAAACCATGGCTCTTGTTGTTAGAGCGTGGTGAGAAGTTGACGAATGTATTGTTAGATACATTGATGTTCCATGTTGTACCATCAGGCCAAGCCAGGTTCTTTGCCTCTGAAATCAAGGCGTGGCGTGGACTGTTGATGATGGTATTATTGGTGAAGGTCAAATTCTTGTAGAAGTTTGACTTGCGGTTGTTACCTGGACCTGCGAACCATGAGTAACCACGGCCGTTGGTATCATAGCCACCTTCATCGTAGAATACACAATCGTTGACGGTCAACTTTTCAATGAGCTGACGGTTAGGACCCTGGAAACGGATGAAACCACGAACATGGCCACTGAATGTACATCTTTCGATACGAAGCTCAGAGAGTGAGAATGACAATCCCTGGCTGTACATATTCATGAAGTAGTTCGCTGTGATTGTACAATGTGGATTACCGTTTTCTCCCTTCTGGTCGAAGTAGTTGAACCAAGCCATTGGGTGGAAGTTGATGTCCTGCATGATGATAGGCTGGATAGCCAATGTCACACCGTTCTCAGCACCAGAGCGTGCATTGCGGCACAATCCCCAGTTCACTGCATTTGCTGCGGTCTTAGCCTCGCTGTTGTAACCGATTCCCTGGAGAATGGTTGCACGACCCTTACCGGCAGCAATATCCGCAGGATTGGTTGCAATGGTAAAGCCCTTGGTCATTTCAACTGTTGAAGAGCAGTAGTAGGTCTTGCCGCCTTCCAGATAGAATATCTGACCTTCAGCTATCTTGCTGTCAGACATATAGTTGGTCAGGATGGTATCGATACGGGTGGCAACAAGATTCTCGCAACCGAAGATCTTACCCTTCTGCAAGCCCATGTTCTGCAACAAGGTATCGCGCTTAGCCTCTTCTGCTGTATTTGCCTTGATGAGGATAGGTTCGCCTGGGTCACCTTCATGCGTACCATGGTAGAGTTGTACTGGCGGTCGTAGTAGCGCTTGATGTTGTTGTTCTGTCCGCTTACGATATAAGCAGCGTTAGATTCCAGACCTTCAATATGAACACGACCGGCGGCACGCTGTTCAGCAGTAGGCTTGATGATGTGTTCTGGAAGCTGCGCATTATCGGCAGATGGAACCACGCGGATTTCATCGAATACCCACTCTCCATCCTTTACCTCTGCACCAGCCTTGAAGAACTCCTTATAATCCTTCTCGTAATTGCCTTCTGTCTGTGGTTGGAAGCACACATCCATAGAAGTCTTGGTCACATTCTCAGTCCAGAATACGCTTGGTACATCGTAACGCATACCTGTAGTCAATGAACCGACCTGGTTACGGTCATCATCACGTGACTGGTCAACCTGATGAGAACCATCACCCATACCAAACCACTTTGAGTTGTGAGGATTGTTCAAATCGTTTCTGTCAACGAGGGCACGGATGGCATACAGATAACCTGTGCTATACTGCAAGTCTTCGTGCAGGAAAGAAAGCTGGTCAGCAGTCAATATGGTATCCAGAAGATTGGGATTTTCTGCCTTGTCCCATGAGGTTCCTGCTACTTTAGCTTTCAATTCGTATGCATCTGCACCATCTACACCGTACCAGAACAGGCGCATATCATTGACGTGTGTACTTGCCTTATAGCCGTGCTGCTGCAGGTAGAGTGAGATATTTGGATCTACTCTTGAAGCAATGTCACAATAATAGGGAGTGGTTGATGATGCCGTGTTCTGTGTACTGCGGAACATAGGCATAGGCAGACGGTCAGCGTCTGCATCGTTGTAACCATCGTCGTCTTTACATGAAGCAAAGAACGACATGGTTGCAGCTAATATCATTGAAAATATAAATAATTTCTTCATATCTTTTATGATTCTAAGTCATTGATTAATAACCATAATAATTCTTGTACTGTCCCAGGCTGCGGCTGATTACATCTTTTGGAATTGGCAGGATGTATCTTACGGATGGGAGAGTAGACAAGTTTACTTCGCTGTTATACTCAGGAATATTGGTCGTCTGCATAACTCCCAGCTGGTCAATGTAGATGTAACCTCTGATAGAGCATCTGCACTGAGCCTTAGCTATACCTGTGTTCTCATCGAGCCAGTCGAAAAGATATGCTTTCTTCCAGTCGGCTTCTCCACCTTCCTGAGGCATCAGCTTACCGTTGAGTCCCCAGTTCTCCCAAAGGTTATCGATGCTGAAGTCATCGCCCTGAGTCTTGTAAACCTCAATGATACCGAGGCTGGCATCTGTATTGGCGAAGTTGAATACCTCTGGATAGTTGGCAGCATTATACTTCTCTGGGTTTTCTGCTACCTGCTGGTTCCACTGAGCTCTTGTACGGGTTCTGTAGAAGAAGTCATTTGGTAAATCATTGAAGTTACCATCTACGTCGTAGCTGTCGTCACGGTCGCAACCCATACCATAATACTTCCAGAAGTTCTTGTAGAGCACCTGGCTGTAGAGATTCCAGCGAACGAGATCCTTCCAGCGGATGTTCTCACCGCCAAATTCCCAGGCACGCTCGTCAACGATAGCCTTGAAGAACTCATCCTTGGTTCCGAGTGCACTTACATAGCCGTCTACCTTTTCTGCCTTGTTGGCTGCACCACGGAACGCACGCTCACGAACCTGCTTCAATGCATTCTTGGCTGCATCGGTAGGACCGTTCAATTCGTTTTCTGCCTCTGCATACATCAGGAGAACGTCAGCATAGCGCATGTATGGGAAGTTGATACCGGTATTGCCTTCAGAGGTATTACCCTGAGTATGACTTCTGTCCCAAAGCTTAGACCACTTCAGACAGTAGTTGGTATATGAATTCTGCAATGCAGCAATACCATTGTATCCGTAAGACCAGTAACCTACAGTATTGCGGCGTACATCTTCCTTGTCAAATGTGAAGCGATAGAAAGCATTCAAACCTACGCTACCACTCATCTTACCCCAAGGGTGATCGGTATCGCCGGCACTAGAGAAGTCTGCCTTAGGACCTTGGATATAACCGATGTTTCCGTTTACATTCTGTACGAATGGGATTTCGAAGATGACATCGTCGTTGCTTACAACTGCATAGTTACACTCATCGTTGAATACCTTCATGTAGTCGTTGGTCAACGCATGAGTACCTTCCTGGATGACAGAATCTGCGTATGTACGGGCAATCTTGTAATACTCCTCATAGTCAGCAGCACGCTCCATGGTACCTGCAGCCTTTGTATCTTCTCCATGGCGGAGAGAATAACCGGCACGGAACATAGAGATACGTGCAATGAGAGACCATGCAAACTCCTTAGAGCAGCGCTCTACGCCTTCTGTGATTTCCTTAGCCTTCTTCATCTTAGGAGCAGCCTGTTTCAGGTCGTTGATAAGAGCTGTAAGAATCTCATCACGGTTTCCCATAGGCATGATCAGTGACTCCTGGTCGTAAGTACGGGTGAAGGTGAAAGGGATATCTCCCCAGAGAATCACCAGGTCGAGATAGTTCATGGCACGGATACACTTTGCCTCACCAATCATCTGGTCGAGGTCTGCATTGCCGTAGAGTGATGACTTCTCTGCTGCATTTATAAAGTTGTTGGCACGCTCGATAGTCTGGTAAGCCGCATCCCAGGTGCTCTTGATGCTACTGCCGTCAGCCTCACCGTCAAACTGCTTCCAGTCGTTGTGGCTTACGCTTTGCTCTTCGGCAGAAGAAGTAGAGAATTCTACATCGCTGTTGAAGTTGAAGGTTGTGAGGTATGCATTGCCGTATGTGCTACCGCTACAAGTAGACTGGTAAACCGCATTCAACAAGCGGTCGGCTTCTTCTGTACTGCTGAACACTTGTTTGTCGGTCACCTTAGAAGGAGCGTCTACATCCAAGTATCGTTGCAGGAAGACAAGCCTGCCAGCAACAGACTGCACATCAATATATTTTTAATTTTCA
>ENA-OQER01000150-OQER01000150.1-human-gut-metagenome-genome-assembly--contig:-NODE-150-length-37878-cov-2.154857_pt1 | contig 37878 bp, 61 predicted proteins | sample MGYA00242797_ERZ504639 | MGnify/ENA primary metagenome ERZ504639 (study PRJEB26092, sample SAMD00036306) | human gut metagenome | host: Homo sapiens | study: EMG produced TPA metagenomics assembly of... | reverse complement strand
CCATATCGCTTTTGCTTCACCGGATGAGAACGCTCGGTGCTGGCAGCGTGGATTGCTGATGAGTCGAAACGTGCGGGGGAAATTCACCCGGCGGCAGATAACAACTGGCGTTTAGCACCGATAGCTGCCGATAAGAAACTGGATATCCGTTTCGAAACTTCCCCGTCAGATAAAGCCGCAGCGTTTATTAAAGAGAAAGGGCAGTATCCGATGAATAAAGTCGCGACCGATGATATCGGGTTTGCGATTTATCAGGTGGATTTGAGTAAGTAAAACACTTCTTTTTCGGCCTATAAATCATCAATCGCATCCGGCATTTATTGGCGGATGCGATGCTGGCGCATCTTATCCGCCCTACAAGTCATACACCGTAGGCCGCGCATCCGGCAGTTATGCCGCACGTTCATCCCGCACCGCCAACACCTCGGGCAAATTCAACTCAATCCAGTCCGCCAGTGCAGCAACCTTTTCGCTCACCTGCTCGCCCAGCGGCGTGAGGCTGTATTCAACATGCGGTGGCACCACCGGATACGCGATACGGTTAAGAAAACCATCCTGTTCTAACGCCTGTAACGACTGCGCAAGCATCTTTTCGCTCACCCCGCCGATTTTGCGCCGCAGGTCGCTAAAGCGATGAGTACCTTCGCGTAGCGCCACCAGAATCAACACCCCCCAACGGCTGGTGACGTGTTTCAACACCTCGCGCGACGGGCACTGTTCCGCAAAGAGATTGCCCTCTTTCAGTTGTTGCGACAGGCTAACCTGACTCATTTCATACTTACCTTTTTGTATGTACTTACTAAAAGTAAGTTTAGGTGTTAGCGTATTTAAACACAAGACAAAACGATGGAGACTTCCCATGATCGCTATTACTGGTGCCACTGGCCAACTTGGTCACTATGTTATTGAATCCTTGATGAAAACGGTTCCTGCCAGCCAAATAGTGGCTATCGTTCGTAATCCGGCAAAAGCCCAGGCCCTGGCAGCACAAGGCATTACCGTGCGTCAGGCTGACTACGGCGATGAAGCCGCACTGACATCTGCACTTCAGGGAGTGGAAAACTACTGCTGATATCTTCCAGCGAAGTGGGTCAACGTGCCCCGCAGCATCGTAATGTTATTAATGCCGCAAAGACGGCTGGCGTGAAATTTATCGCTTATACCAGCCTGCTACATGCAGATACCTCCCCGCTCGGCCTCGCCGATGAGCACATTGAGACGGAGAAAATGTTGGCTGATTCTGGCATCGTTTACACCCTGCTGCGCAACGGCTGGTACAGCGAAAACTACCTCGCCAGCGCCCCGGCAGCACTGGAACACGGCGTATTTATCGGTGCGGCGGGCGATGGCAAAATCGCCTCAGCAACGCGGGCAGATTATGGCGGCAGCTGCGGCACGCGTGATTAGCGAAGTCGGTCACGAAGGCAAGATTACGAACTGGCGGGCGATAGTGCCTGGACGTTGACACAGTTAGCGGCAGAGCTGACCAAACAGAGCGGAAAATCCGTTACCTATCAAAATCTGAGCGAAGCCGATTTCGCCGCGGCACTGAAAAGCGTCGGACTGCCCGACGGACTGGCGGATATGCTGGCGGATTCTGACGTTGGCGCATCGAAAGGCGGTCTGTTTGATGACAGCAAAACGCTTAGCAAACTGATTGGCCACCCAACGACAACGTTAGCCGAAAGCGTAAGCATCTTTTTAATGTTAATAACTAGTTAATTAAAGTGGCATCCTCCGCATCCTCTCTGATAATGACGGGATGCCGGGAGCAATCATGTCTGCTTCCTGAACTTTCTTCTGACAGATCAATGGATGCCAGTAATGATTAGCGGCGTGCTGTACGCCCTGTTAGCAGGGTTGATGTGGGGGCTTATTTTTGTCGGGCCGTTGATCGTGCCGGAATACCCGGCGATGTTGCAGTCGATGGGGCGTTATCTGGCGTTAGGGTTAATTGCGCTGCCCATTGCCTGGCTGGGACGCGTGCGTCTGCGTCAGTTGGCGCGTCGCGACTGGCTTACCGCCTTGATGCTCACTATGATGGGCAACCTCATTTATTACTTCTGCCTTGCCAGTGCCATTCAACGTACTGGCGCGCCTGTTTCCACGATGATTATCGGCACCCTGCCGGTGGTCATTCCTGTCTTTGCCAATCTGCTTTATAGCCAGCGCGACGGCAAACTCGCGTGGGGAAAACTCGCCCCGGCACTGATTTGTATTGGCATCGGCCTCGCGAGTGTGAATATTGCTGAGTTAAACCACGGACTCCCCGATTTTGACTGGGCACGTTATACCTCTGGCATCGTGCTAGCGTTAGTTTCCGTGGTCTGCTGGGCGTGGTATGCCCTGCGCACGCCCGCTGGCTGCGGGAAAATCCCGACAAACATCCGATTATGTGGGCAACAGCGCAGGCGCTGGTCACACTGCCGGTTTCACTTATCGGCTATCTCGTCGCTTGTTACTGGCTGAATACGCAAACGCCGGACTTCTCCCTACCCTTTGGCCCCCGTCCGCTGGTGTTTATTAGTCTGATGATTGCGATAGCCGTGCTTTGCTCATGGGTTGGCGCACTCTGCTGGAACGTCGCCAGCCAGCGATTACCGACAGTGATTCTCGGGCCGCTGATTGTTTTCGAAACGCTGGCAGGTTTGCTGTACACCTTTTTACTCCGCCAGCAAATGCCGCCGCTAATGACGCTGAGCGGTATCGCGCTGTTAGTGATTGGCGTGGTCATCGCGGTCAGAGCAAAACCAGAAAAAACCTTTAACTGAATCTGTCTCAGAAAGTTGACACGCTGGCAGTGAGTTAAATAAGCCTCTGCTACGTAAGGGTTATAGCTTTTGCCTTAAAGATGCATTTAAAATACATCTTATCTTATTAAGAATGAGGTATCAGCTATGGCTTATCGCGACCAACCTTTAGGTGAACTGGCGCTCTCTATTCCTCGCGCTTCAGCTCTGTTTCGTAAATATGATATGGATTACTGCTGTGGCGGTAAGCAGACGCTGGCGCGCGCGGCGGCACGTAAAGAACTGGATGTTGAGGTCATTGAAGCTGAACTAGCAAAGCTCGCTGAACAACCGATTGAGAAAGACTGGCGTAGCGCCCCGCTGGCAGAAATCATTGACCATATCATCGTGCGCTACCACGATCGTCACCGCGAGCAGTTGCCGGAGCTGATCCTGCAAGCGACTAAAGTCGAGCGCGTTCACGCCGACAAACCGAGCGTGCCAAAAGGGCTGACAAAATACCTGACTATGCTGCATGAAGAGCTTTCCAGCCACATGATGAAAGAAGAGCAGATCCTCTTCCCGATGATCAAACAAGGCATGGGCAGCCAGGCAATGGGGCCAATCAGCGTAATGGAAAGCGAGCACGATGAAGCGGGTGAACTGCTGGAAGTAATCAAACACACTACCAATAACGTCACACCGCCGCCGGAAGCCTGCACCACCTGGAAAGCGATGTATAACGGCATTAATGAACTGATTGATGACCTGATGGATCACATCAGCATGGAAAACAATGTACTGTTCCCACGCGCGCTGGCGGGTGAGTGATCTAAAAGCTGGATGGCATTGCGCCATCCAGCATGATAATGCGGTTATTTCCGCAGTTCAGCAGCCCGCTTCTTACCAATAAACAGCCAGCCCAACCCCAGCGCGATAAACCACAGCGGGGTAACCAGCAGCGCCTGGCGAGTGTCATCTTCCAGTGTCAGCAACACGACCACGAACACAAAGAACGCCATACATACCCAGCACATCAGCTTGCCGAGCGGCATCTTGTAGATCGACTTCTCATGCAGATGAGGACGCTGTTTGCGGTACACCAGGTACGAGCAAAGGATAATTGTCCAGACGAACATAAACAGAATCGCGGAAACGGTTGTAATCATCGTGAACGCGCCAATCACACTAGGATTCACATACAACATCACCACGCCGCCGAGCAGACAGATACACGAGAACGTCAGCCCTTTCGCGGGTACTGCGCGCTTAGAAAGTTTAGCGAACGCTTTCGGCGCAACACCTTCCTGCGCCAGACCAAACAGCATACGGCTGGTAGAGAAGACGCCGCTGTTAGCGGAAGACGCCGCAGAGGTCAGCACCACAAAGTTGATCACGCTGGCAGCCGCAGGCAAACCCACCAACACGAACAGTTCAACAAACGGGCTTTTCTCCGGGACTACCGAACTCCACGGCGTCACGGACATAATTACAATCAGCGCGAAGACGTAGAACATAATGATACGGATCGGAATAGAGTTAATTGCACGCGGCAGTGATTTCTCCGGATCTTTGGTTTCCGCAGCTGTTGTACCTACCAGCTCAATCCCCACGAAAGCGAAAACCGCTATCTGGAATCCGGCAAAGAAGCCACTTAAACCTTTCGGGAACCAGCCGCCGTCATTCCACAAATGCGCGAATGACGCTTCCACACCGGTCGGTGACTGAAAGTGCATCGCCACCATGACCAGGCCGACGACAATCAGCGACACGATGGCGACGATTTTGATCATCGCAAACCAGAACTCCATCTCACCGAACATTTTCACGGTGGCAAGGTTGAGCGTCAGCAGCAGCACTATCACCGCCAGCGAGGCGACCCAGTCGGAGAGATCGGGGAACCAGAACTGAGCATAAGCGTGATCGCCACCACGTCTGCCATACCGGTTACAACCCAGCAGAACCAGTAAGTCCAGCCAGTGAAATATCCTGCCCACGGCCCGAGTAAATCGGAAGCGAAGTCACTAAAAGATTTGTATTCCAGATTCGAAAGCAGCAATTCCCCCATTGCCCGCATCACGAAAAAGAGCATAAAACCAATGATCATATAAACGAAAATGATCGACGGCCCGGCAAGGCTAATCGTTTTGCCAGACCCCATAAACAACCCCGTACCAATGGCACCGCCAATGGCAATAAGCTGAATATGTCGGTTTGTGAGATTGCGCCGTAGCGACTGTTCAGCCGGAGCCTGATCATCGGCAACGACTTTTACCTGATCTACCATGTTTTTTTCTTCCTGTACCTGTCTGTGTTGTTCAGGCTCTACGGCCTTTAGTCAGTCTATGATACGACGAATCTGTATCGGGACTCATCGATATTAGGTAACAATACGCGGGATGAATACTAAGATTTAGATCTAATGTTAATTTTATGTTTAAAGTGAGTGTCATATCACGGTGATAACGCGAAACAGCTCACAAAAATACACGCTTACGGGGTCTTTGCAACACAAAATAGCGCCGTTTGGCAAACTGAAGGGTTTATTGCTGAATGCCTGCTCCCCTCTGGTTCGAGGGGAACAGAATGCGCTGCTTAGAGGATTTCCAGCAGTTCGACTTCAAACACCAGGGTGCTGAACGGAGGGATGGATGCGCCTGCGCCGCGCTCGCCATATGCCAGTTCCTGCGGGATAGTCAGTTCCCATTTAGAACCTACCGGCATCAGAGTCAGTGCTTCAATCCAGCCAGGGATCACGCCATTAACCGGAAATTCAGCGGGTTCACCACGAGCAACGGAGCTGTCAAACACGGTGCCGTCGATCAGTTTACCGGTGTAATGAACACGAACGCGGTCGGTACGTGCCGGAATTGCGCCTTCACCCTGGTTGATCACGCGGAATTGCAGGCCAGATTCGGTGCTATTCACACCTTCTTTTTTGGCGTTTTCTTCCAGGTATTTCACACCTTCAGCAGCCATCGCCTGGAAACGCTGACGACGAACGGCATCGGCGCGCTCGTGGATTTCACGCAGCGCGCGATGCACCACATCAACCGGAACAGCCGGATGTTTGCCTTCCAGCGCATCGGCAATACCTGCAACCAGTGCTTCTGGCAGCAGCCCTTCCAGGCCAGATTCACTCAGTTGTTGCCCTACCTGCAAACCAATGCCGTAGCTTGCTTGCGCTTCGATGGTGTCAAAAGTGGGGTGGTCATCGTATTTCCTTTCTTAGGGTATAAAGTAGCGGGCAGGATATCAGCACGCTTCTTCTGGTAAAACTTTGTCGCGGGATGAGTGACAAATCCCCAGGGAAACAGAAACAATAGGGATAATCCGCATGAATACAAAAACAGCGGTAATACCACGGACATCATAGCGTTAGCTTATTACTGCGCTATGATTGAGGAACACGACGCGGAGCTGGAGGAAAACCATGCCTGGGCGCTTTGAACTAAAACCAACTCTGGTGAAAATCTGGCACGCACCAGATAACTTTCGCCTCATGGACCCGTTGCCGCCGATGCATCGCCGGGGAATCATTATTGCGGCAATAGTGCTGATTATCGGTATTCTTCTGCCTGGAGATGAAACACGCCAGATGCCTGTTGTCACCCGCGAAGCGCAGTTAGATATGCAATCACCCCCCCAGGTGAAGCACAGCTACAGGCACATTTAGTGACGCCGCAAAACGATCCGGATCAGGTCGCCCCGGTCGCGCCGGAACCTATTCAGGAAGGTCAACCTGAAGAGCCACCTGTTGCAGAGACACAATCTTTCCAACCGGAAAGTGGTATCGATCAACAGTGGCGGACATATCGCGTAGAACCAGGCAAGACCCTTGCCCAGCTGTTCCGCGACCATAATTTGCCGCCTACAGATGTGTACGCTATGGCCCAGGTCGAGGGCGCGGATAAACCGCTCAGTAACCTGCAAAATGGTCAGATTGTTAAAATCCGTCAAAATGCGAATGGGGTGGTTACCGGCTTAACCATTGATACGGGAAATAATCAGCAAGTACTGTTCACCCGCCAACCTGATGGTAATTTCATCCGCGCACGCTGATTACCCACGGGCAGGGTTCACCAAAAGCCAGCTCAGGATGGTCTCTTTGATCACTCTGCGTCTGGCTTCCAAAGCCTCAGGTGAAACCATGCTAATGTGATAAACCATCCCCAGTGTGTACTGGTTTATTAAATAATATGCACCCAGTGCGGCGATATTAATATTGATTTGTAAGGGATCAATATCTTTCTTAAAGGTTTTCTGTCGCTGCCCTTCTTCTAATAACGAAGCCATTGACTGCAAATGTGCATGGTTAATTTCAGCGAGGCGTTTTGATTTTTTATAATGCACACCCTTACTTTGGTTTTCACTATGGACAATTTTTAAAAACCACGGATTATTGATGTAATAATCCCAAGTAAAATCAATTATTTTCTCGATCGCAATAACCGGAGAAAGCCCTGAAATGTCAAGCTCTCTCTCTTTTTCGCGAATATCGTTCCAGGTATATTCCAGTACTTCAATAAACAAATTTTCTTTATTACCAAAGTGGTGATAAACCGTCTGTTTACTACACCCTGCTGCCTTAACAATATTATCTACTCTGCCCCTTCATAACCATATTCGGCAAATTCATTAACCGCACATAGCAGCAATTTTTCCTTCAGGTTTTGTGCGTGACTGGTATCAAGATACATTCCACTTCCCCACTTCCTCTTCGTGATGGCTATCATAACCGGATTTGATCTCAGCGACAGCAAAAAGGATAAAAGTCGTAATTTCATTGAGTTATCAAATTACCTGTGATCACTCTCGCAGATCAACCAACTAGATGGTTGATCTTTTTACCTGCCAGTCGCAAGCTAATCATCACTAAAGAAAACAATATTCAAAAGAGGGTTATTGTATGAAATCCACTCGTCCAGTTGCCGTGATTACCGGAGCCGCTCGTGGTATTGGAAAGGGCTGTGCGCTGGAGCTTGCTCGTGGCGGGTTTAACCTGCTGATTAACGATCGTCCCGATGCCGACAGCGTAGAAAAACTGCATATCACACAACAAGAATGTTTGGCAGAAGGCGTGGAAGTCATTTGCTTCCCTGCCGATGTCGGCGATCTCTCCTTGCATGAAGAGATGCTCGACGCGGCGCAAAACCAGTGGGGGCGTCTGGACTGCCTGCTCAATAACGCCGGGATTTCAGTGAAAAAACGCGGTGACCTCCTCGACCTCGAACCAGACAGCTTCGATCAAAACATTGCCATTAACACCCGCGCGCCGTTCTTCCTTGCTCAGGCATTCAGTAAGCGCTTACTGGCACAGCCGAAACCGGAAGCGGAACTGCCGCACCGCTCGATTATTTTCGTCAGTTCCATCAACGCCATCATGCTGGCGATGAATCGCGGCGAATACACCATTGCCAAAACCGCCGTTTCTGCCGCTGCTCGTCTATTTGCTGCTCGCCTTTGTAATGAACAAATTGGCGTTTATGAAGTGCGCCCAGGTCTCATCAAAACTGATATGACTATTCCGGCAACGGCTTATTACGACGAACTGATTGCCAAAGGTCTGGTGCCGTGGGGACGTTGGGGTTATCCGGCTGATATTGCTTCCACCGTCCGCGCGATGGCGGAAGGTAAACTGATTTACACCTGTGGTCAGGCGGTCGCCATCGACGGCGGCTTAAGTATGCCGCGCTTCTGAGGCTGAATCATGAGAGATCTGTTACAACGCCCGGATTTATTCAGTATCAATACCGCAACACTGGCTATAAAACGCCGCTACCCGCCATTATTGATGCCTGCGCTGCACGCGGTATTGGCGCAATTGCCCCCTGGCGCAGGGAGTTGCAGGGCGAAGATCTCCAGCAGATCGCCCGTCAGCTTGCCGCCAGTAAGATGAACGTTTCCGGTTTGTGCCGTAGCACCTACTACACCGCACCGACGCTGGCGGAGCGCAAACTGGCGATTGACGATAACCGCCGGGCGCTGGACGACGCCGCTGTACTGAATGCCGCCTGTTATATGCAGGTGGTTGGCGGTCTGCAACGGGCACTAAAGATCTATATGAAGCGCGGGAACAAGTGAAACAAGGGATTCGCCAGTTGCTGCCACATTCGAAAGATGTCGGCGTGCCAATTGCACTGGAGCCGCTGCACCCGATGACCGCAGCCGATCGTTCCTGTCTGTGCACGTTACGTCAGGCGCTGGACTGGTGTGATGAACTCGATCCCGATGGCGAATTTGGCCTCGGCGTGGCGGTAGATGTCTACCATGTTTGGTGGGACCCGGATCTCGCCAGTCAGATCCTGCGTGCCGGAAAACGCATCCTCGCGTTTCATGTTTCCGACTGGTTAGTGCCGACCACTGATCTGGTCAATGACCGTGGTATGCCGGGAGATGGCGTCATCAATATTCCGTCAATTCGTCGGCTGGTTGAAAACGCCGGATTTAATGGTGCTATTGAACTGGAAATATTCTCGCCTTACTGGTGGCAGAAAGATATTAACAGCACGCTGGATATTAGCGTCGATCGCATCGCGCATTATTGTTAAGGAATGATCATGAGTGACCAACCCGTTCTGTTCAGCAGAGTGGCGGCTTCCTGCCGCCTGACATTGAACCGTGAAGATAAATGTCATGCTATTAACGAAGAGATGATCGAATCTCTCGACCATTATTTAAATGAAATTGAAAACGACACCACATTACGATTAGTCGAATTAACGGCAACCGGCGATAAATTCTTTTGTGCGGGCGGCGATATTAAATCGTGGTCGGCCTATTCGCCATTAGATATGGGCAGAAAATGGATTAAACGCGGTAATGACGTTTTTAATCGCCTGCGAAACTTACCCCAATTAACCGTTGCGAATCTCAACGGTCATACCATCGGCGGTGGTATTGAACTGGCCTTGTGCTGCGATATTCGTATTGCCCGCCCCGGCGCGAAATTCTCTAACCCGGAAGTGATGCTCGGCATGGTGCCTGGCTGGATGGGCATTGAACGTGTGCTTAATCAGGTTGGTCCGGTGGTCGGTCGCCAGATGCTGATGCTGGGTAAACGCTGACGGCGCAGGAAGCCCAGGCGGCGAATTTAATTGATGAAGTGGTAGAAATAGAACAGGTGGAAAGCTGGATGGCGAACCAGTTAGCGCAGCTGGAAAAATGCGGTCCGGTGGCACTGGCGCATATTAAGCAACTGATTCTGGCACTGGAAAATAAACATGCCGATTACCCGCACCAGCTACTGGCCGGATTAATGTCCGCCACTCAGGATTGCCAGCAGGCGACGCGCGCCTTTGCCGAAAAAGTAGCGTGAGTCCATAATCAATAAGGAAATTGTATGCGTAAGATAACAACCGCCGAGGCACTGGCGGCGCAAATTCAGGACGGCGCAACCATTGCCATTAGCGGTAACGGCGGCGGCATGGTGGAAGCGACCATATTCTGGCTGCTATTGAAGCGCGTTTCCTGCAAACCGGACACCCTCGCGACCTGACGCTAATCCACTCGCTGGGTATTGGCGATCGCGACTGCAAAGGCACTAACCGTTTTGCGCACGCAGAGATGCTCAAACGCATTATTGCCGGGCACTTTACCTGGTCGCCCAAAATGCAGGCGCTGGTAAAAAATAACACGATTGAAGCCTACTGCTTTCCTGGTGGCGTGATTCAGCACTGCTACGGGAGATCGGCGCGGACGTCCGGGGCTTTTTACCCACGTTGGGCTGGGATCGTTTGTTGATCCACGCAATGGCGGCGGTAAGTCGAATGAATGCACTACCGACGACCTGGTAGAACTGATTGAAATCGACGGTGAAACCAAACTTCGTTATCGCCCTTTCAAAGTGGATTACGCGATTTTGCGTGGCACTTATGCCGATCCTCGAGCAACGTCAGCCTTGAAGAAGAAGCGATTGATATGGATAGCTATTCCATGGCGCTGGCAGCACACAACAGCGGCGGCAAAGTGTTCGTACAGGTACGCGATGTGCTGGAAGCTGGCGCGATTGAACCACGCCGGGTCAAATTACCGGGCATTCTGGTTGATGGCATCGTTGAACACCGCGAACAACCACAAACCTATCTTGCGGTTACGACCTGACCATCAGCGGCCAACATCGCCGTCTGAGTTCTAACGACGCCATTGAACTGGTTAGTCATCCGGTACGTCGCCTGATTGCCCGTCGGGCGGCACGCGAACTGGTAGCTGGCGCTTCAACCAACTTGGCTTTGGTATTCCTGGGGGTATTCCAGGCGTAGCGCTGCGCGAAGGCGTGCCTTACCAAAGTTTATGGCTGAGCGTCGAGCAAGGCGTGCATAACGGTATGATGCTGGATGATGCGTTTTTCGGCTGCGCCCGCAACGCCGATGCCATTATTCCATCACTCGATCAATTTGAGTTCTACAGTGGCGGAGGAATCGATATCACCTTCCTCGGCATGGGAGAGATGGATCAGTACGGTAACGTCAACGTATCCCATCTCAATGGCAATCTCATTGGTCCCGGCGGTTTTCTCGAAATTGCGCAAAACGCCCGTAAGTGGTGTTCTGCGGCACGTTCGACGCCAAAGGTAGCAAGATTGATGTAACGCCAGATGGCTTGCATATCACCCAGTCAGGTCAAATCCCTAAACTGGTTACCCAGGTGGAAAAAATCACTTTTAGCGCCGCCTACGCACAGCAAAGTGGTCAGGAAGTGTTGTATATCACTGAACGCGCAGTATTCCAGTTAACGGCAGAAGGCGTTGAATTAATTGAAATCGCGCCGGGTGTGGAGATTGAGCGCGACATTCTGCCGTATATGGCTTTCCGTCCAATTATCAAGCACCCACGCCTGATGGAAAGTAGCCTGTTTACGCCGATGGAGGATGCATGAGTCAGCTTGATGACACCATCCTTGATGCGCTGACGCACGTTACTTTCCCAAAGGGTTTTGCACAGGCAGAGCCGCATGGTTGTCACGGTAGACGGTGTTGATTACCCACTCTGGCAAACAGATGCCTGGTAGTCGGCAGTGGTGCAGCAGGATTACGTGCGGCAGTTGAACTTAAACGCCGCCAGCAAAATGTGCTGATCGCTACCGCCGGGTTATATATGGGGACGTCGGCATGTTCTGGTTCCGATAAACAGACACTATTTACCGCCGCTACCGCGGGCAACGGCGACAACTTCACCAAACTGGCAGAGGCACTGGCGAGCGGTGGGGCGATGGATCACGACACCGCTTATGTCGAAGCGGTAGGTTCTCTGCACACTCTAGGCGGGTTGCAATATCTTGGTCTGGAATTACCGGAAGATCGCTATGGCGCGATTCTTCGTTATCAAACCGACCATGACGAAGCCGGGCGTGCAACCTCGTGTGGGCCGCGTACCTCAAGGTTAATGGTGAAAGTGCTGTTGGAAGAAGTACAGCGCCTCGCCATTCCAGTGTTGACCAGTGCAACAGTGATTAAACTGCTGCATCAGCGTGACGAAAACGGCGAAGACCGCGTGGCAGGGGCAATCCTCGCGACCGGTCATCGCGCCCATAACCCATGGGGCTGCATTGTGACTGCGCCAATGTGGTACTGGCAACAGGAGGGCCTGGCGAGCTTTATCGCGACAGTGTTTATCCACATAAATGCTTCGGCTCGCTGGGGCTGGCGCTGGAGGAAGGTCTGACGCTAACCAATCTGACCGAAAGCCAGTTTGGTATAGGCACGCCGCGTAGCACGTTTCCGTGGAATTTATCCGGCACCTATGTACAGGTGATCCCGTATATCTATTCCGTGGATGCTGAGGGTAACGAGTATAACTTCCTCGCGGATTACTATCGCACCACCCAGGAGCTGGCTTCAAACATTTTCCGTAAAGGCTATCAGTGGCCGTTCCACGCCACGCGGGTGATGGATTTTGGCTCCAGCTTGTTAGATATGGCAGTAGCGCAAGAGCAGCAATCAGGCGTCAGGTATTTATGGATTTCAATCGCAATCCTGAAGCGGTGCCGGGTGACCTGCCGTTCTCATTAGATCGACTGGACGACGACGTTCGCGCGTATCTGGAAAATAACGACGCTCTGGCACCATCGCCCATCGAACGGCTGCAACGAATGAATCCGCTGTCTATCTCGCTGTATAAGATGCACGGTTACGATCTCACCACACAGCCTTTGCAGTTTGCCATGAATAATCAGCATATGAATGGCGGCATTGAAGTGGATATCTGGGGACAAACCTCCCTGCCCGGCTGTTTCGCGTGGGGGAAGTTGCTGGCACACACGGCGTCACTCGCCTGGTGGTGCAGCATTGAATGCCGGGCAGGTTTTTGCTGTTCGTCTGGCACGTTTTATTGGTTGCACGCAAAAGCGGAATATTGATGGAGATATAGCACAGCTGGTAGCTCCTACACTGGCTTCTATAAGAGAGATCATTACTCAGGCGCACGATAACGGGACCGGGATGCCGTTGTCGGTTGTGAGAGAAAAAATTCAGGCACGAATGTCTGACCATGCGGGATTTATTTGCCATGCCGATAAAGTCCGACGCGCCACTCGCGATGCCCTGCTATTGAGCGAATTTGTCCAACGGCATGGATTGGCTATCAAACATGTGGGTGAAGTTGCCGAGCTGTTTATGTGGCGGCATATGGCACTGACTTCTGCCGCCGTATTAACGCAATTAACGCATTATATTGACGCAGGTGGTGGTAGTCGGGGAGCACGTATTATTCTCGACAGGGATGGAAATTCTATTCCGCAAACACGAAATGGTTTTTGTGATGCCTGGCGCTTTCGTTCAGAGCGTACTGAGGATAAAAAAGATAAACTACTTATTCATTATTGCAACGGTATCTTTCACGTCAGAGAAACACCTGTTCGTGAGTTTCCTATTATCCGAGGTATTTGGTTTGAAAAAAACTGGCCTGGTTTTCTTAATGGGACAATTTACCAGCCACAGGATGAATGATATTGCAAAGGTTAATCACTATGCGAAATATAATTAGATCTATTAATGCTCTGCTTGCAGCATTGAACATTACCATTTTGGCGATCATCGTGGCATGTGTGACGTGGCAGGTGGCTGCACGATTTATATTTACTAGCCCCAGTATTTTTACAGATGAACTCAGCCGTTTGCTCTTTATTTGTCTTGGACTTTTTGGTGGGGCATACACCGCAGGGCAAAACCGGCATCTGGCGATTGACCTGCTACCTATGATGCTGAAAGGAAAAGCCCGACGTCATTTATTTTTGTGTATTCAGATTATCGTTATTATCTTCGCAACCATCATTATGGTATATGGTGGTGGGCTATTAACGATGGATACATTCGATTCAGGTCAGACCTCGCCCGCTTTAGGCTGGCAAATGGGATATATCTATATGAGCATCCCGATTAGTGGTGTACTTATTATTATATACACCATAGATATGGTTTTAACCGAACTTAAACAACCACTCTAAAGATAACAAACAACAACCAACCATAGTAGGAATGGAGAAATTATGGATTACTGGTTACCGATTATTGTGTTATTTGGTGCCTTCTTTTTTATGTTGGCATTAGGTGTACCTATTGTTTATGCCATTGGTTTATCGACACTGGCATCAATTTCCACACAACTCGATTTCAACTCAGCATTGAGTGTGGTTTCCCAAAAGTTAGCCTCCGGGTTAGATAGTTTTACGTTGTTGGCAATCCCATTTTTTATCTTGTCTGGCAACATTATGAATCATGGAGGAATAGCGCGACGATTAATCAACTTTGCCCGTATTCTCGGCGGTCGTCTGCCAGGCTCACCTGCCCACTGTAATATTCTCGCCAATATGCTGTTCGGGGCAATTTCTGGTTCAGCCGTGGCTTCGGCGGCTGCGATGGGCGGCGTCATGCATCCGCAACAGGTTAAAGAGGGCTACGACCCGGCATTCAGTACTGCGGTTAACGTTGCCTCTGCCCCGACGGGTTTGCTTATTCCACCAAGTAATACGTTAATCGTCTATTCACTGGTCAGTGGTGGTACTTCTATTGCCGCACTGTTCCTGGCGGGTTATGTTCCGGGGATTTTGCTGGGTCTGGCACTGATGGTAATAGCCGGTATTATCGCTGTACGTCGCGGTTATCCAAAACCAGAACGTCCGACTTTGCGCCAGGCTGGCGTTGCGATATGGATGGCTATCCCCAGTATTTTCCTGATTGTGTTAATTATGGGTGGCGTACTAAGCGGTATTTTTACTCCAACCGAAGCTCCGCAATTGCGGTAATTTATACCCTTTTCCTTGCACTGGTTCTTTATCGTGAAATCTCAGTTAAAGATTTACCTAAAATATTTCTGGAATCCGTTATTACCACTGCAATTGTCTTGTTATTAATTGGTTCTTCGATGGGAATGTCATGGGCAATGTCAAACGCTGACGTTCCTTCCTGATTCTCGATTTGCTTAACACTATTTCTGACAACCCAATAATAATCCTGCTTATTATCAATATTATCCTGTTGATTATCGGCACTTTTATGGATATGACACCGGCGGTACTGATTTTTACGCCGATATTTTTACCGGTTGTCACCGAACTGGGCATGGACCCGATTCACTTTGGTATTGTCATGGTGCTGAACATGTGTATCGGTATTTGTACTCCGCCTGTAGGCAGTGTGTTATTTGTCGGTTGTAGTGTATCTAAATTACCGATTAATAAAATTATCAAACCTATGCTGCCATTCTATGCCGTGATGGTATTGGTGCTGGCAATGGTGACCTATATTCCGCAAATCAGTATGGCATTGCCAAGAGCACTGGGTTACTGATGCGCATTCACTAGCGGCACCTGCCGCCATATTTATTAGAAAAGGAACATCTATGAAAATAAAAGTATCCGCTGGCATTATCGGTGCTGTTCTTATGTTATCCGCAAGCCAGTCCTGGGCAGTGACATTAAAACTGAGTCATAATCAGGATAAGTCTCATCCTGTTCATAAAGCGATGGAGTTCTTTGCGAAAAAGAGCAAAGAGTACTCTAACGGTGATATTACTATTCGTATTTATCCAAATGGAACATTGGGTACTCAACGAGAAACAATGGAGCTGATTCGTTCTGGCGCTATTCCACTGGTAAAAACCAATGCGGCAGAAATGGAAGCATTTGAAAATTCCTATAAATTATTTAGCCTGCCTTATTTGTTCCGCGATCGTGATCATTATTATCAGGTCATGCAGGGCGATATCGGGAGAAAAATCCTCGACTCAACGAAAAGCAAAGGTTATTTCGGGCTGACTTTTTTATGATGGAGGCGCCCGCAGTTTCTATGGCAATAAACCAGTACTGAAACCAGACGATCTGAAAGGCATGAAAGTCCGTGTCCAGCCAAGCCCTGGCGCAGTTGAAATGATCAAAGTCATGGGCGGTAACCCGACGCCACTGGATTACGGCGAGTTGTATACAGCCTTACAGCAGGGTGTGGTCGATATGGCAGAAAACAGCGTGATGGCGCTGACCACCATGCGTCACGGTGAAGTGGCAAAATCCTTCAGCCTTGACGAACACACTATGGTTCCCGATGTGGTTCTGATGAGCAATGCTGCGTTTGATAAACTTAGCCCGGAAAATCAGGCAGTTATATTAAAAGCAGCTAAAGAATCAATGAGCTATATGAAAGACTTGTGGAGCGAGGAAGAGAAACAAGAATTTGCGAAACTGGATAAAATGGGCGTGAAAGTCTACCAGGTAGATAAAGCTCCGTTTATCGAGAAAGTACAGCCAATGTACGCAAACTTCGCTAAGGACAACCCAGCCCTTGCCCCAATGCTGGCTGATATTCAGGCAGCTAAGTAATTATCTTCGTAGGGCTGCTTATTGTGGCCCTTATCGATATCTGCAAGTGCTCGCTACAAAAGCAAAAACGCCGACCAATGGTCGCGTTTTTACGTCTCGTTGAATAACGAATTATTCAGCTACTACGTTTACGATCACTTTCGCGAATACTTCGCTGTGAACCTGGAAGCTCACTTCGTGTTCGCCAGTGGTACGCAGAACGCCGTTCGGCAGACGAACTTCGCTCTTAGCCACTTCAACGCCAGCTGCAGTTACAGCGTCAGCGATGTCGCGAGTACCGATGGAACCGAACAGTTTACCTTCGTCGCCAGCTTTAGACGCGATGGTAACAGTTCCAGTGCATTGATTTTCTCAGCGCGAGCATTAGCAGCTGCCAGAACTTCAGCCAGTTTAGCTTCCAGTTCAGCGCGACGTGCTTCGAAGAATTCAATGTTTTTCTTGGTAGCTGGAACAGCTTTACCCTGCGGTACCAGGAAGTTACGAGCATAGCCCGCTTTAACGTTTACCTGATCACCCAGGCTACCCAGGTTTGCTACTTTATCAAGCAGAATAACTTGCATTACCTTATCCTCTCAAGTCGTATTAATGGACCGTGACCGATTACTGATGGCGATCAGTGTACGGCAGCAGGGACAGGTAGCGAGCGCGTTTGATAGCGCGAGCCAGCTGACGCTGGTATTTTGCACGGGTACCGGTGATACGGCTTGGGACAATCTTACCGCTTTCGGTGATGTAGTTTTTCAGCGTAGCGATATCTTTATAGTCGATCTCTTGAACGCCTTCCGCGGTGAAACGGCAGAACTTGCGACGACGGAAATAACGTGCCATATGGCTAGTCTCCAGAATCTATCAATTCAATCTGCTCGGCATGCAAAACCATTTTGCTCAGTCCGTTCTTTGCCTTGTGGCATGAAATGAACCCCTGAACGGTTATGCGACTGCCGACCGTTATACTGTGAGTAATGGCCTGGTTTTCGTGTCCGCTAACAATAACGGGCATTTGACACCATGCCTGCCGGTGAAAGCCGGCTTCCTCCTGCACAGAACGATGCTCAAGCACGAACTGGCAGTGAGGAATTCCTGATGGACTGACCTTTCGAAGGGGAGTCCTGCACACGGTGCCGGACAACACCAGACGGTTGGTCATCAGAAATTACTCTTCAGAATCCCCAGCTTCAGCATCATCAGCGGTTTCGTTTGCGAAATCATCGCGACGCTCACGGCGCTCGTCTTTCGCTTTAACCATCGGAGATGCTTCGGTAACAGCGTGCTTGGTACGCATAACCATGCTGCGGATAACGGCATCGTTGAAGCGGAAGGTAGTTTCCAGCTCATCGATCACTTCCTGCGGAGCTTCAACGTTCATCAGAACGTAGTGTGCTTTGTGCAGTTTGTTGATCGGGTAAGCCAGCTGACGGCGGCCCCAGTCTTCCAGACGGTGGATCTTGCCTTCTGCACCAGTGATGGCAGCAGTGTAGCGCTCGATCATGCCCGGAACCTGTTCGCTCTGGTCAGGATGGACCATAAAAACGATTTCGTAATGACGCATCGAATTGCTCCTTACGGATTATTCAGCCTCCTGTCTGGGTCAGCCGAATCCCGGGGAGGCAAGGAACGTGTTAAAGGTCGGCTGAAAAATGACGCGTTATAGTACTTGTATGCCCCGCTAAACTCAAGGGCAGAGCCGAAATAAATCTCCCCTTTCGCAATTAACCTCTAAACCGCTGATTTGGAGTTCATCACACTTCATCATGGTGTTTTTTTGAACAACTGCATCAGAAATGGTCACCATCAACTTCTTTATCATTGATTAAAATTAAATCAGAAGATCATCACAGAGGAGAGCACACAAAGTCAGCCGTCGAGGAGGTATCTATGTTCAGTCGAGTTTTAGCCCTTCTGGCTGTGCTTTTGCTAAGTGCAAATACATGGGCAGCCATTGAAATCAATAACCACCAGCCAGAAATATGGACGATATGCAAAGCTTAGGCGTGATTTATATCAATCATAATTTCGCCACTGAAAGTGAAGCACGTCAGGCATTAAATGAAGAAACAGATGCGCAGGGCGCAACGTACTACCACGTAATTCTGATGCGGGAACCGGGGAGTAACGGCAATATGCACGCCAGCGCGGATATTTATCGCTAGCACCAGGTATAACCAACGAAACATTGCCATTATGTTTCGCTTGCCCCTTCGCAGTTTTTTTGAAAAACGGCTGCGGAATTAGACCAGTTATCTCCCGAAGAAGGAAATTTCCGCAGCGCGTGTTTTACTTCTGCCCGTAATAAGCGTTAGGACCGTGCTTACGCATGAAGTGTTTATTCATGAGGAAGCTGTCGATGTGATTCAGTTGTGGGTTAATACTGCGCGCAATCCACGCCATTTTCGCCACTTCTTCCATCACTACCGCGTTATGCACCGCATCGTGAGCATCTTTCCCCCAGCGAACGGCCCGTGCTGATACACCACAATCCCCGGCGTATGCAGCGGCTCGGCGTCACCCAGCGTTTCGATAATCACTTCGCCGGTGTTCAGTTCATACTCGCCCTGCACCTCTTCTTCGCTTAATCCGCGCGTGCACGGGATATCGCCAAAGAAGTAGTCGGCGTGCGTGGTGCCTAGCGCCGGAATTGCCAGCCCCGCCTGCGCCCATGCGGTGGCATGAGTGGAGTGGGTATGGACAATGCCGCCAAGCGACGGGTAACGACGGTAGAGTTCGAGATGCGTCGCAGTGTCGGAAGATGGGCGATACTCCCTTCCACCACCTTGCCGCTCATATCAACCACCACCATATCGGCCGCTTTCATGGTTTCGTAGGCAACGCCGCTGGGCTTGATCACCACCAGCCCGCGTTCGCGGTCGATAGCGCTGACGTTGCCCCAGGTAAAGGTCACCAGCGTAGCGCGGCAGCTCCATGTTGGCTTCAAATACCTGCTGTTTAGCTTTGCATTATGCCGCCTCCACCATGCCCGCTTTCGCCATGCGCGCTTTCACCCAATCACGCGCTTTCGCCACTTCTGCCGCCGGGTCTCCGCCGTTTCGCTCCACATCTCAATCAGGTACGGCCCGCAATAGCCACTCTGTTTGAGCGTTTCGAAACAACGTTCAAATCCACTACACCTTCGCCAAACGGCACGTTTTTTGAAGACGCCAGGTTTGGTGTCTTTCACATGTACCGCGACGATATGCCCGATTCCGGCCTGCAACTCCATCTGCACATCGTTGTCCCACGCCGACAGGTTGCCGATATCCGGGTAGAGCTGGAACCACGGGTTGTTGAGATAGTGCGCGTAACCCAGCGCCTTGCTGATGGAGTTCATCAACGGATAATCCATGATCTCCATCGCCAGCGTCACCTGCGCGCGGCTTGCCATCTCAACGCTCTCTTTCAGGCCGTCACGGAAACGACGACGCGTTTCGTTATTGGCTTCCTGATAGTAAACGTCATAGCCCGCCAGCTGGATCACGCGAATGCCAACGTCCTGGGCGAACTGGATGGCTTTACGCATAATCTCCAGCCCCTGCGCCCGCACCGCGTCATCTTCGCTGCCCAACGGAAAACGACGATGGGCAGAAAGGCACATGGACGGCACACGCACGCCGGTTTCAACAATCGCATTCACCAGCGCCAGACGCTGCTCGCGGCTCCAGTCGAGGCGCGACAGGCGCTCGTCAGTTTCATCTACCGACATCTCGACAAAATCGAAGCCCAACGTTTTTTGCCAGTCGCAGGCGTTCCAGCCAGCACTCCCCGGCGGGGAGCGCTTTTTCATAGATGCCAAGCGGGATTTGTTTGGACAACATATCCGCTCCTTAGCCCCACAGTTCGGCGATGGAACGTTTGAACTGACGCGCGGCTTCAACCGGAGAAGCGGCATCACGGATGCTGCGACCGGCGATAAACACATGAATTGGAATGCCTTTGAACAGCGGCAGATCTTCCAGCGCCAGGCCACCGGTGACGGTGACTTTGAAGCCCATATCGGAAAGACGTTTGATCGCAGTGATATCGGCTTCACCCCATGCCACGCCAGCGGCCTGCGCGTCACGGCTGCGGTGATAAACCACCTGCTGAATACCTGCATCGCGCCACTGTTGCGCCTGTTCCCAGGTCCAGTAACCGGTCAGTTCGATCTGCACGTCGCCGTTAAACTCTTTTGCCACGTCCAGCGCACCTTTGGCGGTGTTGATATCCGCACAACAAATCACGGTCACCCAGTCAGCGTTGGCTTCGAAGCACATACGCGAAAGGATTTTGCCTGCATCGGCAATTTTGGCGTCAGCCAGTACGATTTTGTGCGGGTAGAGCGCTTTCAGATCGCGAACCGCACGCACGCCTTCGCCCACGCACAGAATGGTACCCACTTCGATAATGTCGACTTCTTCGGCAATCAGGCGAGTGGTTTCGTAGGCGCTATCCATTGTCTGGTTGTCCAGCGCGACTTGCAACATCGGTAATGACATGTTCAATTCCTTCTTAAGCTGCCGCGTTGGTGCGGTCAATGAGATCCAGTACTTCCTGCTCGGTACGGCAGCGCGTAAACGGTCGAAATTCTCTTCATCTTCAAACAGGTTGACGATCTGCATGATGCCCACTTCCTGGTGAGTGTTGGCATCAACCGCCGCCATGGTGATGAGGATATCCACCGGATCGTTGTCGTCGTGGTTAAATTCCAGCGGCTTTTTCAGCGTTACCAGAGAGAAACCGGTTTTCTTAACGCCCTCTTCCGGACGCCCGTGCGGCATTGCCAGCCCCGGAGCGATAACGAAATAAGGACCAAACTGTTCAACGCCATCCAGAATCGCCTGGTAGTAACGCGGCTCTACCACATCTGCCGCTACCAGCAGGTCAACGCCGATTTTCACCGCTTCCTGCCAGGTATTTGCTTCGGCCTGCAGGCGGATGGATTTATTTTCAGCCAGCGAATCACGTAATTTCATGGCGCGTCCTTACTTCACATCCTGCGGGAAATGTTCTTTGATCACTTCCAGCAGTTTCGGGCCAAAGTCGGCAGGAGAGAGCATGTTGCGCACACCAACACGTATTTGTTGCCGGTCACGGTGATTTCGCCCGCAATGTGCGTAGAAGCGATGATGATATCCGCGCCGCTCAACTCGCTTTTGTATTCGCCAACCGCGCAGCTGTTTACCGTGTGGTCAATGTTTGATTGGGTTAAAAACTGGTCCACTTTCATCTTCATGATCATGGAACTGCCTTGTCCGTTGCCACACACAGCCAGAATACGTACGGTCATAATCAAAACTCCTTATTAAGCAGACTGTTCTGCCAGTTGTTTTTCTGCATCTTCTTCTGCGCGCAGTGCGCGGCCAGCGAAGAACATATAAGCAGTGCAAATTACAATGATGACGGCCATAAAGGCGATACCGATGGAGAAGAAGCCCTGCATCATCGGCGGTGCCAGAATCGACCAGTCCGCCATACCCATCCAGGCACTCATACCGGTAAGTTTCACCGCCCAGACGCAACCAAGATTTCGATCATCCCCATCACCAGACAAATCTTCAGCGCCGCACGCCAGCCACCGAAGTGGTTAGCGAACACGCCGATGGTGGCGTTGGAGAAGAACATCGGGATAAAGCCTGGAATAATCAGGATCGAGGAACCGCAGCGACCAGGATGCCAACCGCAATCAGCTGACCGATGGTGCCCCACATAAAGCCCCAAACCACGGCGTTCGGCGCGAAGCTATAGATAGCCGCACAGTCAATCGCCAGAACCGCACCAGGGATCAGCGCTGGGAGATACCGTTAAATGCTTCAGAGAGTTCCGCCACAAACATGCGCACGCCCTGAGTGATGATGAAGATCGCCACCGCGAAGGAGAAACCAGTTTGCAGGATGTACACCGTCCAGTTCACTTTGCCTGCCATCGCCTGCACGGTGTCGATACCGAAGGAGAGCAGAATGGCACCAAAGAAGATGGTCATCACAATCGCCGTGGAGACGATGTTGTCGTGGAAAATATTCAGCCAGCCTGGCAGTTTGAGGTCTTCAACGCTTTCCTCTTTTTTGCCGAGGAACGGCGCAACTTTATAGGCAATCCATGATGCAAACTGTTGCTGGTGACCGATGGAGAAACCGCAGCCGTCCGTCACTTCCTGAGTCGGCTTGTACATTATGTTGGAGGTAATGCCCCAGTAGAGCGAAACCAGAATCGCCGTGCAGATAATGGTCGTCCACATGGAGTAGCCGAAAATAAACAACGTAACGGCAATCAGCCCCGCCTGCTGGAACATGATATGACCAGTCAGCATGATGGTACGAATACCGGTAATGCGACGCAGCAGCACGTAACAGATGTTCAACGCCAGCGCTAACAACACCGCGTAACCTACCCAGCTATAGGCATCGCCCATGCGGTCGATGGTTGCCATCATCGACGCGTAAGTATCGGAAATTGCGCCGTTAATGCCGTAGACTTCGGACATTTTCGCCACCACCGGTTTGAAGGTGCTGGTGAGGATGCCGGACCCTGCCTGCAACAACATGAAACCAATTATGGTTTTAATCGTGCCTTTAATAATAACGCTGACACTTTTGCGCAGTAGGATGTAGCCCAGACAGGTCACAATACCCAGCAACAACGGGGCATTGGTCATGACCTGGTTAAAAAACACGGTAAAGATGTTGTAGAGGATCTCCATAACGATCTCCTGAAGAAGAGGTAACCGGGTATTCCACACACCCGGAATGTTGTGCACTCACTCTAATTTTCAAAAGTAATCACAACAAGATTATTTATGATTAAATGTGACGCGACCCGCAAATAATTCCACATGGATAGAATGGGATTCACACAACGAAACAACTATTCATTTAAATTCATTTAGTTAATTGAATTACACATTCCATTAAATCTTTCCACACTCAAAATCAACAACCACTTCCCTGGCAAAAAGTCAAAAAATGGTCATTGCTTCCTGAAAAAATAGTGTCAGGATTAATCAAAACCAATCACATATTGATTCGAATTGAACTATCATGAAGGTAAATGGCGATGAGTAAAGTGAAAAGTATCACCCGAGAATCCTGGATCCTGAGCACTTTCCCGGAGTGGGGTAGCTGGCTGAATGAAGAAATTGAACAAGAGCAGGTCGCCCCTGGCACATTTGCGATGTGGTGGCTAGGCTGCACCGGGATCTGGTTGAAATCAGAAGGTGGCACCAACGTTTGCGTTGATTTCTGGTGCGGCACTGGCAAACAAAGTCACGGTAACCCGTTAATGAAACAGGGTCACCAGATGCAGCGCATGGCTGGCGTGAAAAACTGCAGCCAAACCTACGCACCACCCGTTTGTTCTTGATCCGTTTGCGATTCGCCAGATCGACGCGGTACTGGCGACTCACGATCACAACGATCATATCGACGTTAACGTCGCTGCTGCCGTGATGCAGAACTGTGCTGATGACGTACCATTCATTGGACCGAAAACCTGCGTTGATTTGTGGATTGGCTGGGGCGTACCGAAAGAGCGTTGCATCGTGGTCAAACCGGGCGATGTTGTAAAAGTGAAAGACATTGAAATTCATGCGCTTGACGCTTTCGACCGTACTGCACTGATCACCCTGCTGCCGATCAAAAGCGGCTGGCGTACTGCCGGACGGCATGGACGATCGCGCGGTGAACTATCTGTTCAAAACGCCTGGCGGCTCCCTGTATCACAGCGGCGACTCCCACTACTCTAACTATTATGCGAAGCACGGTAACGAACATCAGATCGATGTGGCGTTAGGATCGTATGGTGAGAACCCGCGCGGTATTACCGACAAAATGACCAGCGCCGATATGCTGCGTATGGGTGAAGCCTGAATGCGAAAGTGGTTATCCCGTTCCACCACGACATCTGGTCAAACTTCCAGGCCGATCCGCAAGAGATCCGCGTGCTGTGGGAGATGAAAAAAGATCGTCTGAAGTATGGCTTCAAGCCGTTTATCTGGCAGGTTGGCGGCAAATTTACCTGGCCGCTGGATAAAGACAACTTCGAGTACCACTATCCGCGCGGTTTCGATGATTGCTTCACTATTGAACCGGATCTGCCGTTCAAGTCATTCCTGTAATCTGTCGTTTATACCGATAGCGTGGAGAAGTTCGCGCTATCCGGCGTAGTATTTCCTGGCTATTTCAAATATCATCTAAAAAAAATCAAATTTTATCGGAATAGCTCATGACTGAAGCACAAAGACATCAAATCCTCCTGGAAATGCTCGCACAATTGGGCTTTGTGACCGTTGAGAAGTCGTTGAGCGTCTGGGAATTTCGCCTGCCACTGCGCGACGCGATATCAATAAACTTGACGAAAGCGGCAAACTGAAAAAGGTGCGCAATGGCGCAGAAGCTATTACCCAGCAGCGCCCGCGCTGGACGCCGATGAATCTGCATCAGGCGCAGAATCACGATGAAAAAGTACGTATCGCTAAAGCAGCCTCGCAGCTGGTTAATCCGGGCGAAAGCGTAGTCATCAACTGCGGCTCCACCGCGTTTCTGCTTGGGCGGGAAATGTGTGGCAAGCCAGTGCAAATCATCACTAATTATCTACCGCTGGCAAATTACCTGATCGATCAAGAACATGACAGCGTGATCATTATGGGTGGACAGTACAACAAAAGTCAGTCCATCACTTTAAGCCCGCAGCAGCGAAAACAGTCTCTATGCCGGGCACTGGATGTTTACCAGCGGAAAAGGGCTGACCGCAGAAGGGTTGTATAAAACCGATATGCTGACAGCAATGGCAGAGCAGAAGATGCTGAGCGTGGTAGGGAAACTGGTGTACTGGTTGATAGCAGTAAGATTGGCGACGCGCGGGAATGCTTTTTAGCCGTGCCGATCAAATCGATATGCTGATCACCGGCAAAAATGCTAACCCGGAAATCCTGCAACAACTGGAAGCGCAAGGGTCAGCATTCTGCGTGTTTAAAGATGCTGGCGGAAAAATGTCACGGCAGCATCTAACGCCTCAGGCGGTAATGCGGTGACGCACGCCTGGCTGCCATGAACAGGTTAGCAGTTTATCCCGTCCCGTCTCGCTTAAGGCCTGCTGCAAACGTAGTGATTCGTCGGCAGGCACAACGTCATCGTCGAGGCCATGCCACAGCAGTAGAGGTCTTGTCCCCAAGTGTTCCAGGTGGTTTGTCGCTTCCCACTCTGCCAGCGGCGCGATAATGTTATTGAATTCATTCTGCTGTGCTGCCGTTTCAGGTATCAGCGGTGGAAACAGTGAACGGGCGAGCGATGTAAAATAGCCCGATCCCATCATGCTGGCGGTACATTTCACCGTGGGTGGCGAGCGGTAATTCCCAGTGCCGTCATCGCGCCCATCGACGCGCCACCGACTGCCAGACGGTCATCAAGCAGCCAGTTTTCTTCGGCTATTGCCGCACGTAAAGTAGTGTAATTCCTGCATACTTTGTAGCAAGATTTGCCAGATTGATTTAACCGCCGCGCTTCGTCGCTACTAAAACGGCTACCGTGATCGGGCGCATCCGGCATGATCACCCGCAAACCAGCCTGCGCCAGCGCAACGGCAAAATAGCTATACACCAGGCTGGATGAAGTAAGCGTGTAAAAAATTACGCACGGTAACGGGGTATCTTTTTGCCCGACAGGATAAGCATGAAGAACGGGAATATCTGCCAGCTCGCGTGATTCTATTTCAATCATCTGTCTCTCCTTTTTGTCTGGTATGACATGAAGAAATCCTTAGCACAAGTTTCTGCTGGCGGTATTAGTTCATAATGTTGAGATGTGGGTTACGCTTTCGTCACGTTTTCATTCGAAAATCGCGTACCAGGTAACAATTCGGGAACATTCCCCCAAAGTTAAATTAATAAGGCACTACACTATGGTTAGCAGGAAACGTAATAGCGTTATTTACCGGTTTGCCAGTTTATTATTGGTGTTGATGTTAAGTGCCTGTAGCGCACTGCAAGGTACGCCACAGCCAGCACCGCCAGTAACGAACCATCCGCAAGAGATTCGCCGCGACCAGACGCAAGGGTTACAGCGAATAGGTAGCGTAAGCACGATGGTTCGGGGTTCTCCGGATGACGCTTTAGCAGAAATCAGAGCGAAAGCTGTCGCTGCAAAAGCTGATTATTACGTTGTCGTCATGGTGGACGAAACCATCGTGACAGGACAGTGGTATTCACAAGCCATTTTGTACCGTAAATAAATCAGACAACTTACATAGTCAGCTTTACATTGCTTTGCGTTCCCTATGCGTTTACCTGTGCACAATAAATTACCGGCTGGAAGCCTGGGCGTTTATTACCGCGATGGAATGCCCTGCAACATGTGGGGAAACGAAAAATGGAGCTGACGATGAAACAATTACTTGCCTCACCCTCGCTGCAATTAGTGACTTATCCTGCGAGCGCCACGGCACAGTCTGCAGAATTCGCCAGTGCTGACTGCGTGACGGGCTGAATGAAATAGGTCAGATCTCAGTTAGCAATATTTCAGGGGATCCGCAGGACGTGGAACGTATCGTGCGTTAAAGGCCGATGAACAAGGTGCGTCATGGTACCGCATTATTACCATGTACGAAGACCAGCAGCCTGATAACTGGCGCGTACAGGCGATCCTGTATGCATGAGTGTCATCTACAGCAAATGAACAATGCCGGATGCGGCGCGAGCGCCTTGTCCGGCCTACAATTTTCACATATTTCATTGAGTTAATCGAAACCAGCGTCGCATCAGTCGTATACGCTTACACACACACTCCCCCGTCGCCCGCAGCAATAAATCATTCTGGATCTGCTCTGACAACCGTACGCCGCCGCGCGTATCTAACATCACCTGACACCACGCCTGCGCCATTGGCGGAGAGGCATATTTCAACATTTGCGCACCGCAGCCCAGCAGGAATAGCTGATGAGTAATCTCTCGCCCCAGTTCTTCAGCTGGCTTACGCAGCTGCTGCTGTAAAACGACGAACCGCGCGATCAAAATAGCATCCTGCCCTTTCACTTCCACAAATGCTTCCGACAATAAGTCGTATACGCCCGCTTGTTTATTGAGAACGCGCAGCACATCCAGGCACATAATATTGCCGGAACCTTCCCAAATACTGTTTACCGGCATCTCCCGGTAAGCCGCGGCAGCTCGCTCTCCTCGCAATAACCAATGCCGCCCAGCACCTCCATCGCTTCGGCCACAAACGGCATACCTCTTTTGCAGATCACAAATTTTGCCGCAGGTGTAAATAAACGCGCCCACAGAGCTTCTTTGGCATCGGCACGCCGGTCCCACGCTCGCGCAAGACGAAACAGCAACGCCGTTTGCCCTTCAAGCTGAAGTGCCATGCGACTTAAGACATGACGCATAAGGGGCTGTTGGATCAATGGATTACCAAAAACATGGCGTTGATGTGCATGATAAATCGCCAGCGAGAACGCACGGCGCATCATGGCATGGCTACCCAGGGCGCAATCAAAACGCGTCATCCCACCCATTTTCAGGATCAGACGAATTCCTTCCCCTTCCTGCCCCAACAACCAGCCAATGGCATCCTGAAACTCCACTTCGCAGCTGGCGTTAGAGCGATTACCCAGCTTATCTTTCAGCCGCTCGAGGCGAATCGCGTTGCGTTGCCCGTCAGGCAAAAAACGCGGCACAAAAAAGCAGGACAAACCGCCCGTAGTCTGCGCCAGCACCAGATGCGCATCGCTTTGCGGCACCGAGAAAAACCATTTATGCCCCACCAGCCGATAAGAGCCATCTTCCAGGCGCTCTGCGCGGGTGGTGTTGCTCATGACATCGGAACCGCCCTGCTTTTCCGTCATTCCCATGCCAATCAACAAACCGCGTTTTTGCCCACCTGGCAATAAGTGAGAATCGTAGCGATCGCTCAGCAGCGGCGTGGTCCAGTCCTGAAACGGCGTGGGTAACATCTGTAACAACAATGGCGTGGCGGCAAAGGTCATGGTTATCGGACATAACGACCCCGCCTCAACCTGCGCATGTAACATAAAACGCGCCGCGCGCGCCACAAATGCGCCGGAGCGAGCGTCTTCTTCCCAGGCAAGATTGTGCACCCGATTGGTACATAGCGCCTGCATCAGCAGGTGCCAGGCGGGGTGAAAACGCACATCGTCCAGACGGCGTCCTGCGCATCGTAGCGCAATAATTCAGGCGGATTCACATTCGCCAGCCGCCCCAGTTCAAGGGATTCAGCCGTTCCTAACTGCTGACCAATACTGGCTAGAAAATCGCTATCCCAGCCAGCACCTTCACGCGTTACCGCTTCGCAGAGCGCGCCATCAGACAGGTATAAGTTGCTGTTATTTAATGGTATAGGTTGATTAAAAACGGTGTGAGTTTGCCAGTGCACTGTGTCTCCCTCCATCAATGGCAGTCACCTTTAGTATGGTCACTGCCATGGATTCCTGACAGAAAGAGATTGCTAAAACATTCTTAGCCAGCAATGTAATGCGGAACGAAACGAGAGGTGTCTTTGGTGATCAGCGTGTTATCTTCACGGATCCCCATTCCGCACGCTTCATCATCGACAATCCAGCTACCGATGAGTGTGTAGCTATCGCCAAATCGCGGCAGAGGTTGAAACGCTGGTAGATCATCGGTTCATCGGCGTAATCACCATCAGCGTGGTCAACGACGTTATTCTGACCGTCGAAAATGGTGACGTTGCCGCCTTCGCGCGAGTAGATCGGTTTACGCACATAGCTTTCGCCAGCGGCAATCTGCGGTTTTTCACCTTCAAACCAGGATGCAAGAAGGTTAGGATGACCAGGGAAGAAGCGCCAAAGCAGCGGCATTAGCCCTTTATTACTCAAGATACTTTTCCATAACGGCTCCACCCATTGCTCGCGACGCTTGCGCAGCAGCGGACCGTTATCGTCACGCATCATCCACTCCAGCGGATACAGCTTAAATGCACGCTGGATGACATTATCATCAAGATCGGTCAGTACGCCGCCGACGCCCAAACCGAGATCTTCAATGTAGATAAACCGCGACTCCTGCCCTGCCTGCTGGGCGCAGTCCTGCAAGTACAGCACGGTAGTCCTGTCTTCATCGGTGTCCTGACAGCAGCAAAAATAAAACGGTTCCCGACTGTAAAGCTCACTAAAGCGCGACATCAGGCGTTCCTGAATGGCATTGTACTGATCGGCATCACGCGGAATAATGCCGCTGCGCCGGGCATCCTCCAGCCACAACCACTGGAAATAAGCGACTCATACAACGAGGTCGGCGTATCGGCGTTGTACTCCAGCAGCTTCACCGGCGCATTGCCACACCAGGCAAAATCCATCCGGCCATACAGCGAAGGATCGCGTGCGCGCCAGCTTTCGGCGATCACATCCCAGTACAACGGCGGGATCGCCAGTTGCGTCAGGATCTCTTCGTCTTTAACCGCGCGATCCACCACCTCAAGGCACATCTGATGCAGTTCCGCAGTCGGTTTTTCGATCTGCTCTTCAATCTGGCGCAGAGTAAAACGGTAAGCCCGACTCTCATCCCAATAGATTTCATTGTCGATGATATGAAAGTCGAAACCGTTGTTAGCGGCGATCTGGTCCAGATCCGTCGCACAGGAACGTTGTGTCTCAGCATGATTAGCCTCCCAATGCCCACGGGCGCTGGAAGAACGACCATAGCCGCCGCGCGAAACGGTTGACGCTTTTTTGGTGGTAAAGCCGCCTGAAGAGTAAGACTCTTTTTTGCCAGAACCGGAGCGCCAGGAGTAATCACCGGAAGTGTTGCGCCAGACGGGGCGGGAAGCAAATGAGGATCCGCCGCTGTTATAAACAAACTGCTCATCGCGATCTTTACGAATAACCCGGCTTAACAAAAATCCAGATATTACCGGGATCCAACTCTGTTCAACGTTGTCGTAGTAACAATTTTCATACTTAGACTGACAGTTCTGCTGAGTCATATTCTTCGGAACATCGGCATAAAACGCCGCTTTGGCGTTATTCCAGCCACGCGCGCAAATGTCGGCATTATTACCGTCATCAATACAATCCTGCACTGTCGAGTAAAACGTTCCGTCGCCGTCGTTATCGACATCGCTACTTTCACTCCATCCTTTGACTATTAAAAAAACGGCACCGCCATTAGCACCAACGTTAAGTATTTTTGTGCGTAGCGATTGCGGCGCGGCTCAAAAGGATTATGCGGTCTTCCAATGCGACTGATCGCTCCGTGACCAATTTTACTGTTATTTCTTGATTTGCGTTTTCTGGCCATGATCGTCCATTACCATGTCATACAAGCTGCGTTAAAAATACCGCCAGCCAGCGCGGCGGTTCCCATAAACATTCCTGCTGCGGTATTGTGATTAATAATTTTTTCGCTTAATGCGGGCATATAAAGTCTGACACCAGCAAAAACGAGTAACTGAATCACCAGTGCAATCCCGCCCCAGGCGAAATAGTCTGGAATACTCACCGCATTGATTGCCGCACTGGATAATGGGATAACGTAACCTAACAATGTACCACTGAACGCCAGTGAAGCCGCGGTATTATTGTTTTTGATTAACTGCCATTCGTTGTGCGGTGTAATTTTAGAATAGATAAAAAGAAAAATAATCACCATAGCCACGCCAATAAAAAAATAGGCGCTAAAGGCAAGAAGTGAATCCAGTATATGCATTGTAAACGTCCTTGTAATTAACCAATAATATGAAGTGATGTCAGCGGGATATCGACACCCAACGCGCGCGAAAATAACCACTCTGGCTCGCCGAGATCGTTAAAAGATTCCTCACCATTTAACAGCAAATATTCGTAAGTATCTTCGGTTACTTGGCGTTGGTAGCCCATGGTAAAATTATGGACCTCCCATTTGGCATGGTTTTGATTTTCTACTTTTTCCAGCATGTAGACGGGTTCGATATTTCCCGGTTCTTCGCTGTTAAAAAATCGCTGCCAGCGTTTTTCCTGCCAGTTTAAGATCATTGCCCCCATCACTTTGGCGTTGATCGCCTCGCGCCAGTGACTCTCTTTACTGATACCGTAGCTCTCTTCATAGACAAAGAGCTTGATATCATCAATGTCATCAATATCTTCGCCGCCGGTGGTATTGATTTGCAGAAATTCATCGCCTGAAGTGTAGTAGCGGAAAATCTGACTACCGCCGCCCAGATCGATGTGGCTGACAGCGGCTACCGTAAATTCCTCACCCGGCAGCGCAATCAGCAATTCATCTTCCAGCAAACGAAACGCTAACGTGTCGAGCGTAAAGCCACTATTGAGATGAAGTCCCAGCGGACCGCGAGCGATAGCAGGCTTATTATCCTTGCCAAACAGACGCTGGAAAAAACCAGACATATTTTATCCTTAAAATAGTTGCCAGCCTTTTAGCGAGCTGGCAAAAAAATTACTCGCCCTGTTGGCGTTGCAGTCTTGCTAATACATCCTGGGCGCTACTTTTATTGCTACCGCCAATTCCGCTTCCGCCAGCTTTTCATCAAGATCGCGACCGTCTGCGACTTTTTCCAACTGTGCAGCAGCATCCAGGCGAGCCTGACGTTCGGCCTGACGCGTTTGCAGGCGTTTTAAGGATTCTGCCGCTGTCGAAACGCTGGAAGATGCGCCAACGGTAGAGGTTGTTACAGCCTGTTGTGCACGCTGCATGGCTTCAGTGGCTTTAACGACTTCCATTTGCTGCTCAAACTGAGCGATACGCTGCGCTGTCGCTGTAACTGCTTTTTCCACGCCATCACGGGAGACTTCCAGATTCGACAACACTTGCTCTTCAGCGGTAATGAGATTCTCAAGGCGCGCGATTTCTTCAGCAACTTCGTTAATCAACGACGGATTAACGTTCTTGCTTAACGCTTCCAGCGCACGGGCTTCCAGACTGGCTTTGCGCTCACGTAAATCTTTCAGCTTATCGTGACTTAATTTCATCCGCGCCAGCAGATCAACGCGAGATTTTCCGGCTTTATCGAGTTCAGCTTTAGCGTCACGAATATGCTGTTCCAGCATGCGCACGCCCTGGGTTTCTTCAATGGATTCTTCCGCCTGGGAGATAAACGATTTCCCCAGCGTAAATAAACTTTTTAAAATTCCCATAAATACCCGTCCTTGTAATTAGTGTGAATATTCTTCTGTAATTTCAGCCAGATCCAATGCGTTATCTACCAGCGAGGTTATCTCAAGCAGGATATCTTCAAGAGAAGATTTAAGCGATAACGCCCCGAAAACAATGTAATACTCTTCCTGTTGCACGCTGGAGATTCCTACCGATGACAACGGCATCATCTTCTGATTTCTTAATAAGAAGGTATTAAATTCATCTGGATTGCTGATACTACTTACCGGACAAATAAAGGTTTCGATAATCATTTGGCGGGAAGTAAAAAGAATATTGATTTGCAAATCGCCATAATCATTCATTTTAATAATTAATGCGCTCTCGCTATTTGTCACATCAATATTTTGTTCAGGTACAGTTTGCAGCGCCGTCGCCAGCGCCAACGGATTCCATGTCATATATTATTCCATATAGATTTAGTTTAAATATTAATAAAATGAATATTTGCAGTACGTAATTATCTTACCAGCTATAGACAAAAAAAAACCATCCAAATCTGGATGGCTTTTCATAATTCAGACGAACTAGCTGCGCTGACGAACCGCTTCAAATAAGCAAATTCCGGTTGCAACCGAAACGTTCAGGGAAGAAACACTTCCTGCCATTGGGATGCTGATCAACTCATCGCAATGTTCACGGTCAGGCGACGCATACCTTCACCTTCCGCGCCCATCACCAGCGCCAGGCGTCCGGTCATTTTGCTCTGATAGATGTATGATCCGCCTCGCCTGCCGTACCGACGATCCAGATATTCTCTTCCTGCAACATACGCATGGTGCGCGCAAGGTTAGTCACCCGAATCAGTGGAACGCTTTCTGCCGCGCCGCAGGCTACTTTTTTCGCCGTAGCGTTGAGCTGTGCGGAGCGATCTTTCGGCACAATCACCGCGTGAACGCCAGCAGCGTCCGCGCTACGCAGGCACGCGCCGAGGTTGTGCGGATCGGTTACACCGTCGAGGATCAGCAGGAACGGTTGATCGAGCGAAGCGATCAGATCCGGCAGATCGTTTTCCTGATACTGACGTCCTGGCTTCACGCGGGCGATAATGCCTGATGCACGGCACCGTCGCTTTTCTCGTCGAGATATTGGCGGTTTGCAACTGGATAACCACGCCTGAGACTCAAGGGCGTGAATCAGCGGTAACAGACGTTTATCTTCACGGCCTTTTAAAATAAAGACTTCCTGAAAACGTTCAGGGGCGCGCTCCAGCAGGGCCTGCACTGCGTGGATGCCGTAAATCATTTCGCTCATTAATGTACTCGTTGTTTACGTTTTGCCTGATGCACTACGTTTATCCGCCTACATGATCTCTGCAATATATTGAATTTGCGTGATTATGTAGGCCGGATAAGGCGTTCACGCCGCATCCGGCATGAACAAAGCGCATTTTGTCAGCAATCTAACCCTCTTCTTTTAAAGAGGGTATTGATCACTCTGCCACTTTTTTCTTCGCCGCACGCTTCGCTTTGGTCGCTGCGGCTATTTTCTGCGTTTTCGCCGATGGCTTTTTCGCTTTTCTCGCGTCTTTCTTCGCCGCTTTCGGCTTCGTTTTTTTCTCACCGCGGAAGGCGCTGTCTGGCTCAAAGTTTACCTTTTTACCGACCTGACGACGCTTGCCGCCTTTTTTGCCTGCATCGCCTTTTTTCGCTTTCTCGCGCGCCGTTTTACCGACGTTGCGCGGTGCGCGTTCACTGGAGATCAGACTAAAGTCGATTTTGCGCTCGTCCATATTAACCGCTTCGACGCGAACTTCCACGCGATCGCCCAGGCGATAAGTCTGGCCGCTGGATTCCCCCATCAGGCGTTGCCCTACCTGGTCAAAGCGATAGTAGTCATTGTCCAGCGAAGAGACATGGACCAGACCATCAATGAACAAGTCGTCCAGACGGACGAAGAAGCCAAAGCCAGTGACGCTGGAAATTACGCCTTTAAAGACGTTACCTACCTGGTCGAGCATGAAGTCACACTTCAGCCAGTCAGCGACATCGCGCGTTGCTTCGTCGGCACGACGTTCCGCCATCGAACAGTGCTGACCCAGTTGCAACATCTCTTCCATCGAATAATGGTAGCCGCCGGTTTCAGTGGTGTTGCCCTGATGCCCCTGCTCTTTCGCCAGCAGATATTTAATGGCGCGGTGCAGCGTCAGGTCAGGATAACGACGAATCGGCGAAGTAAAGTGCGCATAGGACTGCAATGCCAGACCGAAGTGACCACGGTTTTCTGGATCGTAAATCGCCTGTTTCATCGAGCGTAGCAGCATGGTTTGCAGCATTTCTGCATCAGGACGGTCGGCAACCGACTCCAGCAGTTCCGCGTAGTCACGCGGTTCCGGCTTGTTACCACCCGGCAGCTCCAGCCCCAGCTCCGCCAGCACTGAACGGAAAGAGGTAATCGCTTCGGTGCTCGGCTTGTCGTGAATACGGAACAGTGCCGGTTCTTTCGCTTTCTCAACGAACGCGCCGCCGAGATATTCGCCAGAATCATGCACTCTTCAATTAATTTGTGCGCGTCGTTACGCTGGGTCTGTTCGATACGTTCAATACGGCGTTCAGCGTTGAAAATGAACTTCGCTTCTTCGCTCTCAAATGAGATCCCACCGCGTTCTTCACGGGCTTTATCCAGCACTTTATAGAGGTTATGCAACTCTTCGAGATGCTTAACCAGCGGGGCGTACTGCTCGCGCAGATCCTGATCGCCCTGCAGAATATGCCAGACTTTGGTGTAGGTCAGACGCGCGTGAGAGCTCATCACCGCTTCGTAGATTTGTAGCCCGTCAGGCGGCCTTTCGACGAAACCGTCATCTCGCACACCATACACAGGCGGTCTACCTGCGGGTTGAGCGAGCACAGGCCGTTAGAGAGCACTTCCGGCAGCATCGGGATAACCTGCGAAGGGAAGTACACCGACGTACCACGATTACGCGCTTCTCTGTCCAGCGGCGTTGGCGGACGCACATAGTAGCTGACGTCGGCAATCGCGACCCATAAACGCCAGCCGCCGCCGCGTTTTTTCTCGCAGTAAACTGCATCGTCAAAGTCACGGGCGTCTTCGCATCAATGGTGACCAGCGGTAAATCGCGCAAATCGACACGGCCCGCTTTTGCTTCTTCCGGCACTTCTTCTTTCAGCCGGCAACTGTTGCTCAACAGCCTGCGGCCAGATGTACGGAATTTCATGGGTACGCAGAGCGATATCAACCGCCATGCCGGTGCCCATATTATCGCCAAGGACTTCGACGATTTTACCCACCGCTTTGGTACGGCGAGTCGGGCGTTGGGTCAGTTCAACAACCACCACAAAGCCATCCGCGCGCCCATGATCTGATCGGGCGGGATTAAGATATCGAAGCTCAGACGGCTGTCGTCAGGAACCACAAAGCCGACGCCCGCTTCGGTAAAGTAGCGACCAACAATCTGGCTGGTTTTTGGCACCAGTACACGGACAATACGCGCTTCACGACGACCTTTACGGTCAGCGCCCAGCGGCTGCGCCAGCACCTGATCGCCATGAATGCAGGTTTTCATCTGCTCGCTGGAGAGATACAAATCATCTTTACGCCCTTCAACCCGCAGAAAGCCGTAGCCATCACGGTGGCCAATAACGGTACCTTTCACCAGGTCGAGGCGTTCCGGCAGCGCATAGCACTGACGACGAGTGAAGACCAGTTGACCATCGCGCTCCATCGCGCGCAGGCGGCGACGCAGCCTTCAAGCTGCTCTTCGCCTTCAATGTGCAGTTCTACCGCCAGCTCATCACGCTGGCCGGTTTTTCACGTTTTGGTTAAATGTTCGAGGATAAATTCCCGACTAGGGATGGGATTCGCGTATTTTTCAGCTTCGCGTTCCTGGAAAGGATCTTGTGACATCTCGGTTCCTCCGTTGTCATCTCTGATGAAGATTTTCGTCACTCCACCAGCAATAATTTATAAAGCGGTTGATTCTCTTCAACCAAATCGGCAAGCGTGTAGTTATCCAGTTCCGTAAGAAAACTTTGCACGGCCTTAGAAAGCGCCTGTTTCAACCGACAGGCAGGTGTAATGTGGCAAAACTCACTGCTGCAATTCACCAGCGATAAGGGCTCCAGCTCGCGCACCACATCACCAATACGTATCGCACTCGCCGGTTTACCCAGGCGAATGCCGCCATTTTTTCCACGAACAGCAGTCACGTAGCCGGCACGACTAAGTTGATTGATTATTTTGACCATATGATTACGGGAGACGCCGTAGACGTCAGTCACTTCAGAAATACTGGTCATCCGCCCTTCTGGCAATGACGCCATGTAGATCAGCGCACGTAATCGTAATCAGTGAAACTCGTTAACTGCACATCAACCTCAAAAGGGAAATCGGGAAAAAATACATTTATATTGATGATAAACCAGCCACAAGCTGTGTCGCTAATTTATTTCAGTTCGGGGAAGGAAAAAAGCGAGGATTTAACACTGTGTCGGATAGCGTAATGGCTTAACCGACACAGCAATGTATCACACTGTTAGCCCGGCAGGCAAAATATCTGCCAGGCGTACCAGAATTACGCGTCGAACGGATCGCGCAGAATCATGGTTTCAGTACGATCCGGACCGGTAGAGATGATATCGATCGGCACACCAGTCAGCTCTTCAATACGCTTGATGTAGTTCAGCGCCGCCTGCGGCAGACCGCTACGATCTTTCACGCCGAAGGTGGATTCAGACCAGCCCGGCATGGTTTCGTAAATCGGCTCTACACCTTTCCAGTCGTCAGCTGCCAGCGGAGTGGTAGTCACTTCGCGACCATCCGGCATACGGTAAGCCACGCAGAGTTTAACCTCTTTCAGGCCATCCAGAACGTCCAGTTTAGTCAGGCAGAAGCCAGACAGGGAGTTCAGCTGTACCGCACGACGAACGGCAACGGTGTCCAGCCAGCCGGTACGACGACGACGCCCCGTAGTTGCGCCGAATTCGTTACCCTGCTTGCAGAGGAACTCGCCAGTTTCATCAAACAGTTCGGTCGGGAACGGACCTGCACCTACACGAGTGGAGTAAGCTTTGAGGATACCCAGAACGTAATCAACATAACGCGGGCCCAGGCCGGAACCGGTCGCCACGCCACCAGCAGTGGTGTTGGAAGAAGTTACGTACGGATAAGTACCGTGGTCGATATCCAGCAGCGTACCCTGCGCACCTTCAAACATGACGAAATCGCCACGCTGACGCGCCTGGTCGAGCAGGTCAGAAACGTCAACCACCATAGAAGTCAGGATGTCGG
>ENA-OQER01000148-OQER01000148.1-human-gut-metagenome-genome-assembly--contig:-NODE-148-length-38094-cov-2.857192_pt1 | contig 38094 bp, 45 predicted proteins | sample MGYA00242797_ERZ504639 | MGnify/ENA primary metagenome ERZ504639 (study PRJEB26092, sample SAMD00036306) | human gut metagenome | host: Homo sapiens | study: EMG produced TPA metagenomics assembly of... | reverse complement strand
CAGAAGCCCTGCTGTATAAGTATTTCAGAATATAGGGAAGAAGTAAGGAAAAAGTGAGTATGAGCGAAGAAAAAGGAAAAAATATCTGTGATCGTGCCGGTCTATCAGGCAGAAAAATATCTGGCAAAAGCACTGGACAGTGTGATAAGCAGGATTACGAAAACTGGGAATTGTTTTTGCTTGTTCGAAAATCTTCGGATCAAAGTGAAAAGATCGCCAGAGATTACGAGAAAAAATACGACAGCATCCATATGATAGAGCGGGGAGAAAATAAAGCCGGTGAGGCGAGAAATCAGGGGCTGGAAAAGGCACAGGGAGAATATGTGCTGTTTCTGGATTCAGATGATTATCTTCCGGATGCATCCGTCATGCAGCGTTATGTCCGTATGGCAGAGCAGACAGATGCGGATATTGTAGTTGCCAATTATGCGAGACTCTGGAACGGCAAAATACTGCCTGCAGTCAGCCATGCATCTTTTTCCAGATATCATCGAGATTCTCAGGAATTTCAGTTTCGCGGCTTCTTTTCCGCCGGGACACTTTCTTATGTCTGGGGAAAACTTTATCGCAGATCGTTTCTGGAAAAGAATCAGATCCGTTTTGCAAAATATGATTATGCAGAAGATAAATTTTTCAACATGCAGTGTTATCTCTGCCGTGCAAAATATATTTTCCTTTCCCGGATCGGCTACATTTATCGAAAAAATGAAACATCCATATCCAGCCGGTACCGTGCAAATTCCAGCGAGTGCTGGATTGCGATGGCACGCGATCTGAAAGAATGGATGTCGGATCATGAAATCCAGATGGAGTCCTGTGAAGAACTTGTCTGGTATCTGATCTTTTTTGCGACATTTTTTGATGCAAAAATGGAATATGAAGAACACAAAAAGAAACTGAGATTTATCTGGAAAACGCTGCGGCTTTATGGAAAAGATGAATTTGCACGGGAATGTCTGTGCAGACTGGCAGCAGATAAAAAAATCTGGAAATTACAGGATAAGAAATGGGTTGTTATGACCAAAGGATTCTGTATCGGTATGAAGCTTAAGCTTTATCTGTTGCTGTCCATCGGAATCCGCAGCCTGATCCAGCAAAGAATAGATGAGAAATTATCTGATACCGGATTGCGGGAAGTGTAAATACAGGCAGCGACTCCGTCAGGAATCGCTGTTTTCAAAAATACGGATCAGCTGTGTCTTCTGATTGCTTTCTTTGAATCGCTGCAATGTTTCCAGAAAGGTGGTGTTTCGGAGCGTATAAGTATTTTTCAGAAAACAGAAAAACGTAATCGGCCACAGCACCGGCCACAGAAGCGGACAGCGTCCTGCTTTTGGAAAACGTACTTTCATCTGCAAATGTCCTTCCCGGAAATAAGTAAGCAGATTTACTTTTTTATAAGAATGACTGCCAACAAGTTCCTGTGATACATCCGCACCGAGATCCCCATCCTCCAGGATCCTGGACAGGAAAGCATCGCAGTCGGAGAGATCGTAGTGCACATCCGGATCGATCATCTCCGGTAAATTCAGATATATTCGGCAGGTTTCTAGGACGCTCTCGTAGAGATGGAGAATGTGCGACTTCTGACACCAGCTGTGGATCTTTGCAAAATCAACCTCCTGTGCATGCTGCTCCAGATAAAAAGAAAAATCAAACAGCAGCCGGATACCAAATCCGCTGTAGAGATAATGTTTCAGCATATGGTGGATCATGTAAAACACGTATTCCGCAGGCGGAAATACATGGTAAGAAGATCCGTTGATTTCCTGTGTTTCTGCTTTCAGATTTTCAGCGGAAAAGACTTCATCGATCAGCTGGTTCGCAGGTTTATACTGATATACTCCAACCACACGGTAATGCAGCTCCAGAAGAAAGCTGCGTCCTGTCTTTTCAAACATATAGCGATAAGTGGTGTGATGATCAGAAAGTTCTTCTTCATCCAGATAGCCGTTTTCATGCAAAATCTGTTCTGCACAGTGAAACGCATCTTTATCATTAATATAGAGATCCAGATCGCCGAGTTTGCGATATTCCGGAACCGGATAAGAGGCAGCAAGGCTGATCCCCTTCATAACAAAGCAGGTAATGCCATGCTTTTCCAGAAGCGATACCGTGCGACGTGTGAACTGATCGATCTGATAGTAATTCAGCATCATGTGCTTACTCTTCTGAAGTATCTGCGGATAAAGACCGGTATTCCGGAAATAAGGAAGCACAAACGGAAGCGTACAGTGACGGTCTGCAAGTGCAAAAAGTGCAGGATAATCTTCCGGTGAAATATCCGGCAGATCCGAAGAGGGATCATCAAATGGCGTGGTGAGCATTTTTAAGTAAGTGTTGTATAATGAATCCATAGCAGGTGGCTCCTTTGAACATAGTTGGGGACTTTTGACACCCACATCATAACATTTATAAAATAAGAAGAAAAGAGGAAAAAGGAATGAAAAAAGCAGAAGGTTACGTGATACGAAAGTTAGAAGAAGAATATGTGCTAATCCCATGCGGCGAGCGTGCCGAAGAGATGAACGAGACAATCTCCTTAAGTGAAACAGCGGGATTTATCTATATCAATGCTGACAAAGCAGACAGTACAGAGGAGCTGGCAGGACTGGTTGCAGAAGAATACGATGTGCCAAAGTCAGAAGTATTGGAAGATGTAAAGGCAGTGGTAAAAACATTACAGCAGAAAGGAATTCTGCTGTAAAAAGAATCTGCTATTTAGATCCCCGCAAAAAAGCAGTGATGCGAAAACAGACAGGACGCAGCGGCAGCATAAAAAGCCACAAAGCAGAGAGAAAGCGGTACAGCGGATTCTTTACCGAAATTTCCTTTCCATTGCGTACAAAGGCGATCAGGCGGCCTTTGATCTGGTCGGCACGCAGCGGACCTTCGATTTCAGATTGATTGTCTCCGACCATAAAGAATCCCTCCGCAGTGATCTTACAGATGCGGTGCAGGACAAGGATACTCTGGTCACGGCGGTAAAGAACGACATCGTTTTTGCGGACCGTGTCGGCAGAGACGGATTCGATCAGGGCTTCATCTCGCCCCGGGATAAAGAGCGGTACATACTGTAGCCCTGTGGTCTGATGCGGATGATATTGCCGTCCTGAAGTAAAGCTTCAAGATCAGGTCTGGAAGATGCATGATGAAACCTCCTGTGGATAGTTGTTTTTGGTCTTACTGAGTTTTGATTTTAGCATTTTCAGAGCAAAAAAACAATGCTGCAATGCTGTAAAAAGTCATAAAAAAATATTGACTTTTAATTCTTATAAGATTAATATATATTTAAAAACAAAGGAGGTAAAAGCATATGAGAACATATAAAAAACCAGTCGTATCTGTGGATGCAGGAATGACAGAAGGTGTATATGCAGCAAGTGGTGCTACACAGGGAACCCTGAATGTTACATACTACGGTGTATGGGACAGATGGGGAACAAATGGCGGTAAAGGACTTGCTATGGCAAACTGGTCCGGTATCGACGGAACCATTACTTTAAATGTTCATTTTAACGATACAGTAGATGAAGCAGAGACAACAGATGCATCTGTACAGGCATCATGTTCAGGAAAAACTGCTACTTTTGTATTTGCAAGCACAGTAGAGAATCCGCTGACGATGGGTATCCATCTGAACCATGGAACAAGCATTGATGATCTTAAAATGACAAGCTTTGAATATTCTGTAAGATAATTTCAGGGTAAAAGATACTGGATGATCTGTTTTAAGTGTCGGTATCACAGACGGATCATGTACAGAAGCCTTGGGCAGAAGCATAGATAAAAAGACAAAACCGTTTCTGGTTTTGCCTTTTTTTTCGAAAAAAATACTGTTGATCAGAAATCTCCCATCAGTTTTTCAATCTCTTCATCTTTCAGCACTTCACATTTTTTTTCACGTATCGCATAAACACGAGTGCAGATATTGAGCACGGTCGGTCGGTGAGTCGTGACGATACAGGTTCTCGGATAGGTATCCTGCATGATGTTTTTCAGCACCTTCCGTTCGGTAGCGACATCGAGTGCGGAGGTTGCTTCATCGAGCAGCAGGATCGGCGAGTGGCGAAGCAGTGCCTGGCAATGGAAGTCTCTGTGCCTGTCCTTCGGAGATCCGCCGCCGCGTTCTTTGACCATGCTCTGAATGCCGTCCGGAAGCTTTTCCACGAAATCCCAGGCACATGCCAGCTGCAGGGCGTGGATGATTTCTTCGTCGGTGGCATCTGGTTTGACGTTTCGCATATTTTCTGCAATCGTACCGGAAAACATGGTATTTCCCTGAGGTACATAAGAAAACAGTTTTCTGGTGGAAGGTGACATTTCAATCTGTGTCCGATGGTTGTCTCCGGCACAGACATGACACGAACCACCCGATGGCTGGAGCAGCGACAGGATCAGCCGCAGCATCGTTGTTTTGCCCTCCCCGGAAGGACCGACCAGGGCAACAATCTCGTGTGGATAAGCTTCTATGGAAGCATCGCGGAACACTTCGGTTCCGGTGTTGTAACTATAACTCAGATCCTGCATGGCAATGCCGATGCCTTCTGCTCTGTGATCTTTTTCAAAGGCAATGACCTGGTCATCATGGCTGTAATCCTCCTGCGGCATTTCCACAATATCCATCAGACGGCCGGCAGAGATCGTCAGGGAAACTGCAGACGGAACAAGGCTGGCAAGCGAATTGACAGAGCTTGTCAGAGTCCCGGACAGGGAGAGGAACATGGTCATTGTTCCGTATGTAATGGCATTGCTCCAGACGCGGTAAATTCCCCAGCCGTAGCAGCTGTAGGATACGATAAAACCGATCAGCGTCATCAGGATGGAAGTCAGCATGGACATTTTCTGAAAATCCATTCGCATCTGGATATATTCTTTTTGCAGAGATTTCAGGCGTTCGATGTAAATGGATCAGGTCAAATGCTTTGATCGTCTGGATATTGGAAAACGTTTCCTGATTAAATCCATACATTTTGGCGTTCATAGCGGCACTCTTTGCATTGTTGTTGCTCATGCGGCGGAGCAGTGGTTTTGACAAGATTGCACTGAACGGAATGCCGATCAGGGCAAACAGGGCAAAGGTCGGGTCGTAGTAGAGAACGACGAAAAGTGCACTGATAAAACGGAAAATGTAAATGACCAGGTTCGGGATCCAGTTGAGGATGCCGCTGGAAATATTCGAAGCATCGGAGCTCCAGCGGGTGACCAGATCACCGGTGTGATAGTCGGTCAGGGACTCCCAGTCGGTAACCAGCATTTTTGCGAAAATGTCATTTTTAATCTCTGAATCGACTTTCAGGTTGATGAATGTCGAAGCGTAAGTAGATGCCTGTGAAAATAAAATATTTGCAATGGAAAAACCGATCATTGCGGCAAAAGTGGAGAGCAGTTTGCCGGTCTGGTGTCCGGTGATGATATCTATTAAATCTTTTGATATAAACTGGAAACCAGTGATACGCCGGAACCGGCAATGCCGAGCAGTGTATAAACAACCATGGATTTCCAGTAGCGTTTTCCATACTGCCAGATCCATTTGGACTGCAGCCACATTTTCTGAAGATTCTCCGGTTTGAGGTGCTTCCATATCAGCAGCAGTTTATCTTTCATTGTTTTACTGCCTCCCACAGATCGATTCTCTGACGCATTTTGTGTGCCGCAGAAGGATTTTTCATACAAAGGAAATGGAAGACCGGAATCTCATCTGTCAGTGTTTCTGCAAATGCAAGGCTGCGTGAGACCAGCTCATCTGTCCAGGACGGGGAGATCATCCGCTGCATGACACGCAGAACTCGTTCCGCTGGAGTCATGATCTCAAAGCGGTTGTCTTTCGCATCGCGTCCAAGCAGTACAATACCGCCAAGCCTCTGTTTTCGGTGGTACAGATGCCGGAAGTTCCGCACCACGGAATACCGTAAACAAAAAACTGCCCGTTTTCTTCGCCGATCAGGTTTAAATCTCCGTTCAGGAGCGGTGTGCCGAAAAGCTCCTTCCAGAGATTGGTGTGAGTGGATTTTCCCATGCCGGAGTGACCGGAAAAGAGCCATGCCTTTTCTTTATAAAGAAGCGAGGCAGAATGAACGGCGAATTTTCCGTTTTTCTGAGCGATAAAAAGGAAGAATGGCCGAATTGTATGGAAAAGGTTTTCCAGGTTGCTCTCTGTTACGGCGGAAGAACAGTAAATCTGTACAAGATGGCCATCTTTTGTCATATGGGCTTCAAAAATATTTTTCAGTGTCGGAAACAGCATCACATAGCCGTCAGCATGTTCGAGGATGGAAAGTTCCCGGTTTCGAAGCAGTACGGTGCCGTTTTGCTTTGTCGGACTCTGACAGATCAGATGGATTTCCTGTGTGATTTTTTGGGCTGTTTTGGGATCACAGGCAAAAGCAGAAAATTCTTTTGGAAAAAGTTCTGCCGGTCCGCACAGACGGATCACCAGATCTGCAATGTTCATATATATAGAAGAAAGAGAATCGGCAGAATCACCGTCATCCTTTAAAATGTCAAAAGAAGTAAGCTGATTCAGAAATAAAGTTACGTCCTCTTCAAGCATCGGAAAGTCGGATTCTTCCAGATGATAATGCCCGGCAAGCTTTTTTACAAGCTCTGCATGCTTTGTGGTATCACAGAGACATTCCCACAGAAAAGCACCCGTTTCATTGAGAAACAGTCCCTTTTTCTGATCGGCAACCTGCTGACCGAACGGAAGAAGATAGTAAGAATCTTTGATTTTTTCAGGACGAACCCCGGTTGTTTTTTAAGCATAATTTTTGTCTCCTTTCAAAGACTGTACGGGGCAATTATATAACAATCGGGACAGAATTGACAGAAGAAAATTTTCAGTCTTTAAGAATGATTCGGATAGGCCGGATGAAAGCATAACAGCAGGATTCAGATGCAAAAAAACTCATCTGGCCGGTGTGATGCAGATTTGCAGCAGATGGTATTCTGTGTTAAAATAGAGGGGCGAAAAACGGGAATACAGGGAAAGATGGAAAATCATTACAGAGGTGAAAGAGATGGAGGAAAATGCAAAATCAGAGGAGGAGTCATTCAAGACTCCGGGGGAACGTATCGTAAAACTGTGTGAAAAGCAGCAGATCTCCCAGAGGGAGCTGGCAAGGAGGATCGGTGTGACATCTTCACAGATCAGCCGTATTTTAAAAGGGGAGACAAAAACGATCAACAGTGATATGTTGATGGCTCTGGCACAGGAGTTTGGCGTATCCACGGATTATATTCTTGGAATTGTGAACAATCCGGAAAATACGCAAAGTGTGGAAAATACAGAAAACCTGGCAGCAGAATCAAAGGACATGGAGGAACGCAGGGAACAGCCGTTTCACACGCCGATGCTTCTGATGAGTTCTGCTTTTCCGCTTGGCGGCTGCATAGATTTTATTGAGTCACTTGCAGATCAGGACGAAAAGATGATGGCGTACGCAGAATATTATTATTTCAGCGGCCATCACGAGAAGGCGGTAGAATATGCGGAAATGTATCTGGATCATCCGGATATCATGCTGAAAATGTCGGCCTGTCTGATCTATACGTTTGCAAATCTGACGCTGAACCATATCCATTCGGCACGGATGGGGCTGAACAGGCTGAGGGAGAATCTCGATCAGGTGATGAAAGGAAATACGGATCGGAAGGCAAAGGCATTTGGTGTCTTTGCAGCTGTCGCGGCACACACACTTCTGCATCTTCCGGTTGGCGATATTCCGCCGCTGTCAGATTATGTCGGAGAATTCGAAAAAGGAAAACAGCTGTGGGGTGTTTACGTGCTTGCACATAAGGCATATCTGGATCGGGAATATCAGCGTTCTCTTGGCATCGTGGAGGCATGTCTGATGACGACAAAAGAGATGTATCCGATCTCGATGATCTACCTGAATCTGGTGGCGGCAATGGATGCCATGAATCTGATGCAGACAGAGCTTGCAAAGAAATATTTTATGCAGGCGTGGGAGATCGCAAGACCGGATGGTCTGATCGAAGGCATCGGCGAACACCACGGACTTCTGCAGGGGCTGATCGAGACTTGTCTTAAGAAAGATTATCCGAAAGATTATGAGCGGATCATCGCAATTACTTATAAGTTCAGTTTTGGCTGGCGGCGGATCCACAACCCGGATACGAATGAATATGTGGCGGATAATTTAACAACCACAGAGTTTACGATTGCCATGCTTGCGAGCCGCGGCTGGACAAATCAGGAAATCGCTGATTATATGCAGATCACGCCAAGAACCGTGAAACAGCATATGACCTGTATTTTCAACAAAATAAGTATCTCTAACCGAAAACAATTAAAAGAATACATGCTGAGATGATGCCGAATGTTTAAAGAATAGCGGGACTTACTCTGTAACGGAGCAATTCGTAGCATCATTATAAAATAACCAGACACTACCTGAAGTTAAAAAAGAAAATTTTTCTTTGTAAATGGACATTCTGAAGAGGAAATGTCCATTTTTTTTGTCAAATGGACGATGTCTGTAAAAATTTTTTTGAAGTAAAATATAAAAAAGGAAAATGTGCCGGGGACGGCACAGGGAGAAAATTAAAACAGAAGGAGGCGTAGTTTATGGAGAAATTAAAGCCAAAAATCTCGAAAAAAGTCAAAAAAGTTTTAAGTTCCGTGCTGGCGGCAACGCTTGTGCTTGGAAGTGTTCCGGCGAGTACCTTTTTGGGTGATGCCATACAGGTGCGTGCGGCGGCGTCTTACAGTCCGCAGAAGTATGGTGTGGGCGTACTGTGCCGGGATCTGACGACCGGAGACAAGGCAAAGGAAATTTTCAATGCGCTGGTACGGTGCAAGTCCAAGAAAGAGGATTCGCTTTACGGCAGTATTTACAACAATGTTGGTATGGTGAAATACAAATACAGCAAGACGAAAGCCGGCTCCGGGGAGACATTTTCAGTCAAAGTGCAGAAGGACTATCCGGTGCTGTACAATCAGTCCGGACAGATCAGTCAGAATCTGATGGCATACATAACGAATGATAAACATAAGAATTTCGGACATCACTGGGGAAACCGGACGCAGTACGGGAAAATTATCTTTGGTTATCCGACCAATGCAAATAATAACAGTTTCTGGCTCGGGCAGAGCTACAATACAGGCGATCATAATTCAGATGGAAGCTGGACGGTCGGGGATCGTGATACCTGGGCAGCATTTCGGCCATCGCTGGGAGAAAATAAAAGAGCAGCTCTCTATGTGACTACGAAGAAGGGCTGCGGCAGCTGCGGAAGTGCCAAGATCCAGAATGTATCGATTGCATTTAAGGATGAGACCGCTCCGAAGATTAAGAGGATCACGATCACGAGTGATAAAAACTCTGACACACCGGCCTTGTATTTTAAGGAAGGTCAGACGATTTATGTAAAGGTGAAATTCAGCGAGTATGTGCGTCTGGCAGATAACAATGCAGGCAGTACACAGTCAAAAAACATCAGACTGGCGTTGTCGCTTGGACAGAAAAATACGGCAGATGTGGCAACTGCGTATGCGAATCTGGATACTTTGAAAGATGATATTGCAATATTTTCTTATAAAGTTCCAAAAACCATTGATAACAAAACGGTAGATTTTTATGTGTCCGGACTTGCGGATATCGGCTATCAGACATCGATCATTGATCAGAACGGCAGCAAAAATTATGACCGAAATTTTGTCGGTTATGATGGGGGTACCTTGTCTAATGGAAGTGGGACGATGAAAAAACTGAAAGCAGCTGTTGGGGGTTCCAATTATAACACACTGAAAAAAACAAGCAGTGCCATTACAGACCTTGCCGGCAATCCGCTCAGTCTGGACGGATTTCGCAATGTGAAAAAAGGATCCGCAGGATGCAGCGTGACAAGGGCATACCTGGATACGGTAAATCCGATCGTCGAAACGGTTTCGATCACCACGAATCAGAAAAACCAGACACAAAATGCAAACGAAGCCAATTATCTGAAGGATGGAACGACCGTGACGGTATCTGCTGTTTTAAATGAACGCATCCAGAAGATCAGTGATGCCAACCGGAAAAAGATCGTCGCTTCTTTAAATATTAAAAAGAAAGACGCAGTCCGGTGAAACTTGAGGCAAAATATGTTTTTGATCAGTCGTCAACCGGAAAAACGGTTGTCATATTCAAGGATTTTATCGTGGATCGGGATATGGTTTTCCAGAAGAAAGATAAGCTGAGCTACAGCAAGAAAACGGATTATAAAGTGACGATTACGGGAATTGCAGGCCTGAGCGAGATCAAAGATTATTCCGGAAATACACTTTCTGTGGCAAATGATCTGAGAGGCAGTACAAGTAAGATTTCTATCTGGATAACGAAGCTCCGACGATCATGATCGACAGTCAGGCTGTATCAGAAACAAAAACGTATGAGATGGCGAGAATGACGAAGTCAGAAGATGAAGTGTATTCTCTGGCGTTCAGCGTAAAAGATTATGATACGGTGAGCGGAAATACTTCCGGGCCTCTGGCCTCGGGTGTGATCGGCGGAAAAGCAGCATGACGGTGAACCTTCAGGGACAGGGAGATGCCAATAAGTTCTGGTATTATGCATCACAGACGGCACTGAAAGAAGATGAGATCGACCAGACAGGATTCAAAGAGGCACAGTCTGGAAAGACAAAGATCGATCTTGATCTGACCAATGATACAACAGATCTTCATCTGTATCTGAAATTCGACAAAAATATTGATTATTCTTCCGTAAACAACGGAGTCAAAGTGCAGGTATCTGCAAGTGATATTAATCATAATACAAAGACCGTAACAGCAAAATACAGCTACACGGCAAAAGACAAGATCGCTCCTGTGATTTCTTATGAGAGCATACAGCTCAAAGAAAACAATGACAACAGTGCATATCAGGAAGCCGTTGTGAGAGTTAAAGATGCAGGCGGCATCAATATCGACAATATCCGCTACTTCTGGCTGGAAGAAGGCAGCACGCTTCCGGGAAGTGACAAATTTACTACGGCAGCTGTGGGGGATGTGACGGTTGTGAGCCAGTCCGGCGATAAAGTGACCGAGTGCCTGGTTACGATCCGTACAAAAACAGTCGGAGCAAACCAGACTTATCAGGCAGCACTTTATGTCTCTGCAGCCGATATCGCAAAGAATGAAACCATAAGCGAAAAACTTGCAGATGCGGCAATCGACCGAAATATTCCGGCAGTGGAAATTATAACACCGGAAACAAAAACGAACGAAGCAAACAAAGAATCTTCGCTGAAAGTCCGCGGTCCGATCACTTCTTCCGCAAATGAAGCGGAACTGTTTGTGGCAGTGAAAGATCCGATCGAACAGGATGCTTATTTTATCCGCAGCGTGTCAGGAAAGGCATCAGAAATACTGATCGATAACGAAGAATTTCTGGATGCGGCAAAACTTCCGTATTCTTCCGGATATCAGAGCAGCGAGACCGGAAAATGGTCCTACGGAACGCTTATCATGACCGAAGATCAGAAATATGAGATCACGACAACTTACAACAGTTTAAATGATGCAAATGCGGCGACCGTAAGAGAACGTTTCCTGGCGATTAGCGGAAATAAATACTATGGAAATGTAACCGTTGCAGCAGGGTCCGGTTTTAAGAGCAGTGCTTTTGCGACAAGCGGAAATAAAAAAACATTGATGCATCAAAAGGAAAACTGGTCACAAAGACCTTTACCATGACTCCTGACGAGTATGGATTTTCCGATAAGAAAGATGTAAAAACCGGAAGTTATCAGATCGATCGGACACCGGCAAATACCGTGACGATCAAAACAAAGGATAATGCAAATTACGGGCAGCAGGTAAAACGGGAAGATTTTGGAGATGCATACAATCCGGAGGTAAACGGAGCAGAATATCTCTCCACACTTACCGGGGCAGCATTTGACATCAGCTTTGCAAATCAGAGAACCAGCCATTTTGTGATGGATGATATTGATTATGCATCGCCGAATACCTATATCTGCCTGAAACAGACAGAAGGTGATAAGGAAACCGAAGTTTACCGGTGGAATATTATAAAGGGAAAATCCAGCCAGACGGTAGAAATTCCGGAAGGTCTGACACTGCCAAACGGACAGTATAAACTGGAAGTTTCTGTCAGCAACAAACAGGGTAATTCGGCAGAACCGGTCATTACGACGGAGCAGTATGACAACATTTGTCTTTATAATTATGATGCTGATATGACAGAAGCATTTGGTATCAGCAAAGTGACGGGAAGTATTCATTTTGCAGCAGAAGATCCATATCAGGGAGCAGATAAGTTCCGTACTATGGATTTGCCGCAACCGGAACGTATGAATTTAACCGGACCGTTGTGGATGACCAGAAACCGGATTTTACCGCAACCGGAGCGGATGGCTATACGACAGATGTTCTCTATCTTGGAAACTGTGCAACATCTGAGACAACGGAAGGGATTACTTACAACCGCAGCATTCAGTTTACGGTAAACGGCATGGAAGATTACGATGTCGGCAATTACTGGATTAAAGTCTGGGCGGGTGATAACGAGGCTTCTGCGAAATGGTTCCCGCTTAAGGATTATGATGCAGAAAATAAAGTGATGATGTTTGACGTAAAGCCGACGGATGCAAAAGCAATGTTCCAGGTGGAGGATGCGGCAGCCTTTTATGCAGGCGGATATGCAAATGCAGATGTATGTGCAGTTCCGGTCTTTGAAGGAAGCAACACGATCTCTTATGAACTGATGAACGTTGGAGGCGTGAAGTCACAGCGTCACGAAGTGGAGATTTATTATTCTGCAAAAGCACCGGATTTCAAAATAGAAGTGGAAGAAAGTGAGGCTTCCAGGCAGAGTATTTCTGCAGCAGTAACAGAAGCAGACAGTACGATGGTTGCAAAAGATCCGGAAATGTATGAAGTGAATCTTTCTGCTTCCGATGACACTGCGGATACGCTGATAAAAGAGAGAAGTTTTGCTTATACAGAAAACCAGCGACACCTGTATTATCTGCTGGATGGATATGGAAACTTAAGCTATCAGCAGTTTTATATCACAGATGTGGATCATACAGCACCAACAGCAGAGTTTACAGTGTTAAAAAGTGCCACAAGCGAGATTACTGCAATCAGCACAGACAGCACCGCACAGAACGAAGGAGAAACAGATGAACATATCACAAATCCGAGCTTTGAAATTGAGATCCGCGACGATCGGAATCTGAAAAATGCAAATATTCAGCTGATCATCGATGGAAAAGATCCGATCCATGTGGTACAGACAGACGATGGATATGGATCCGACTGGGATGGCTCTTATTACTGCGGTATGGAGTTCACAAAGGATATCAACCAGAGTCTAGGTTTTCTGAGTGAAAATTATCTGGTGAATAAAGATGGCAGCCACACCCTGCGTCTTATGGGAGATTTCAAGGCAGACATTGATCTTTCCAAAGAGAAAGGACTTCATATGCCGCACAGTATTGAGCTGAGGATTGTCGATGAGGCCGGCAATGTCATGGAAACGATTTCTTCCAAAGACCAGGACTTCTACGGAATCAACCAGCGGCCGAAGATCCGCAGAATGGATGTTTATCCGCAGGACGGCATGGTAAACTTTGAATTCAATATGGAAGTCCATATCAAGAAAATAAATGGGATCGAACTTCCGCAGATCATGTACAGATACATCTATTATGGCTCTTACTTTATGCTTGGAAGGGCAAGAGATATGCTGCGTCAGTTTGATGTGCCGGTGGACGACGAAAACGTCTTGCTGAAGGATTACTGCGGAATCAGTAAGGATGGAACTTACGAGATCGAGTATGAAGATATTTATGGAAATTCATATACGGAGCAGTTTACACTGGAGGACTTTTTCGGAGATTATTCGGCACAGATCCAGTACAGCACGACAGAGAAAACAAAAGAAGATGTAGTGGCAACGATCGAAGGTGTCAGCGAAAACGCACAGATTTCTCTGAAAAAGGCAGATGATACCGGTGAAAGTAGTACGGATGACAGCGAAAACAAAGAAGATACCAGTGATGCTTATACGATCAGCTGGAATAAGCAGAAATCAAAGGCAACGATCGTGTTCCACAAAAACGCAAATATTACATTTGAACTGACCATTCCGGGAGCAGCCGAGCAGAAAACGGTGGATTACAATGTTACGGTAGAAAACATGGATAAAGATGCACCGAAGGATGCAAAGGTTTATTGGAGACTTCTGGAGAACGGAGAAGTACAGGAAGGAAATACACTGGATATTTCAAATCTTGAAGATCAGAGTACCACAGACGGTATTGAAGTCTGGATCGCTTCCGAGAGTGAAGATCTGTATGCTGCAAATGGAAAGGAATTAAAGCATACGTTCCTCTATTCGGAAAACATGGAACGAAGCTATACCTTTGAATACAGTGATGAGTGCGGAAACGAAGGTGCACCGATCACAGTCACACTGCCGGATGAGCTGAACATGAAGCCGTATGAAGCACCGGTGAAGAAGAAGGTGCTTATGAAAAAGACACAACACCTCCGGAAGTCGTTGCGGAAGTCTATGCGGTCTATGACGGACTGGCAAGTTATTTCAGTTCCTGGACACCGTCAGAAGATGCTTTTGCCGAACTGGCAGAAAAGATCGGATACAGCGGCGGTTATAAGATTTCTTATACCATTTCTGATGACAGCCGGACGAAACTGATCGTGAAAAACGGACTGCAGGCAGATACGGGAAAACTGAATTTCAACAGTACCTCAGATCAGATTAATGGTGTGAAACTGGATGCGAACAATAACAGCCTGCTTATCACAAAGCCGTGTCAGATCACGGTGATTGCGATCGATCAGGAAGGAAACATATTCTGGCACAGTCTTGAGGCTGCGAAGATCGACCAGGAAGCACCGACGGTTCGTGTGGAAAAAGAAGGTATCAGCTTTACCCGCATGAGACTGAAATTCTATGCAGATGATAATTCTGATAAAGACAATGAAAAAGGAACCATCCTTCCGGTGACGTCGGGACTGCAGAAGGGCATGGATGACAAGGGCTATTACTATTTCCGGGAAGTAGAAAATAACGGAACCTACGATACTGTTTTTAAAGACCGAAGCGGCAACCGGGCAAAGATCAGCACAAAAGTAACGGAGATCGACAAGGATGCACCGAAGATCAGCGTATCTTCCTGGAGTCCGTGTTATGTCAAAGACGGAGAATCTTATGAGAAACTGCCGCCGATCGAACCGACAAACAGCTCCGTTCTGCTGAGTCTTGATTTTAACAAGACAGTATCGGAACTGAAAGTATACTATAAACAGAATGATAACTGGGTAGAAGACAATGGAACATTCTCAAAGACAGGAATCGAGCTGGGCGGAAGAAAAGGAAACGTAGAATTTTTCGCAGCGGTTCCAAGAATGGTTAAGATCGTGGCGACTTCGCCGAACGGTGTTTCCGGTGAAATGACCGATATCGACCTGGTTGACATCATTGATAAAAATGCACCGACGATCACAGTGACACAGAAACTGGAAAACAACCAGATGAACGTTATCTTCCGCTCCGATGAAACCGTATTTGTAAGCGGTGGCGGTCTGAACAGAAAATATGGCGGCAACACCAATATTTCTTTGGCAATCAAAGAAAACGGTGTATATGATTTCACATTTGCGGATGCAGCCGGAAATATGACGCAGCAGCAGATCACGGTGGATTCGATCGATGAAATACCTCCGGTTGTCTACGCATCCGGCATTCCGGAAACGTACATCCGCTCAGAGGACTGCAGCGTAAAGGTTACGATGTCCGAGGCAGGAACGATCACGTCCGCGGAAAAGAATATCCGGTCAAAGCACCGACGGACAAAAACGGCGATGGCGAATTAAAAGGAGATGAACTGGACTGGATCACACTTCCGATCACGACAAACGGAAGTTATCAGGTCAAAGCAACCGATCAGGCAGGACTGGTTTCTTACCGTGTACTGGAGATCCAGTATCTGGATGATATTGCACCGAGTATTCAGTTTGACCGCTCTGTTGTAAATGTTTTCCAGGGAACGACTGCCGAAGAATTAAGAGAACAGCTTCTGGATGCGACAACATTCCGGCTCTGGGACAACATTGATTCGAATCCGCAGATTTCACTGAAAAACATGCTGACGGAAAAACAGATGAACGAGCAGGGTATTCATGAAGTCACATATTTACTGAGTGACCGTGTGGGAAATGAAAAACTGGTCAAACGGTATGTGAAAGTCATCAGCTCGGCAAATCTGAAGATCATGGCAAACGGTGAAGCACTGCTTCCGTGTGATACAACGATCCTGAAAGAAAATCGGGCAGATCTGGTACTGGAAAAATCCAGAAGAACCGGTGAATCCTTTAAGGTATATTACAAAAAGGGAATTCAGAAAGCCGGAGCGATGAAGAAGGCAGATGTTGTGAAAGACGGTAAGCTGACGGATCTGGAGGCAGGATTCTATACGCTCTATATTGTAACGCAGAATAAAGAAACGTATCTGACTTATATTTATATTGATTTAGAACAGTAAAGGAGGGCAGGTATATGGATAAGAGAAAAAACAAGATATTTTTAAAGAGGGCTTTCAGTCTGATGCTTTCCGCGGTTGTGCTCTTTACGGGCCTTCCGCTGGAAATGCTGGCGGCACCGCAGAGTATGGAGAGTAAAGTGGCGGATGAAGATGTGCTGCTTTTGCAGAACGATTCGATATCTGTCCGCATGTCAGGTAAAAACGGCGGATTTTATATCTCAAATGTGGAAGGTGATAAGACAATAAAATCGACAATAACAAAGATCTGCTGTACCACAGCGATGATTATGACACTTCATTTACTTCCTTCCGCATAACCAGAAACGGAGAGACAAAAGATTACATTTTCGGCGGAGATTATTCTTTTGAAGGAATAAAGTCCGGCGGTGTAACCGTTTCGCAGGATGCAAAGGGACTGTCAGCAAAATGGAGCCTGGGTGAACTGGAATTCACCCAGCGGCTCGAGCTGGCAAATACCGGATCAAACGAACACGGCATGGTCATGATCAACTACGATGTACAGAATCATGGCAGTGAGGACGTAAAAGTTGAGGCGAGAATGCTGCTTGATTCGGCCGTCGGAGATCAGGATTTTGTATATTATGAAATTCCAAATACATCTTATGACAGCGATATTATCAAACGGGAATGTGTGCTGGATGCAGCGAATATTCCGACTGCGTTTTATGCATACGATGACATTTACAGTCCGACGCAACGGCATCAACCGTAGTCTCTTCCAAAGGAATGTTAAAAAAGTCGCTTTTGCACACTGGAACTCTCTGGCGGCGACCGGCTTTGATTTTGCCCCGGATGAGACTCTGGATTTTACAAGCGATGGCAATGATCAGTACGGGACAGCAGATAGTGCCATGGCAATGTACTATGATCTTGGAACGATCCAGTCGGGAAAAGAAGGAATTGTAAACACATACTATGGAGTATTTTCCAATGAAAAAACAGATCTTGAAACGGATCAGGTAACCTTCAATATGACTTCACCGTCCGTTCTGGATCTGTCGGCAGACGGAAAAAATTATGTTTCTACCTGCAACCGCAATACAGACGGAACCTTTAAAGAGGACGGCATCATTGATATTCAGGCAACTTTAAAAAATATTTCTGAGAAGAACGATTATAAAAAAGTAGTCATCGCAGCTTATGCATCAGAAGGTCTCACACCGCTTGACGAAGATCAGAAAGAGCCAATCTACGAGACCAGCTATGCAGTGCCGTATCAGAGCACTTATGTGGATTTCACGAGGGGAACGGAGATCAAGATCCCGTTTTATTTTCGGGCGAAAGTGGACAGTGCATCCAGCTATCGAAAGATTACGTTCCGTGTGTTTAACCTTCCGGATTCTACGGATGCGAGACTGTTATATGAAAATCTTTTGTATGAAGGTTCTACTTACATTCTTTGCCCGGGCGGAAACGGCGAACTGCCGAAGATCACGTTTCACAGTGCGACACCGGAGATCCTCTATAATGATCTGACGAGACATCTCTATGTGAGCGGCAGCAATTTCACCATGTTGGAGGATAAGAGCCGCTACACACTGTATGCACAGGGAGCAAGCGACAGCAAAAAGTACGAAATTCCATCAGAAAACATTTTGATCGATCCGCAGGAAAACAAACTGGATATTCTTTTTACGGAGACGATGAAACCGGACACATATCAGCTCAGTTTTGAGTGGACAGAACCGCCGACCGGCGTTGACAAGATCACAACCGGCGATGCTCTGAAGGTGGTCATGTCGGATGACATCCGCTATCGAAATGATTATTACGGGATTCTCGCAGTTGTGCAGGAAAAAGGCAAAACAGGGGATCAGGCAAAATATCAGCTGAAAACCTATGCAAGCGAAGAAGCTTACGCAGCAGATAAAAACAATTACGAAGAAACGTTGCTGTTCTTCCAGGGAAGCTTTATCAAAGATGATACCTTTGATAAAGGTGCGGACGGAACAAATGTGAAATACGTTGCAAAATCAATCAGCGGTGAAAAAGACAAAGTTGTGATCAACGGCTGTATCGATGCCCTGAACGGTACCGTAGAAGTCAGCCAGAAGGACGGCGTGATCAACACAGATTTTAATGATATTACATTAAATGCTTCTGTAGAAAACACCAGGATCTACAAGGGTAATGCTGCGTTTACAAGCATCGAAAACGGAACAGAATACGGACTTGTGCCTTATAACATGAACGGAGAAGAGATCGAAGGTTTTCAGGATGAGGAGATCACCCTGATTTATCCGGCGGCATTAAATGGTCTGATGACGATCGCCGGGATGGCATTTAATCTTTCTTTTGCAAGGCTTGGCATGATGTATGACGGCGATGCAGATCGGGTGGAAGAACTGAAGGTGGAGGATGCAGAAGGGTTTGTGATGTCATTCTCCGCACAGCTCGACTTAAGCTTTCTGATTCCGACATCCAAAAGAGGAAACACCGGGGAAAAGTTGATAAAGTAAATCAGAATGTATTTGCAAATGACGGAGCAAAAGCAGATACGCTCCGCAATGCGTATAAAAAAACTTACAAACCGACCGGCAGCTCTTCCGGTTCTCTTACAAAAAACAATAAGAAAACAAAAGTCGCAAACAACCAGAATAACAAAAAAGAAGGGGATGATGATGGCGATACCGATGCAAAAGTAGAGGTAAAAAATGTACTCTACGGCATGAATCAGGGATTTATCGGAGTGAATTTCTCAGCCGAAGTAAAAATCCCGGGCTACACAGATTCCATGCCGAACATCGAAGGAACGCTGGAGGTCAACACAGTGAATGACTGGTCGATGGGTGTGGAAGGAAGTGCATCGTTCCTGAAATCCATCACGCTGGAGATCAAACTGGGAATAAAGAGTAAAAATAAGATCCCGGTTGTGGATAACCTGTATTTCTATGTGGAAGGTATCAAACCGGGCATCAACCTGGATTCATTCGGTGTATGCTGGATCATCGGCGGTGGCGGCGGATTTGAAAATCTCTATGATACGATCTTCTGCTGCAGCGAAGTACCTCCAATCAAACTGTTGCTGAGCGTATCGTTTAATCTCTTCCAGGTGCTGGAGGCCCGTGCCGATATGAGCCTTGGTCTGACAGGATTCGGCATCAAGGTTTCGAACCTGAAAGTGGCAAACACGGACATCAAGATCATGGAATATGCGAAACTGGAGACACAGTGGATCCCTTATTTCAAGACGCTGGTGCAGTGCAGCATCAACTATATGGGCATCATCGATGGCAAGGGCTATATTGTGATTGATGCCAGCAGTGATGCACAGGAAGCGTTTGAAGCTTATGCACAGGCGATCGTCAGTATTCCGGATGTGATCCCGCTGATCGGCGGTATCCAGATCGGCGGTGCGGCACTTGGACTGAACACAAAGCGTATCTGGGGTGCACTGAAAGTTCTCGGATTCTCAACCGGTATTTCTTATGCCTATGGCGGTGACCTCTCCTTTGGCTCACAGGCAAAAGTAAATCCAACCTATCCGCAGTATCTGGAAGAAGCAAGAAGCACAGAGGGTATTTCCGGCAGATGGTACGCCGTTGGCTATGATGAAGAAAAACAGGATATGCTTTACATGAGCATCGGCCCGAATATTTATCAGAAGGATTCAAGCGAAAACAGCACCCTGGCAGATGCAGACGGAAAAATCAGCTCCAGCCTTCGCTCTGATATTACAAGAACCACGCATAACGTAACGCTTGGCAATTTCCAGGACGGCGTGGCACAGGTTCTGAGCATTGCATTTTCAGCAGAATCACTGGAAGAGGCAAAAGCAGGAAAAGAAGGACTCAAAGTTACCGATGAGAATGGAACGCCATATCCGATCCAGTATTATGACAATGACAAAACCGATGAACAGAATGAGACTGCAAATGCCAACTTTACTTATGATGAAGAGAAGAAAGAAGCAACCCTTGTTGTCTCCTTTACCGATCCGTCACTGGCAAATAAAACTTATACGATAAAAACAGCAAGTTCTTCTGAACTGATCCTCTATGGCGTAGATCCGCTTCCGGAGGTCACCACAGTTCAGATGGATAAACAGAACTATAGCAGCGCAGATAATAAGATCAATCTGACATGGACAGGAAATGACAAAATGTCTGATCTGGAGAAACTTGATATTTACATTCTGGAAAATCCGGATTCGGAAGAAAACGGCGGTACACCGATCGCTTCCCTGACAGGAGCGGATATCGCAAAAGGAAAGGCTGCGATCACAATCCCGGATACGATGGAAAGCGGAAAATATTATGTAAGACTTGTGTACAGTCAGGAAGAAGTCACAACCGGAATCGTTGATACTGCAAATGCATTTGCCTATACGAACAGCAGCCAGCCGGAGACGATCACAGCGATCCATGCGGAAAATGCAGGCGATCTGCAGATCCGTGCTTCCCTTGATACGGTAACGGATGACAAATGTCAGGGTGCACTGTTTAAGGTTTATGAAGTCGGTGCAAATGGCGAAAAAGAAGAACTTTCAGATTACAATGTTTCTGCCATAAAAGACGAAGAGAATCAGATCTATGCGGTGCTTGGCGGCAGCAGCGAATCCAGAAGTGTCGATGAAAACGGAAAAGAAACCGTTGAGACCATCGGACTGACTGCCGGAACGAAATATGTGATCAGTGCGACACCATTTAACAAACTTTTAGACGGTGACGGCAATCTGACCGGTATCGTTTACGGAAAAGAAACGTTTGGCGAAGTCCTTACCTTAAATGAACCGCAGAAAGCAAAGATCACACTTGCAGCGGATCAGAAGGTTTATCAGGTTGGAAGAAGCGAAAATGAAAAAGATGAGGATGGAAATGTCACAGAAAAGATTGTGATGTACGACACGTATGCAGCATCTTCTGTCAACTTCACGGCAAAAGCGATATGACAGTGTCCGGAACCTGGGTGCTGGACGGCGAAGAAGTAAAAACAGGAACGTTTGAACATACATCAGAAATTGCCATTCCATTAAAAGACCTGGCAGACGGAGATCATACCCTTCAGATTTACGGCAAGAATGAAAAAGGTGACGGTTTCGATCAGAGTTTTGTATTTAACATCGATACGACACCGCCGACCCTGATGCTGACCTCCCCGACCAATGGATCTGGATTTGCAGAAGACGGCACGCTGACGATCAGCGGAATCACGGAGCCGGATGCAAAACTGACCATTACGGTGGACGGCAAACCGCTTGCAAGAGAAAAAAACGCTTGGGGATCTTGGGACAGCACTTGGCGAAGGAAATGAATTTGCTTATGAAGTGAACATTGGCAGTGGTTATTATAAAAAAGAAGTAGAGATTACAGTAAGCGACGCAGTCGGAAATAAAGAGACTGCAAGAAACAGCGTATACAATGATGGCATGGGTAATATTAAAAATCTGGATATTGCATTAAGTGCAGATACAACCGAAACCACACAGAAACAGTGGATTTCCTACACCAATAAAAATCTGTTCCTGAAAGATGCAGACGGCGTAGAAGTGGCACTGCAGCTGTGTGCCGTGACCGAAAATGATCAGAAGATCATCCTCAATGATCTGGATACGGTGGATCTGGAAGTGCATGCAGTTTCCGGAACAGCCGCGATCGAAGGCAACAAACTGACTGTTTCCAAAGACGGCCATGGATTTGTGCAGGGCAGATGGAACCTGGCAGACGGTGCGGCAATGACGGCCTCCTCACTTACGGAGCAGAAGTCTTAGGGCAGATCGAAGAGGAAAAAGGTCTTCAGGTGATCTACCATGCAAACGGCGGAAGCGGTGCGATGACAGATCCGAACAGTCCGTATAAAAAATACGATACCGTTCAGGCTGCAAACTGTGGATTTAAGTATAACGGCATGGAATTTGTCAGCTGGAATACAAAGGCAGACGGCAGCGGAACTACGTATCTGCCGGGTGATAAATTCTATATCACAGAAACGACAGAACTGTATGCAATCTGGAAAAAAGTATCCAATCCGACGACCGAAAAACCGTCAACGGAAAAACCGTCTCCGACTCCATCGGATAAGCCGAAGGATGTAGTTATTGGAAAAATTTATCCGGTTGGCAAGGCAAGATATAAAGTGACATCCAAAAAGGCTGTCATGCTGGTATCCTACAAAAAGCCGGGAGCGAAGAAGATGAATATTCCGTCAACGGTCCGCATCAACGGCAGACAGTTCAAGGTGACGGCAATCGGTGCAAATGTATGCAAAGGCAACAAGAAGCTGACAACGGTAACGATCGGCAAGAATGTAAAGAGCATTGCGGCAAAAGCATTCTACAAGAATAAAAATCTGAAGAAGATCAATATCAAGTCAGTGAAGATCGCAAAGATCGGTAAAAATGCATTTAAGGGTATTCATAAAAAAGCCGTCTTTGTGGTACCGAAAAAAGCAAAGAAAAAGTTAAGGAAAAAACTGACAGCCAAAGTCGGATTCCAGAAAAAAACCATGAAAATAAAGTAATCATTCAGTGAAAGTTAAAATGCCTGCAACTGAATGACTGCGAAGACAAAGAGACTTGGGGGGGGAGATTTATATGGCAGAAATACAAAAAAAATGTGCGGAGAAACAATTAAAAATACGTACCGGAAATTGGTTCCTGCCAGGCTGATGATCGTGCTGCTGCTTTTGGGGGCAGCAGCCGTCACCTGCCTTCATTTTGGAATACAGGATCAGAAACGGGCAGCCAGACTGCTGGATGAAGCAAAACAGGAAAGAGAAATTGCTGGAAAACGTCAAAAATCCGGACCGGGATACCTTTTTGAGTGTGGAAGGTAAAGTGGTGGTTGGATTTTTGCAGATTCCGTCACAAAATACAGAGTATGCCATATTAAATACCTTTGATGCAAATACTGCATCATTCTCACTTTGCAGAGATGGGACATCCATGCCGTGGGATACGGAGGGCATGACCGTATATGGAATTGCTGCATTTACAAAAAACCTGTCAGAACTTCAGGTGGGAGATCAGCTGATCTTTGAAGATCTGGCAGGCACACAGTACCATTATCAGTATATAGAAAAATCCGAAGAAGTGATCGATCATGGAATCCAGATCATTTCTTCGGACAAAAACAAAAACGAAAAAACAACATTTCAGTTTAAATTTTTTTCCTGAAATTCTTTTTTAGCGGATTCTTTTTTTAATCTCCGGTCCGAGTAGCATGGCAATAACCATTTTGATCAGGTCAGCCGGGATAAAAGGAATCACACATACCGTCAGTGCGGCACCAACGGTGTAGCTGGCACTGATACAGAACCAGGCAGTTCCGAAAGCGTAGCATACAGCCGTTCCAACGATCATGCCGAGTAGCTGGAGCCAGCGATTATGGCATTTGTCGATCACCAGTCCGGCGATCACTGCCATGGCGATGAAACCGATGATGTAACCACCGGTAGGACCGGCAAGCTTGCCGATTCCGCCTGTGAACCCGGAGAATACCGGAACGCCGACCAGACCGATCAACAGATAGACCAGATAACTGATCGTGCCGCGTTTCCATCCGAGCAGATATAAAGAAAGATAAATAGCAAGGTTTGTGAAAGAAATCGGAACCGGACCGATCGGAATGGACAGCGGAGCTAAAATACAGGTCACAGCTGTCATCAGTGCGGTGACGGTCATTTCGTAAGTTTTACTGTGCTGCGAGGCAGCAGTTTTTGTAACGTTCATTTGAAAAGTTCTCCTTGTAATATATTTCCATGATTTCACGATTTAAGAATATCTCTGCAATTCGCCGGAGGCTGTATCAGACAGAGTCAGGTCACTTCATATCGGATGTAAAGTACGAAAAATCATGCAGATTCAATTTCATAAGTAAATCCGGCATCGGTGATCGTTTTGATGGTATCCTGGATGCCCTGACCGCCGGCAGTAAGATATCCGGAAGCAAAGATAGAATCCACGACACTGAGCAGTTTCTTTTCCTCTCCTTTGAAGTAGACTTCTCTGCCGGCAGCACAGCGGATGTCGGACTGCGGTACGAGCAGTCTTGCAAGGCAGAGGACTTTCATGCAATATTCCGTTGTCAGACCGGAAATATCTGCATCCCCAAGTGGTGTGCCCTTGATCGGCAGCAGAAAATTGATTGGCAGAGCCTCCGGCTGGATCTCACGCAGCTCCAGAAGCATATCCACGACGTCCTCTTTGCTTTCACCCATACCGATGATACCGCCGCTGCAGATCTCAAATCCCAGCCCCTGAAGCATGCGGATGTTTGCCACACGCTGCTCAAACGTATGAGTTGTGCAGATGTTGTGATAGTACGCACGGCTGCTGTTCAGATTGTGGTTGATGCGGTCAAGACCGGCATCCTTGAGCATTTTCGCCTGCTTTTCCGTCAGAAATCCGATGGAACAGCACAGGTGTGTTCCCTGTTCTTTCATTTTACGGATGCGGCGGGCGAGCTCTTCAATCTCGCATCGGTAAATTTCATGCCGCTAAGACCAATGCAGTGTCTGGATAAATGATGTTCATTTACAAAATCATTGTCGTGATAGAGCTTTTCCTCATCTACCCACTTGTATTTCTCAATATCCGCTTTGGAACGGCAGGACTGGGCACAGTAGGCACAATCCTGGGAACAGTTGCCGCTGCGGGCATTTGTCAGAATGTGAATGCTGACGCGGTTGCCTTTGTATTTCCGGCGAAGTCCCTCCGCACGGGCGATCAGATCATCGAGTTTCTCATCCGGTGTATCCAGGATGGCGATGGCATCCTCACGGGAGAGGATCGGATCATCCTGATCATAAAAATTTGGGTTCATGATGTTACCTTCCTTGTAAAATTCTGGTAACAATGTAACATGAGAAAAAAGATTGTCAACCTGAAAATCGAGAAGGTTGACAATTAAAAAACAGTGTAAAAAAGAAAATCTCTGTGGAATAAAAATGTTCTGCGGAGATTTTTTATGTTTGCAAAGCTTACGATGCAATGCTATCATAAAAGAGACATGAGAGTATATCAGATGGGAGATGACCCTCGCCTCTGCAGGCGGTGAGCAACAAGCTTGTATCAGTGGCGGGAGTCAATCTCCCATCTAATATAGCCTCCGGCGGATTGCAGAGGTGCACAGAAGAATACCGGAAGAATGTTTGAATAAAACAGCAGGAGATAAAACAAATGGAATTATGGGATATATACGATAAAAATAAAAAACCAACCGGACGCACGATGAAACGAAACGATTGGCACTTAAAAGACGGAGAATATCATCTGACAGTGCTTGGCGTTGTGGCAAGAGAAGACGGCACTTTTCTGATCACAAAGCGTGTGATGACAAAAGCATGGGCACCTGGCTGGTGGGAAGTATCCGGAGGTGCAGCACAGGCCGGAGAAGCTTCTTACGATGCCGTTCTGCGTGAAGTAAAAGAAGAGACCGGGCTTGATGTAAGCAATGCCCAGGGCGGTTATCTGTTCACTTATAAAAGAGAAAACCCGGGCGAAGGGGACAATTATTTTGTGGATGTCTATCGTTTTGTGATGGATATTTCAGATGAAGATCTGAAACTTCAGACAGAAGAGACGGATGGATATATGTTTGCGACGAAAGAGCAGATCAAAGCATTTGCGGCAGAAGGAAAATTCCTGCATTATGACAGTATTAAGCAGGCTTTTGAAATTTGAAAAAAAAGATTGAAAATAAGAAACCGGACTGGAGAAAATATTTGCTTTATACCTTGTCAGCAGCAATGCTGACAGCACCGCTTTTTGTACCTAGAATGGTACGGGCAGCAGAACCAGAAAGTGAGTACGAAAAAGAGGGTGGGCAGGACAAAGAAGAATCAAAAAGGCCGGTGTCATGGGAGTTTAAAGATGGGGTTCTGACGGTGTCCGGAGAAGGTGAAATGCCGGATTATTCCGGAACAGAAGAAGTTCCATGGATTGCAGTAAGGGATTCTGTAAGAAAAATTGTAATAGAAGAGGGAATTACTTCCATTGGAAAGCAGAGTTTTTCGAATTTTGAAAATCTTGAGGAAGTTGTATTTCCGGAAACATTGAAAATAATCGGAAATGGTGCGTTTTTTGAATGCAGCAGTCTTGCACAGGTCATTCTGCCGGAAAGTGTGGAAAGGCTTGGCACCGGAGCTTTTGCAGGCTGCCGTTCTCTGGCTTCTTTTTCCGGAAAGGTGTTGTTATTTTTGAAAATTTTGTATTTGAAAGAACGGCGCTGACCGATTGGAGAATACACGGTACAGTCCGGTAACACAGAATTCTCTGCAAAAGATGGTGTGTTGTTTAACGCAGATAGAAGTAAACTGGAGATTTATCCTGCAGAAAAAGAAGAAAAAGGTTATCAGATTCCAGAGGGATGTACCGAGATCGGGCGCTATGCTTTCCGGGATGTCAAAAACCTTAAGAGTATCGATCTGACAGGAGTTGTCTCACTTGAGGAAGGGGCATTTTACGGAGCTTCGCTCTCCGGCAAACTGATCCTTCCGGACAGTCTGACAAAACTGGAAGGCGGTTTTCTTTTTGAAAACTGTACGGCGATAAAACAGGTCAATGCAGGAAATCATCTGAAAAAAATCGCGGCAAGAACCTTTACAGGCTGCGATGCACTTACAGAAGTAAAGCTTCCGCAGTCCATAACCTGGGCAGATGAGCATGCATTTCCGGATACTGCGAAGGTAACGTGTGAAAATACAGAACTGGTTCGTTTCGGGAAAAATGGTTTTCACTATGCCGAGCAGGTTTCTGTTCTTGGAACAAGAGATTATCAGATGACATTTCAGGTTTTGAGTCTTGTGAATGAAGAAAGAAGCAGGGACTTTCACCAGTCAATATGGATGCCGGGACTGCTGCAGTCAGCTATGAAAAGGCAGAAGAACTGTCACTGTTGTTTTCACATACAAGACGGATGGAACAAGCTGTTTTTCAGTGAATCAGGATATGGTGGCAGAAGCAAGGAAAGATACGGACGATGAAGAAGAGAAGCCAGATTCTGTTCCGGCACAGAAAAATAAAATTCTTCGTATTGGCGGGGCAAAGTACAAAGTTACGACTGCTGCGGCACAGAAAAGAGAAGTACGTTATATGAAGCCAATAAAACGCAAAAAAGTGATCCGGATCCCGGCATCGATCAAGGTCAAAGGTATTATGTACAAGGTAACTTCCATAGCACCGAGGGCTTTTAAAGGAAATAAAAAAGTAACAAGTGTGATTATCGCAGGTTCGATGGAGCGAATCGGAAAGAGGGCATTTTATAACTGCCCGAATCTTGAAAAAATCATCATACGCACAAAAAGACTGAAGAAAAAAAGAGTAGGTGTACAGGCATTTGCAAAGCTTTCGAAAAAAACGGTGATTTACGTACCAAAACGAAAGCGGAAAGCATATAAAAAACTGCTGAAAGCAAGAGGAGCCGCAAAAGCAAGATAAAGTAAGAGAAAAGGAGACTATTTATGCATTGGAGAAAAGTATTACTTTGGACATTATCGGCAGCAATATTGACAGCACCTGTTTATCTGTCAGGAATAAATGTAACAGCAGCACCGATTATGCAGGAAAATAAGACAGAAGTAGACAAGATAAAAGAAGAGAAAAAAGAGCCGGTTTCCGGATATGAAGAAGAATTTCAGAAAAATAATGAAAAAGTTTCGGAAACAATGAAAAATAAAAAAAGTTTCACGGACAGCACAAAATGAAAGCTGTGGTGAAACAGCTACATGGGCATTGGACAATGGAGTGCTGACAATTTCAGGAACCGGTGCAATCGCAGATTATTCGGATACTTCTGAGATTCCATGGAAAGACCAGAAAAAAACAATTACAAAGATCGTGATTGAAAATGGAATTACAGAGATAGGAATACAGGCTTTCTATGATTGTACAAATGTGACAGAAGTCGTATTTCCTGATACACTGACAACGATAAAAAGAGGAGCATTTTTTCAGTGTTACAGTCTGGAAGCAGCTATTCTGCCAGATGGAGTCACGACTTGGAGCAGGGAGCTTTTGCAAAATGCAGTTCAATGATGCAATATTCCGGAAAAGGTGTGACTTCTTATGGACAGTTTGCATTTCAGGATACGGCACTTAGTTCGTTTGAAATTCCCAAAGGAGTGGCGGATATCGAATCACTGGTCTTTTTAAATTGCGGCATCGAAGAGTATACCCTGGCAGAAGGAAATGAGACTTATATGGTAAAAGATGGTATACTGTTCAGCAAATCAGGTGATGAGCTGGTTATTTATCCGGCAGAAAAGAAGGACGAAACGTATCGGATTCCGGAAGGATGCACAAAAATCGCAGATATGCATTCCGGGGCGTGAGCCGTCTGAAAACTGTGGATTTAGGAAAAATTACCACACTTGGAGAAGGAGCTTTTTACAGTGCATCGCTTACCGGGGAACTGGTTCTGCCGGACAGTCTGACTACACTGGAGGGCTATTTTACATTTGAAGCGTGTCGGGGACTTACATCTGTAAATTTGGAGACGGTCTGAAGCAGACGGTATATCGTATGTTTGAAGATTGCAGCGGATTAACTGCGATTGATTTTGGGGATGCTCTGGATTATCTGGAAATGCGAACTTTTTTAGGATGCAACAGTCTGAAGGGAGTGACACTCCCGGATCGAATGACAGACTGGGGCGGTTCCGTTTTTAACAGTTGTAAGAGTCTGATCACCTTTCGGTCAGAGAATCTTAAAGAAGTGGGTTATGCAGATTTTGCCCAGTGTTATGATCTGGAGCATGTTTATCTTGGAAAAGTAGAGAAGATCAATCGACAGGCATTTACTTATTGCAATAGCCTGGAAGAGATCACACTGCCGGCGACAACGCAGTGGGTCGATGAAAATGCATTTCCACAGGGCGTAAAAATCACCTGCGAAAATAAAGAACTGATTCCGTTTGGAAATAACGGGCTTCATCGTGCAGAGTATGTTTCCATCAGCGGAACAAGAGATTATCAGAAGGCTTATGAAGTACTTGCACTTGTCAATGCAGAGCGGAAAAAAGCAGGACTTGGAGAATTAAAAATGGAAAAAAGTCTGCTGGATACGGCTATGGTGCGTGCGGAGGAACAGGCAGTATTGTTTTCCCATACAAGACCAAATGGGACAAGCTGTTTCTCTGCAAATGCGAAAATGGTGGCAGAAAATGTAGCAATCGGAAGCACGACATCGGACGGTGTTATGGATCAGTGGATGAATTCCAGCGGACATAAAGCAAATATTCTGCTTGAAAAGGCAAATACCATCGGAATCGGATGTTACTATATTGACGGTGGTTATACCTGGGTTCAGGTATTTTCTGATGAAACGGCTGATGCAGACTGTACAAAACTGGCAAATAAAGATACGACAGCAGTGATCGAGATTCCGGGTGAAACGTTCAGTGAAGCAGCCAATACGCCAGGAATTATCTGGGGCGGTTCGGAAAAATATACGTATGAACTGGCAGTACAGGCAAATTCCAGAATGAAATTAAATGAGACGCAGAATGCAGAAGTAAAGCTGGTCAATCCGGGATTCAAATATTTTGTTATTTCTTTTAAACAGGATGGAATTATCTGGAATTCTGATAATCCGTCCATCGCATCTGTGGATGCAAACGGAAAAATTACGGCAAATGGAAATGGAACGGCTGTGATTTCTGCAAAGACGAAATATTATACCGGAACTCTGAAAATACAGGTTGGAGAAACCGGCGGTTCCGGAAGTGATAATGGAAACACAGGAGAAACTGGCGGTCCTGGAAATGATAATGGCAACGGTAATTCCTGGTGGGATCTTATCTGGGGATGGGATGATAAACTGACAACTTCACAGCCGGAGGATTCCCAGACAAAGCCGCAGCAGACGATAAAAGTCGGCAAGCCAAAGATTAGCTTAAAGAGATCTAGAACGAAGATTCAGGTTCAGTTTAAAAAAGTAAAAAATGCGAAGAAATATCAGATTCAGTATGCGACCAACAAGAAATTTAAAAAAGCAAAATCCAAAACGACCACAAAACTGAAAATATAACGATCAAAGGTTTAAAGAAAAATAAGAAGTATTATGTCCGTGTACGAGGCGTGAACGGAAAGAAAAAAGGAAGCTGGTCAGCAGTAAAAAAGAAATAGTGAGCAGTAAAGAAGGAAGGTTTTTGTTTTGAAAAGCAGTAAATATGAAATTGATATGTGCAATGGAAGTATCATGGACAAATTAATTTCGTTTTCACTCCCGCTGATGTTATCCGGTATTCTGCAGCTGATGTTCAATGCAGTGGACATCATCGTAGTGGGAAGATTCAGTGGGAAACAGGCATTGGCGGCGGTTGGTTCAACCACCGCCTGATCAATGTTTTCACCAATCTTTTTATTGGTATTTCGCTTGGGGCAAATGTACTGGCGGCAAGGTTTTATGCGATGGGCAAATCAAAAGAAATGTCGGAAACAGTACATACTTCGATCACGCTGGCGATGGTCAGCGGTGTGATCATGGCATTTGTCGGTGTTCTGTTTGCGAGAGGTGCACTGGAATTGATGGGAACGCCGGATGATGTCATTGATCAGTCTACGCTGTATATGCGGATTTATTTTATGGGCATGCGTTTTTTATGCTCTATAACTACGGGGCGGCGATCCTTCGAGCAATCGGAGATACGAAGCGGCCGCTTCTTTTTCTGATCATCTCCGGACTGATCAACGCAGCATTGAATATGCTGCTCGTTATTTACTGTCATATGGCAGTGGAAGGCGTGGCGATCGCTACGGTGATCTCACAGCTGATCTCCTGCATCCTGGTATTATGGTGCCTGTATAAATCGGAAGGCAGCTACCAGCTCCGTTTTTCAAAACTGCAGATCAAAGGCGTTTATCTGAAGCAGATTTTTCAGGTCGGAATCCCGGCAGGGATCCAGAGCATGATCATCAATTTTTCTAACGTACTTTTGCAGTCATCGGTCAATTCCTTTGGTTCTACCGCCATGCAGGTTATACGGCGGCCAATAATATACTGGGATTTCTCTATGCGGCAGTCAATTCGATCACGCAGGCATGCATGAGTTTCACAAGCCAGAATTATGGTGTCGGCAAATACAAACGTATGGATAAAGTGTTGATCGACTGCCTGATCCTGACGGTTGTTGTTGCCGGAGTGCTTGGATGCGGTTCTTATCTTCTCGGACCGGAGATTCTTCGGATCTACACAGAAGAAGAGAAAGTTATCCGCTGCGGAATGGAAATTTTATCGATCACGACTGTGCCGTATTTTTTGTGCGGTATCATGGATCTGTTTCCGGGAGCACTCAGAGGCATGGGCTATTCTGCCGTACCGATGATCCTTTCGATTATCGGTACCGTAGGTATGCGAGTGGTATGGATTTTTGGAATTTTTCCGCATCATCGTTCTTTGTATGTGCTGTTTATTTCGTATCCGGGTTCCTGGCTGTTCACGATCATTATGCAGGTGATCTGCTTTTATTTTGTAAGGAAAAAGATACATCAGATGTGAGAAAACTCCCATCTGATATAGCCTCCGGCAGATTGCAGAGGTGCACAGAAGAATATATCATGCGATGCATGACGTGCATCCCGCAGCAAGAATGTCGGAGCCATTCTTGATAAAGGAGACCGCAAAATTGTCAGATATCATAGAAATTACGGATTTTGAAGATCCGAAACTGGACGTATATGCAAGAACAAAAGAAATCCAGCTTTTAAACCGTGCAAATCCAGAAGACGGGATTTTTATCGCAGAAAGCCCGAAAGTAGTGGAGCGGGCACTGGATGCGGGGTACGAGCCGATTTCTATTCTGGTGGAAAAGAAACACGTTGAAGGAGAAGCAAAACAGATCATAAAACGTTGCGGGCAGATCCCGGTGTATACGGCAGAATTTGATGTGCTCACAAAGATCACCGGTTTTAAACTGACGCGTGGCATGCTCTGTGCGATGCATCGCCGGAAACTTCCGTCCATGAGGGAAATCTGTGAAAATGCAAAACGCATTGCGGTGCTGGAAGAAGTGGTCAATCCGACTAATATCGGGGCGATTTTTCGCTCAGCGGCAGCAATGCACATGGATGCGGTTCTGCTGACACCGGCATGCAGCAATCCACTTTACCGGCGGGCGATCCGCGTCAGTATGGGGACAGTTTTCCAGATTCCGTGGACCTTTGTGGATAACTCCGTTTCCTGGCCGGAAGGAGGGATTCAGCTTTTACACAAAATGGGATTTAAAATGGCGGCACTTGCCTTAAGCGGTGATTCGATCCGCATCGATGATCCGATTTTGCAGAAAGAAGAAAAGCTTGCTATCCTCCTTGGAACAGAAGGAGACGGTCTGACATCCCGGACGATCGCAGACTGCGATTACACCGTCAAAATACCAATGTCGCATGGCGTGGATTCTTTAAATGTGGCAGCTGCAAGTGCCGTAGCATTCTGGCAGCTGAGAAAAGAAAAGTAAGAAATGGGAAAACAGAGGAAAACAAAAAATATAGATCTGACAGTCGGAAACATCACCTCGAGCCTGTGGAAATTTGCGGTTCCGCTGATGCTTGGAAATGTGCTTCAGCAGCTATACAACCTGGTTGATACCTGGGTGGTCGGCCATTATATCGGAGATAATGCACTGGCAGCCGTCGGTTCGTCTTACACGTTAATGACCTTCCTGACATCGATCGTCATCGGGCTTTGTCTTGGAAGCAGTGCATTTTTATCGATGGCTTATGGCAAAAAAAATCAGGATCTGATCCGAAACGGCATTTTTATTTCTGCGGTTGTGATCGGCTCACTGGCGGTGATCCTGACCGGGATCATTTATATCTGGATGAATCCGATGATCCGTCTGCTTCAGGTGCCGCAGGAAACGACAGCGGCGATGCGGGAATATCTTTTTTATGTCTTTATCGGATTTTTTGCCACTTTTTTTATATAATTATGTTGCAAACGTACTGCGTGGAATCGAAATTCCGTCACACCGCTTTTTTTTCCTTGGAATTTCCGTGATCTTAAATATTTTTCTGGATTTATACTTTGTGCTGGTTCTGCACATGGGGATCAAAGGTGCGGCCGTTGCGACCGTGATCGCACAGTATGTTTCCGGAGTCGGTATTCTGCTGTATTTTCTGGTGCGTTATCCGGAATACCATATCAGCAGAAAAGATATGAAATGGAACCGTGAAAACTTAAAACAGATCATGTCACTTTCCGGTTTTACCTGTCTGCAGCAGTCCGTGATGAATTTCGGTATTCTGGTCGTGCAGGGAATTGTCAACAGCTTCGGAGCGACCGTTATGGCAGCATTTGCGTGGCAGTCAAGATCGACACGATCGCATATATGCCGGTCGGTGATTTCGGAAATGCATTTTCCGTCTTTGTAGCCCAGAACTACGGAGCCGGAAAGAAAGAACGTATCCGTCAGGGGATCCGCCAGTCAGTGATCAGCGTGATCCTGTTCTGCATTGTGATCAGCTGCGGTGTCTTTGTTCTGGCACAGCCGCTGATGCAGCTGTTTGTTTCCAAGACGAGCAGGGAGATCATTGCAGTCGGCGTGAAGTATTTAAGAATCGAAGGAGCCTGTTATGTCGGAATCGGCATTTTGTTTATGCTCTATGGCTATTATCGTGCCGTGAACCGCCCGAACATGTCGGTGGTGCTCACGGTCATTTCCCTTGGAACAAGAGTGCTGCTGTCTTACACCCTCTCCAAAATCTCGTGGCTTGGTGTGACAGGAATCTGGGTATCCATTCCGATCGGATGGTTCCTTGCGGATGCGGTGGGGATTCTGGTGTATCTGCGTAGCAGGAGATTGGATGAGAAAGGATGATATTATGGAATTAGGGGCATATTTTAAAAGTATTATCGATCAGGATCGTGCAGCTGTTGTGATCTGCAGCCTGGATCACAAAATCATTTATATGAATCCGGCGCAGCTGCCAATTATCATAAGTATGGCGGAGCAGAACTGCTTGGCAAAAGCCTTCTGGACTGTCACGGGGGCACATTCCAACGAAAGAATCAAAGAAGTCGTTGCATGGTTTGCCAAAAGCGAAGAAAACAATCTCATATATACATCTCATAATGAAAAACAGAACAAAGATGTATATATGGTGGCACTTCGTGATGCAGATAAAAAACTGATCGGATATTATGAGAAACATGAATATCGCAATAAAGAAAACATGGAAAAGTATCATATGACTTCAAAGTCAGAAGTCTGAAAATGCAGGAATTGCAGGCAGAATATATCAAATGTAAGATGACTTCCGCCTCCGTAGACGGCGAGTAACAAGTTTGTATCAGTGGCGGGATTCAATCGCCTATCTGATTTGATATAAGCATTGGTGGATTGCGAATATCCGCTTGGCACAGATGAAAAGAGGAATATATGGCAGATCATAAAAATAAAAAACAGAACGAAACAGTCGATGCCGGACTGTGTGGAAACGAAAAAATAGAAGAAGCCATCGCGGCACTTCAGCAGGAACCGACACAGGAAATGCTGGCACATACCCTGACGGTAATCCGCAGGCGTATGCAGGAAAACGGACAGTTTATCGTGGCAGTAGAACCGCCGACCGGAGACGGTCAGATTCGGGTGCAGGCGATAAAGACCGCTGACGGAAAAGCGTGGTGGGCAGCATTTACAAGCTTTGAAGAAGAATTAAAAGGCGGCGGAAGCGTAAAATCCACCTTCCTGGCAAATATCGATAAATTGTTTGCATCCGCTCTGACCGTACCGGAAATCGCAGGAGTCATCATCAATCCATGGAACCGGACGATCCAGCTGGATAAAAACCTGATCCAGATCATAGAAGGTGCGAAAAGATAACCGGATGACAAGATTAAGAGCTGCAGAATGGTTTCTGTGGGAGTGTAAAATAAAGTGTGTAAGTTGAGAAAATAAAATTGCCCTAAGTGTATCGGCTTCACCTTGTTCCTTTACCTCACTATTCACAAATCACTTTTGCTATTTTCGCACTAATATTGCAAATAAAACAATTAGAACTAATATAATTATCAAAAAAATAAACCTTATTTGACCATAAAATCCTAATCCAATCCACTGCAATACTATTATTAACACAAAGACTAATAATGCCCAATACTTTTTTTCATGATTTTCCTCCTTTCTTGAGGAGTTTAAGATTTATAAACGACTTTAAAAGAATGCGCATGTTTTTGTATACACTTAATATATATCACGCTGGTCCTATGTCAAGATTTAGTACAAGTTAAAATGAGAAATTTCTCCCCATTTTAACCTGCCAGAAGCTCAGCCTCAGTGTGCGTTCTTTCATACACTCGTTCGAATTCGTTTGGCGACATATAGTTGCAATGGCTATGAATTCGTTTCGTATTGTAGAAAGCTTCCAGATATTCAAAAATCAACTGGTATGCCTGCTTATAGTCGCGAATTTTAAAGCGATTGAGCCATTCACGTTTGATAATAGAATGAAAGGATTCAATGCATGCATTATCCCACGGAAAAGCTTTCTTCGAATAACTGCACTGCATATTTTCGGTTGCTTTTTTATATTCCTTTGCAACATATTGGCTGCCACGATCCGAATGGATAATTAATGGTTGATCGATATTTCGGCGAGCTTTGGCTTTGTTTATAGTATCAATCACGCAAGATACTTCCAGTGTTTCTGAAAGCGTCCAGGCTATGATTTTTCTGGAAAATAAATCCATAACACTGGTCAGATAGACAAATTCTCATTTTGGCTTGTACTATTTATATTCTAGCACCAACAGGAACGCAACAAGCTCATTTGCAGCTACAAAATTAACAGTTATATTTTTTTGATTTGTTTAACAAAATATAAATTCCAATCAATACCAAAATAGTGATTCCAAGTATCATATACATCGTTCCGATATTTACTTGACTTCCGAAAAAATAAAGATTGCAATCAAGGGAATCTTTTAGTTTTTCAATAACCTCTGTTGGAATACCTTGATTTTGCATTTCAGCAAGTGCCCCTTGCATTGTATGATTTCGGATAAGTGATGTACCATAAGTACCCGGCAAAAATGAGATTATTTTTTGCAGCCCTTCTCCAAATGAAGAAATAGGCATATATGCACCACAAATGAAACCATATCCCGCACTGATGATTGTGCCTACCGCCGAAATTTGTCCTTGTGTTGATAAGAAAAAATTAATAATCGAAGATAATGCTGTTCCAAACAAAACAAGGAGTAAAATATCAAGAAACAAAAAGAATATATCTGCGAGCGACATATACCAACCGACAATAGCTACATAAGTAAGACAGATACCCGTTGCAGCAAAGCAAATAATAAGTGTTGAAAGCAAGGTTGCAACATAATAACTCAACGAAAGTGTAGCTGACTTTACAGGAGATATTCTTAAATCTCTTATCGTACCATTTGCTTTATCTTGCACCATTAAAAAATTAGAACAAAAAGCAACCGTTACACACGAAACAGCAAGAATAGATGAGATAAGTTGACCGCCTACCAGTCCCTCTATTATGCTTTCTGATAGTTTTAATGAATTAGGAAAATTAGATGTAAAACTATCCCGATACACATTCCCAAGAAAAGTCACATAAAGTACAAGCAATATAGCAGGCGTTATCAAAGAGGTAAAGAACATTCCCTTATCTTTGAAAAATAATTTGATATTTCTTTTGATAAGAATGAAAGCCATACTCATTTTTCTGCACCTCCCACCAATGTTTTGCCCGTAACAGCAAGAAAAACATCGTCCATTTTTCCTTTTGTTATTTCGTAATCATTAAACAACTGCGGATTACGAATAATCAATTCAGTTGCAGCCTTTGTATTCGGTACAGAAAGGCGATAACCGTTTCGGATTTGCTCATATTCCACATCAAGTGCTTTAATATCCTTTTCATCCACATCATAAATTGTGATGTAATCCCCAGTATAAATATTTTTTAATTCAAGCGGAGTACCCTCTGCGGATATTTTCCCATCATCAATGATTACAACATAATCAGCTTCCGCAGCTTCTTCCATATAGTGCGTAGTTAAAAATACAGTCATATTTTCATCTTTGCGAAAACTTGATATAACATTCCAAATAAGTCGGCGTGTCTGTGGATCAAGCCTGTTGTCGGCTCATCAAGAATAAGGATTTTAGGCTTATGAAACAAAGCCCTTGCAATATCAATTCTTCGGCGTTGTCCTCCTGATAATTTACCAACGGTGCGTTTCAATAAGTTTTCAAAATCTAATATTTTCGCCAATTCCTCAAGTCGTTTCTTAAACTCCATTCCAGTAATGCCATATAAAGCGGCACGACTTCCAAATTATCATAAACAGAAAGGGCAGAATCCAAGACAGATGATTGAAAAACTACACCCAGTTCACGCTTAATATAGTCCATATCCTTATCTAAATCGTGTTTATCAATAAAACGCTTCCACTGTCTTTCGATAGTTGTCCACACATAATATTGATTGTAGTTGATTTTCCTGCCCCATTGATACCAAGAAAGGCAAACAACTCTCCTTTTTTTTTACACGAAAACTCAAATTCTGAACAGCGTTTACACTTCCAAAACTTTTATTAAGATTATTGATTTGAATAATATTGCTCATTCAATT
>ENA-OQER01000147-OQER01000147.1-human-gut-metagenome-genome-assembly--contig:-NODE-147-length-38241-cov-2.425618_pt1 | contig 38241 bp, 62 predicted proteins | sample MGYA00242797_ERZ504639 | MGnify/ENA primary metagenome ERZ504639 (study PRJEB26092, sample SAMD00036306) | human gut metagenome | host: Homo sapiens | study: EMG produced TPA metagenomics assembly of... | reverse complement strand
TTTTTCTTACGGCAGCGCTTATCTGGGCGATCCATGAAGAAGTGCCTCAGAATCAGGCGAAAAAGCCATTGGTCTGATGATCCCGGTAAATCTGAGAAATTATTTTCCATCCCGGTCTATGGCAAATTTTTTTCGGATGGATTGAGATCAGCTGTTATTTTCAGTCTGATACAGCCTTTGAGGATATTTTGAAATCCGTAAAGGAGCAGTTTGCAAAGGAACTGAGTAAGGACGTGATCGAAGCAAAGCTTAATGATCTGGTAAGCCTGGAGAAGAATCCGATCCTGCGTCTGGTACCACTGGAGATCAAAACCCCGTTTCTTCTTGCCGGGACGACCCTGGGAGGAAGGTCAATCACGGCGATCTATTCCAATGTGGGGATCATCCGGATGCCGGAGGAATATCGGAAATATATTCAGAGATTCGGACTTTTTGCAAGCACGGATAGTCTGCAGCTGTGTTCCTGTTCTTTTGGAGATGAGATGGTTTTGAGTTTTACGTCCAAGATCCCCAATGGAAATATTGAGCGGAATTTTGTGGAGAGACTGAAAAATGAGCAGGTGTCCTGTACAATTCGAGAGAATGATCTTCCGGGACAGAAAGAGGAGCAGAAGCAGCAGATGAAGCTTTTTGAAAGCTTTACGTTTCTGTGTATTGTGCTGGCTGTGGTATGTATCTGAGCGATTATCTGCTGGATGGTCATATAGCTGGGCCTGGTTTGTGAATGCAGGGGCGTTCTGCACCTGGCTGATGGTTTCAGTGGCTTATGTGAAGCGGCGGAATCTTCTGAAGAATGAGATGTGGCAGCTGGTGATCGCAGCTGTTGCAGGAGTGCTTTGGGATGTGTTTACCGGCTGGCGTGGCTGGTCTGTGGATTATCTGCTCCCTCTGGCTGCGCTTGCTGTGATCTGCTCCATGTGGGTGATCACTGCGGTACAGAAGCTGGAGGTGGCGGAATATATGATCTATCTTCTGGAAGCAGGAGCTTTCGGAGGAGTGATTCCTGTGATCCTGTTGGTTGCCGGTGTGGTGACGGTGCTGTATCCGTCGCTGATCTGCATATGCGTCAGTTTCCTGATGCTGGTATGGCTGTTTCTGTTTAAGAGGAAAGATATGGTGCGGGAGATGCAGAAGAAGTTCCGGGCATAGAAAATAAAAACAACCGTCGATCTGCAGAGGATTTTTTGAACGCAGATCGCGAAGCGACTGCGTTCATGAGCAAGTAGCGAAGCGGATTGCGATGTCCGCTTACGATCTGTCTGCAGACCGGGCGGTTTTTGATCAAATCCAGGAAGTCTCCTGCAGGGTTGCGAAAAGCGATAAGCAGTGGGTGGAAACTTGTCCGGTGTTCTAAGATCAGAATCCGAAATCTTCATAGTCTTCCGGTGTAAACTTATGATAGATCATATGCTCACCCTCCAGGGACAGACAATACCGGTAGTCATCTGGGATCCCGTCTTCGAAATATACAAGATAATCAAATCCGGTTCCGGTTGTTTTTTCTACGTGTACATGGTCAGAATAAGCATGAAAAACGTCCATCACTTCATCCAGAGTACAGCCATGACGGGCAACTGTGCCTATAAAGCGTACCAGAAATTCACTTGGCTTTCGGTTTTCGTGAACGTAGTCCGAGGCCTGAGGCGGCAGGGTGATGCAGAAACGTCCGTTTTTGGAAGAAGCTGTTACCTTTCCAAGACGGTCACAGGCATAATATGAGAATTCTTCCATTGCATGCTGCATTTCTTCTTCCGTAAGCTCTGTGCCAAGAAGGCGGTTCAGAGACTGCAGCGGATAATAAAAACGGGTGACTCCGCTCATGTATCCGATCTTTACCTGTTGTTCCTGGATCATATCCAGGAGATTATTTTCCAGTTTTTTGAAATTCATTATGTTTTTCCTTTCCGGGGTCTGAAGGTTTATTGAACTGCATACATTCAAATCCCATTTTTTTCGCAGATATCATTGAGACAGCAGCGGTCACAGTAAGGTTTTGTCCGCGCTGTACAGACTTCTCTTCCATGATTGACAAGACGGTGGCAGAGATCATTGCCTTCTTCGGAGATGATCTTCCAGAGAGCCATTTCCACCTTTTTCGGATCCTTCATGTCATGGACAAGGCCGATGCGGTTGGAAAGGCGGATACAGTGAGTATCTGTTACAATGGCAGGCTTGCCGAATACGTCACCCATGATCAGGTTTGCGCTTTTTCGGCCCACACCGGGAAGCTTCAGAAGTGCGTCAAAGTCTTCCGGTACCTTGTCGTGATACTGTTCGTGGAGAATGCGCATACAGGCGCTGATATCCCGGGCTTTGCTTTTTCCAAGGCCGCAGGGACGTACAATGGCTTCGATCGCTTCCGGCTCTGCAGCTGCCAGGCTGCCACATCCGGGTATTTTGCATAGAGATCCTGAACTACTACATTGACCCGGGCATCGGTGCACTGAGCTGCCAGACGGACACTTACAAGAAGCTTCCAGGCATCATCATAATCCAGTGTACAGTCTGCATCAGGATATTCCTTTTTTAAACGGCTGATAACTTCATAGGCCAGTTCCTGTGTTGTCATTTGTATATGAACCATCCTTCAATTTCGGTTATATTACTGAACTACTACAGCCAGGATGATACCACAGCATTCGGAGAATTACAAGGTGGACAGGAGTACGGAAGCAGTGTTCGGTATCCGGAAATTTTATCGGCAGAGCAATGTGGGGAATCCCCCAGGGGCTTGTTAATACCCTGACAATTTGGTACATTAAACGTGACCTGTGGGGGGACCTGATTTCCCTCACGTGAATAGAAAAGTGCGGAGGAATCAACGTGGAAAAACTTCTCGATGAAATCGAATCTTACTGGAGCACCCGTACAGAAGGGTACTCCGAAGTGAATCATAAAGAGCTTGCAGGAACGCAGAAAAACGCATGGCTTAAGGTGCTGACCAGTCAGTTTCCGGACAAGCCCAAGGAAGAGATCCGTATCCTGGATATCGGAACAGGTCCCGGATTTTTTCCTGTGATCCTGGCAGAAGCCGGATATCATGTAGATGCAGTGGATTATACGGAAGGAATGCTGGAAAAGGCAAAGGAAAATGCGGGAGACCTTTGCCGGAACATCCGTTTTTGGAGGATGGATGCACAGAAGCTGGATTTTGAGGATAATACCTTTGACGTGGTCATTTCACGAAATCTTACCTGGAATCTGGAGCATCCTGATGTTGCTTACAGAGAATGGGTCCGTGTACTGAAGGCAGGAGGAAGGCTTCTGAATTTTGATGCCAACTGGTATGGCTATCTTTATGAGGAAGAGCAGCGTAAGGCCTACGAAAACGACCGGAAAAATGTGGAAAACAACAGCCTGGATGATCACTATCTCTGTACGGATATTGAGCGCATGGAGCGGATTGCCCTCCAGGTACCGCTGTCAAAGATCAGCCGTCCCCGTTGGGATGTAAAAACTCTCAGAGAAGCAGGACTTCTTGGAATCCGCACAGACACAGAAATATGGAAAACGGTCTGGAGTGAGGAAGAGAGACTGAATTATCAGTCCACACCAATGTTTATGGTAACCGGTGTGAAACCGGATCATTTCCTGAATCTTCCGGTTGCGGCAGGAGAAAAAACAGAAGGCTTTCTTGAGCTCGGAGATGGAGAATTTGTCCTTCCGGCAACCATCATCCGTGGAAAAGATCCGGGAAAAACCGTTCTCGTCACAGCAGGTCTTCATGCAGGAGAGTATGTGGGGATCCAGACTCTGATCGAGCTGTCGAAGCGGCTGAAGCCGGAAAAGGTAAAGGGCCAGCTGGTTCTGGTAAGGTGCTGAACCGGGAAGACTTTGAGAAGCGTGCAGGCAGCATCAGCTGGGAAGACGGAAAAAATCTGAACCGCGTTTTCCCGGGCAAAAAGGACGGAACAAAAATGGAACGTCTGGCGGCAGCTATCACAGAATCCCTGATCCGGAAGGCGGATTATTATATCGATCTTCACGGCGGTGACGATTATGAGGAGCTGACTCCGTATGTATATTTTGCAGGCGTGGCAAAGCCGGAGATCGTGGAAGCCTCCCGAAAAATGGCAGAGCAGGTTGATGTCCCATATATGGTACAGTCAAATGTGAGTACAGGCGGCGCTATAATTATGCGGCAAGTACCTGCGATATTCCGGCTGTGCTTCTGGAAAGGGGGATGTATGGGAACCTGGCAGCGGGAGGAAGTGGATTCCATGCGCGGGATGTGCGGAATATTCTCTGCAGCATTGGGGCCTACAGAGGAATCCGCTCCCACAGCACCTATTATCCTCTGAAGATGGATGACGTACGTTACCAGTGTGCCAGTGTCAACGGTCTCTGGTACCCGGTCAAGAAACCAGGCGATATCGTTCATCAGGATGAGTATCTCGGAGAGATCCGTGATTATGAGGGAAATGTCCAGGAAATCTGTCGCGCAGACATGGATGGTGTGATCCTTTATCAGGTATCAAGCCTTCAGGTTGTGGAAGGCGGCCCTGTGATCACCTACGGAAATATCGTAAGAGAAAAAGATGAGCGGAAAACAAGGATCGCTCAGTACTGGACCAGGCGCAGCGACAGCTTTCTGGAACAGAGAAGAGCAGAGCTTCACAGTGCACTTGCAGGCCGCTGGATGGTTGAGCTTAAGAAGTATCTGCCGGAGAAAAAGAATCTCAGGATCCTGGATGTAGCTGCGGAACCGGATTTTTTACCATTCTTCTTGCAAAGGAAGGCCATCAGGTAACCGGGATCGATCTGACGCCGGATATGATCACTCATGCAAAGGAGCTGGCTGAGGAAGAAAAAGCAGACTGCCGGTTTATGGTGATGGATGCAGAAGCTCCGGATTTTCCGGATGAGGAATTTGACGTGATCGTATCCCGGAATCTTACCTGGACACTTCCGGACGCGGAGCATGCTTATCAGGAATGGTTCCGCGTACTGAAACCGGGCGGAGTGATGATAAATCTGGATGCAAATTACGGGGCAGCAGACTTTGCGGACACTGCGGATCTTCCGGAGAATCATGCCCATCATCAGATCCAGGATGAACTGATGCAGGAATGTGAGGATATTAAGCGGCAGTTGCTATCAGCTCTTTTCTGCGTCCGGCATGGGATCTGGAAACGCTGAGCCGTACAGGTGTGGAAGAATTTTCCTTTGATCTTGGTATCAGCAAACGTATTTATACAGAAAAAGATGAGTTTTATAATCCGACCCCGATGTTTTTGATCTTTGCGAAGAAAACGAGGTAGGAGCATGCTGAATATCAAACAGATCCAGTATTTTGCGGCCTGTGCCAAAACAGGCTCCTTCAGCCAGGCTGCAGAGTTGCTTTTTACCACGCAGTCAAATGTAAGCAAGGTGATCCGTTCCATGGAAGACGATATGCGTACTCAGCTGTTTGTCCGTCATGCAAAGGGCATAGAGCTGACACCGGAAGGAGAACGTGCATATATCCATGTGCAGAGGATCCTGGAAAATATAGATGAACTGGAAATGCAGGCACAGCCACTTGCAAAAAGCAACCTGTGTGTATGCTTTCATCCCAGCTCCTGGTTTGCGGATACCTTCGTAACGTATTATGAAGCACATAAGTGCGATGATCTTCATTATCAGGTTTATGCAGCAGATACCCATGAGATCATAAAACGTGTAAAAGCCAGACAGGACGATATGGGATTCGCCTATGTGATGCAGAATCAGCTGGCAGCGTTCCAGTATTTTCTTTCCCGGAATTACCTGGAATTTGAGCTGCTGACGGAAACCGAGGTAAATATTTATACCGGGAAAGGGAAAGCAGATACAGCAGATGAGGGAGATTTTAATATGTCCCAGCTCAGGCTGATCCAGAGATTTCCCGATGAATTTTCCCCGGATAATTACCGGAACCTTGTAGAGGAAAACGGTCATTCCGCAGTGGAGGCAGAGACTGTAGTCGTAACAAACAGTGATATATCGTGGAACGTCTTCTTGGCTCCGGAGAGCTGTGTAATATCAGTGGTGCGGATCTTTCCGGCCGTGATCCGGGATATTCCTCCGTGAAATATACATTTCCGGGAGAAGGCCAGAAACTTGTTTACGGGTGCATCTGTCGGAGAGGTGAAGAGCTCAGTGAACAGGGAAAGGATTTTCTGGGATTCGTGAAGGAAAGGCTTCAGATTTCCGGGAAGTGATAAAAGAATAAAGCAAAAGACCAGACGGGATTTTTCTGCACGGGACACAGGCTCCTGATACAGAAAAGTCCCGTTTTTTATATGGAATACATATCCATGCAAAACCCGACTGTCCAATATCCCCGTACCGGGGTTGTCCGAAATCTGTTAAATGATAAAATAATATCAGCAGCACACTCCGCGTGCTGAATATAAAAACACTGTGATGCACATAACCTCCGCGCACTCCTATTTGTGCATACAAATGTTTTGTCGAATAATAACACGACCCTTTCAAAAGCAGTTATGGTTTTGAATACCATAACTCTTTGAAATATGAATGTCTGTCTGAACTGTAAAGGGCAGTGGGAAAGGAAAATTATGAACAAAGAAAATAAACTCGTCATCCGGATCCTGAAACGGATTCTTCTGCTTGCTGTGGTTATGTTTCTGCTGTCTGTGGTGGTGTTTTGGCTGGCGAGACTGGCACCGGGAGATCCCCTGCAGTCCTTTTACGGAGATTCCCTGGAAATGATGACCAGTGAGGAAGTGGCTGCGGCCAGAACGAGACTGGGACTGGATCAGGGGATCGGGGTACAGTATGTAAGGTGGTTTACCAACGTAGTCCATGGTGATTTCGGATTGTCGCTGAAATACAGGCAGCCGGTTATGAATGTGATCAGACCGCTGATCGGAAATACTCTGGTGCTGGGAGGAATTGCTTATATTGTGATCTTTATACTGGCAGTTCTGATCGCCATATTCTGTACGCTCCATGAGGATCAGTGGATCGACCGGCTGATCTGCAAGATCGGAACAGCAGCCTATTATGTGCCGGCTTTCTGGCTTGGTGTGGTACTGATCCTGATCTTCAGTGTAAATCTTGGATGGTTCCCAAGCAGCGGTGCCTATGATGTAGGAATGTCAGATAGTATCGGCAATCGTATGAAGCATATGATCCTTCCGCTGGTAGTAATGATCTTCAGCCATCTCTGGTATTACGCATATATGATACGTAACAAATTCCTGGATGAGGTGCGGAAGGATTATGTACTTCTTGCCAGATCCAAGGGACTTTCCAAAAGAAAGATCCTGTGGAAGCATTGTCTTCGAAATGTAATGCCGACGATCGTGAGTATCATGGCAGTTTCGGTACCCCATGTAACCGGTGGGACTGTAACTGTGGAGGCTGTTTTCAATTATGCGGGAATTGGAAACCTTGCAGTGGAATCTGCAAAATATCATGATTATAATCTGCTGATGATCGATGTGCTGATCACGGGATTTATCGTATTTTTAAGCAGCTTTGTTGCACAGACTGTCAATGAAGAGATCGATCCAAGAATGAAGGATTCGGAGGTGAGGGTATGGTAGCTGACCGGAAGCTTTCAGAAGCTGAGCTTTTTCAGGTAGTTGGTGCCGGGTGGAAGCAGCATGAATCTGAAAAACGGAAAAAAACATTTCGGGAAAGGCTAAAGGGGAAACCGGTATTTTCCCTGTTCCTGCTTTTTCTGATCGTTTTGGGCTGTGTATTTGCGAATGTTGTGGCAAATCATGATCCCTCAGGTTTTTATCTTCAGAATCTGAATACACCGCCGGGAAAGGAATTTATCTTTGGAACGGATTCGCTTGGAAGAGATATTTATTCACTGATCTGGTATGGCGGAAGGGTTTCTCTGGTGATCGGACTTCTGGGTGCGGCGATCATTACCCTGGTTGGTGTTACCTACGGATGCATCAGCGGAACAGCAGGTCCAAAGGTGGATTCGGTTATGATGCGCTTTACGGAAATGTGCGGAAGTATTCCGACCCTTCTGCTGATCCTGATCCTGTCTGCGGTTATTCAGGCCAATGATGTGATCAGCATATCTGTGATCATCGGTATTACCGGGTGGTTTGCACTGGCACGTATTGTAAGAAGTGAAGTGCGGCAGATAAGGAACAGTGATTATGTGATGTATTGCAAGACTTTGCGGAGGAAGTTTTGGATATGTGATGTATCACCATCTGATACCGAATTTTGTTTCGGCGATCATGTTTGTGGTGATCTCTTCGATAAGCAGCTGTATTACCATGGAATCTACTTTAAGCTTTCTTGGCCTTGGGCTTCCGGCAGATGTAGTTTCCTGGGGAAGTATGCTCTCGCTGGCAAATAAAGCACTGATCATGAATACCTGGTGGGTGATCGTGATCCCGGGAGTTTTTTCTGGTCATTACTTTAATGTGCATTACCAGTATGGGAAGCTTTGTGAGAAGTGAGGTAAATAATCATTACAGCAATCTCTGATGCAGTCAGAAAAAATATTTGGACGCAAACCGTGATAAAACATTCCGAAGTGTGGATAACCGGTTTGAAAATAAGGAAAGATGAGGAAAACAGAATGAAAAAGAGAACAGGAAACAACTATGGAAGAAAATATGCGGCGATAACACTGGCAGCAGTGACCGCAGCATGTACAGGAGCAACTGCAGGCAGTGTGGTAACCGTAGCTGCGGCAGAAGAAAACAAAACTCTGGTATATGCAGGTGAGTCAGAAAGTACGATCAATCCCCTTCTGAATAACCATGATGAGCTTCCGGATCTTATTTTTTCAGGACTGATGAAATATGATGCCAATGGAAAGCCGGTAGAGGATCTTGCAGAGAGCTATACCTTTGACAAGGATACCAATACCTATACTTTTAAGCTTCGAGATGGTGTTAAGTGGCATGATGGAGAAGATTTCAATGCAGAGGATGTTGTATACACCTATAAGGAGCTTACAGAGGATGAAACTCTGGGAGCCAGTATCACCAGCAATTACCAGGACATTACAAGTATTGAGGCACCGGATGATCAGACTGTGATCTTTACACTGGATCAGTATGATGCTGCCATGCTGGATTACTTTACCATGGGAATCCTTCCTGAGCATCTTCTGGAAGGAGAGGATGTGAATACTACATCCTTTAATCAGAATCCGGTGGGAACAGGTCGTTATAAATTTGAAGACTGGGATGCTACCGGCGGAATGATCACACTGAAACGAAATGAAGATTATTACGGAAAGGTTCCGAATATTGAAACCGTTGTATACCGTACAGTATCGGATGAGACTACAAAGGCAACCATGCTCCAGTCCGGCGAGGCGGATCTTGCATGGCTGAATTCCAACTATGCTTCTCAGTTCAAGGATAAGGACGGATATAATTACTGGGAGTTCACCACAGCAGATTACCGTGGAGCTGCCATGGATATGAGCACAGATTTCTGGAAGGAAAACGGAGATTCCATCGGCGTTCTGAATTATGCGCTGGATAAGGATTCCATTATTGCAGGTGTTCTTGCAGGACAGGGAGAGGCGGCATACAGCCCGATCCAGAGAAATCCTCTCGGAACAGATAAGGAAGCTAATATCTACTCCTATGATCTGGATACCTTTGCAAAGAAGATGGAAGAGCTGGGATGGAAAAAAGGTGATGATGGGATCTATGAGAGGAACGGACAGAAATTCCACTTTACCATCCAGGTGCGTGATTACGAAGAAGAGCGTGTGGATATTGCCAATGTCATGTCTGATATGCTGAAGCAGGCTGGCGTGGAAATGGAAGTAAAGCTTGTTACCAAATTTGACTGGGATGCAGGATACAATGGATTCCTTGCAGGTTATTCAAACACAGTTTGACCCGGATATGGCATATGTAAACTTTGTAACCGACGCAAGTGGAAATAACATGCATTATTCCAATGCAGATGTGGACAAATATCTTGAGGAAGGCCGTCACGGTGAGACTGAGGAAGCCAGAAAAGAGGCTTACAGTGAATTCGAAAAGGCATACGCCGAGGCACCTGGTATCCTTCTGGTTGCTTATCTCCAGGGAGATTATGTAGGCGTTTCCGGACTTGACGGACTGGATACCACACGTGTTCTGGGACATCATTCCGTAGGTGTTATGTGGAATATTGAAGACTGGACATTACAAAATAAGGAAAAGATCATGCAGGAAACCGTTTTGGAATTAAAAAACTATTCGGTAAGCTTTGACACACCGGACGGCGAGGTACAGGCCGTCCGGAATGTTGACCTCACGGTAAAAAAAGGAGAGATACTTTGTATCGTAGGTGAGTCCGGATGTGGAAAAACCGTTATGTGCCGTAGTGTGATGAAGCTTCTGCCACCGAATGCACATGTAAAAAGCGGAGAGATCAGTCTCTGCGGAGAGAATATCACAGCTATAAGAGAAAAAAATGGAAAAGCTGTGCGGAAGTAAGGTAAGCATGGTGTTCCAGGACCCTATGCTGACGCTGAATCCAACGATCCCTGTTGGCAAACAGATCACAGAGGCTATCATCAAAAATCAGAAAGTATCCAGGGATGAGGCCAGAAAAAAAGCTGTGGAAATGCTGAAGCTGGTAGGAATTCCGGATGCAGAACAGCGCTATGGCCTGCAGCCTCATTTTTTTCCGGTGGAATGCGTCAGCGTTGTGTTCTGGCTATTGCACTGGCCTGTGATCCGGAAATATTATTTGCCGATGAGGCGACTACAGCACTGGATGCAACCGTGGAAGCAAAGATTCTGGATCTGCTTCTTGAGCTGAGAGAAAAAACAGGGATCAGTATTGTGTTCATATCTCATGATCTTGGAGCTGTTGCAAGGATCGCAGACAGAGTTGCAGTTATGTATGCAGGAAAGATCATTGAGATCGGGACAGCGGAAGAGGTTTATTATGATCCCCGGCATCCTTATACCTGGGGACTTCTGTCTTCTCTGCCTGTATTTGCAGGTGAAAAAGGGGAGCTGAATCCGATCCCCGGAATGCCGCCCTCTCTTTTGGATCCTCCGCCGGGAGATGCGTTTGCCGTTCGAAATCCCCAGCGCTGGCAATCGATTATGAACAGACTCCTCCGATGTTTAAAGTCAGTGATACGCATTATGCAGCCACATGGCTTCTGGATGAAAGAGCTCCAAAAATAGAAATGCCCTCCATTTTGAAGGACAGATTACAGGAAAACAGCGGTCGTAAACAGAAACCGGATAAAAAGGAAGCGTCATTTTTACAGAAAACAGAACAGAAACAGGCGCCTGTACTGATCGAAGCCAGAAATCTGAAGCAGCATTTCCGTATCCGTTCCGATTATACGATCCATGCAGTGGATGATGTTTCCTTCAGTATCCGGGAAGGTGAGATCATGGCGCTGGTGGGTGAGACCGGCTGCGGGAAATCCACGACAGCCAGAACGCTTGCAGGAATCTACCGGCCTACAGGCGGGGAGATCTTTTATCAGGGAGAAAGAGTGCCGGATAAAAAGGATCCTTTCGGAATGCGGAAGAAAATGCAGACTGAGATCCAGATGATCTTTCAGGATTCGGGCGCTGCACTGAATCCCCGAATGAGCATACGGCAGATCATGCTGGAGCCTGTAAAGATCAGCCGCAGGATCCGTGACAGAGAAATGCTGGAAAACAGGCTTCGGGAAATCCTGAAGGAGACAGGACTGGATGAAAGCATTCTGTCGAAAAAGCCGGGAGAGCTTTCCGGCGGACAGAGACAGAGAGTTGCCATAGGAAGAAGCCTTCTCATGGAACCACGTCTTATCATTGCGGATGAACCGATCGCATCGTTGGATATTTCTATCCAGGCACAGATCGTCATGCTTTTTAAAAAGCTTCAGCAGGAAAAAAGATTTTCTTTTCTTTTATTGCCCATGATCTGTCAATGGTACGTTTTTTAAGCGATACAACAGGTGTGATGAAAAACGGAAAGCTGGTAGAAATGGCACCTACAAAAGAGCTTTTTGAAAATCCGCAGCATCCTTATACACAGTCCCTGCTTTCTGCGATCCATATCCCGGATCCGCTGGAAGAGAGAAAACGAAGGCTGATCGAGTATGAAGAGCTACAGTCGCTTGGAGAGGGCTGGAAAGAATTATCCGCATGTCACTGTGTGAGAATATAAGAGCATAATGGAATACATATGTATGACAAAATGGAATGTGAAAAATCCCCCCGCCGGGTTGTGGCAGAACAGCCGTGTTGTTAAACTTTTGTTATTCGAAATACTGAGAAACAAAGTGCGGAGAGGAAAATATGAGAAAATATATAATAAAACGGTTGCTGCAGCTGATCCCGGTCCTGATCGGGATCACATTTCTTTCTTTTGCCATGATGCGGCTTGCCGGCGGAGATGCAGTAACCTATATGTATGAAAATGCAGGCTCTGCAGTATCCCAGGAGGTCATTGACAATGCAAAGGCGGAATATGGCCTTGATAAACCATTCCTTGTACAATATGCTACCTGGTTTGCGGGAATGCAACCGGAGATATGGGAGAGAGCTATGTGTCTCACAGAGATGTCTATGAAACCTTTATTTCAAAGCTTCCGGCAACGATGATGCTGACTCTGTCATCGATCCTTCTTACAATTGTTCTTGCGATCCGTTGGGAATCCTGTCAGCAGTAAAGCACAACAAATGGGTAGATTATCTGATAAGACTTTTAAGCTTTATCGGCAATTCCATGCCGAATTTTTTGCTGCCATGGTGCTGATGTATTTTCTGTCCATCAGGCTGGGCGTTTTGCCGGTAGTCACAAATGCAGATCTCGGACAGAGTATTATTCTGCCGACACTGACACTGGCGATCTCCATGGCTGCAATATACCAGACAGGTGCGTGCCACGGTTCTGGAAGAACTGAATAAGGATTATGTGACCGGAGCCCGGGCAAGAGGGATCCGCAGTCGTGTGATCATCTGGAAGAGTGTAATGAAGGCTTCCATGCTGACGATCATCACACTGCTGGCGCTGTCCATCGGTAATCTTCTGGGAGGAACTGCCATTGTGGAAAATATCTTTATGTGGGATGGTGTTGGAAAACTGGCGGTAGATGCGATCACCATGCGTGACTATCCGATCATCCAGGCCTATGTGGCATGGATGGCGGTCATTTATGTTCTGGTAAATCTGGTGACAGATATTATTTACCACTATCTGGATCCGAGAGTACGACTTGGAGGTGACAGAGCATGAGTGGAAAAAATAATATCACAGTCCGGAAACAGAAGATCCGGAAAAATCATACAAAAGCAAAGCTTGTCTTTTTTCTTGTACTCACAGCATTGCTTCTGTTTGTAGCGGCATTTGCAAAATATCTCTGTCCTTATGATCCTTATGCCCAGGATCTGGCACTTGCCCAGAAACCGCCGGGACCGGAGCATCTGCTCGGGACAGACCGTTATGGGAGAGATATGCTTTCCCGTGTGATCATAGGAAGCACGACCAGTATTTATGCAACGCTGCTCCTGGTTGCGGTGATCACTGTGGTGGGAACGGCTATTGGTATTTTCTGTGGCTGGAAGGGCGGCAAAGCCGATACCGTTCTGATGCGTATCTCCGATCTGTTCCTGGCTTTCCCGGGACTGGTATTTGCCCTGGCAGTAGCAGGTGTTCTGGGAGGCGGTATCCAAAATGCGATCATTGCCCTGGCGGTGATCAGCTGGCCGAAGTTTGCAAGACTTGCCAGAGGGCTTACGCTGACTCAGAAGGACTCTGCATATCTTATGGCGGCAAAGCTTTCCGGAAGCAGTACAGGAAAGCTTCTGCTCAAACATATCCTTCCAAATATTGCAGGCCCCATACTTGTTACGTCAGTTCTTGACATCGGAACCATGATGATGGAGCTGGCAGGACTTTCCTTTCTCGGGCTTGGGGTAAAGCCTCCAATGGCAGAATGGGGAAGTATGATCAACGATGGAAGAAGTATGCTGCAGATTTCACCGTGGATGGTACTTGCGCCGGGAATGGCGATTTTTATTACGGTAATGATCTTTAATCTTCTGGGGAGATACGATCCGGGATTATATGGATCCGAAAGAACGAAACAGGAGAAGAGGATAACAGGCACTTATAAATAAACATAACACAGAAAGTGAGAGCAGAGATTATGAAGAAAAAGATTCTGGCAGCAGTGCTTGCAGCGGCAATGGTCATGAGCATGACAGGAGTTCCGGCAGCAGCAAAAAGCAAAGAAAAGAGTGAAGGAACTACCTTTGTTTACGGAACTACCGGATACAGTGAAGAAATGGGAGATGCAGGATTAAACCCTCACGACAATTATTCCGGATGGAGCTGTCTTCGTTATGGCGTAGGAGAAACACTGTTTAAGTACAATGACAACATGGAGTTAGAGCCATGGCTTGCTACAGACTATGAATTTACAGACGATAATACAGTAAAGATCACCCTTCGTGATGGTGTGAAATTTTCCAGCGGAAGAACCATGGACGGAGAAGCGGTAAAGGAATGCCTGGAGGATCTGATCGCAAACCATGACCGTGCACCTTACGATATGAAGATCGATAAGATCGAAGCAGATGGAATGACAGTAACGATCCATACTTCCGAACCATGTCCGGCACTGATCAATTATCTCGGTGATCCGTATGGTGCCATCATTGATATGGATTATGGCGTACAGGGAGAGGGTGGCTCTGCAAATGTGGCAGGAACAGGCCCCTATGTTGCAACAGAGGTATCCCCAACAGAGATCAAGCTGGTAAAAAACGAGGATTACTGGGGCGGAGATGTAAAGGCAGACAACGTTATCGTAAAATCCTTCTCAGATGGAAGTGCCCTGACAGCAGCATTGCAGACAGGCGATATACAGGAACCTATGGACTTCAGTATGATAACTATGCACTTTTTGACGGAAATCCGGACTATCAGATCAGCTCTGTAGCAACAAGCCGCTGTTTCTTCGGACAGTTTAATATGAAATCTGAACTGATGCAGGATCAGAATGTGAGAAAAGCCATTGAGATGGGAATCGATAAGGATGGCTTCTGCAGTGTGATCATGGAGGGACGAGGTGTTCCGGCAGTGGGAGCCTTCCCAAGCAGCTTTTCCTATGGAAACGATGCGGTGAAAGCACCGTCCTACGATCCGGAAGAGGCGAAAAAGCTTCTGGAAGAATCCGGATGGACAGATACGGATGGAGATGGCTATGCAGATAAGGACGGAAAGAAGCTGTCCATCACATGGCTGACTATCCAACGTCTGGAACAGCCTAAGCTTGCAGAATATGCACAGTCCACTTTAAAGGACATTGGAATTGAGGTCAATGTTAACAATACAGCAGACCATGCGACATATGCGAAGAACGGAGAATTTGATGTATATGTAAGTTCGCTTACAACTGCACCTACCGGCGATCCGGAATATTTCTTCACAAGTACAGTTGTATCTGATGCTGCCAAAAATTATGGCAAATACAGCAATTCGGATGTTGATGATATCATAGCGAAGCTGCATGAGACCTTGATACAGATGAGAGAAGCAAGCTTGCTGTGGAAGCACAGCAGACCATTCTGGATGATGATGCGTATTTCTTTGTTTCTCATCTGAATATGGGACTTGTGTCAAAGTCAAATGTATCAGGGCTGACTGCTCATCCATGTGATTATTACGAGATCACAGCGGATCTGGAAGTGAAATAAGATGGAATCATTGTTGAAGCTTGAGCATGTGACGATCTGCTACAATGGAGAGCCGGTTGTACATGATGTGGATCTGGAACTGAATAAAGGGGAGATCCTGGGTGTGGTAGGCGAATCCGGAAGCGGAAAAAGTACCATTATCAAGGCAATCATGGGACTTCTGGGAAATGAAGGCATGGTGACAGAAGGCGATATCTGGTACAAGGGAAAAAATATAGTGGATATGCAGGAAAAAGAATTACGCAGACTTCTGGGCCCTGAGATCGCCATGGTTTTCAGAATTCAGGATCAGCCTTTGTCCCATCCGCACCGTAGGCGATCAGATCTATGAGAGTATGCGGGAGCATGAAAGGATCAGCCGTAAAGAGTGTGCAGAGCGCGCCGTTCGGATGATGGCTAAGATCGGCCTTAAGGATGGGGAACGTGTTTTGCAAAGCTACCCATTTGAATTGTCCGGCGGCATGAATCAGCGTGTGGGAATCTGTATTTCCATGTTGCAGAATCCGGCGCTTCTTCTGGCAGATGAGCTACCAGTGCTCTGGATGTAACCATACAGAAACAGGTGTTGAGGAAATGCTGCTGATGCGTAAGGAATACGGAACAGCCATGATCATTGTCACACACAACATCGGTGTGGTGGAAAAAATGGCAGATAAGGTTCTGGTACTGAAAAACGGAAAGGTGAGGGAATACGGAAAAACAGCTCAGGTTTTGACAGCTCCGGAGGATCCTTATACAAAAGAACTTATGAGTTCGGTACTTCGTTTGAAACGTACAGGTACCGGAAACGGAGGCAGATGATGACAGAAAACAAAAACATTCTGGAAGTGCATCATTTGAAAAAAAGCTTCACCACCGGTAAAAAATCCTTCACGGCTGTAGAAGACATAAGCTTTTCTCTGAAAACTGGGGAAGTATTAGGGATCGTAGGTGAATCCGGCTCAGGAAAAAGCACTGTGGCGAAGATGATCACACATCTGACAGAACCCACAGCCGGAGAAATTTTTCTCATGGAAAAGAATATCACACATGCAAGGGGAAAAAATCTCCGGGAAATCTACCGGGAAATGCAGATGGTTTTTCAGACACCGGCAGAATCCTTTGACCCCAGATGCACTCTTGGGGACGGAATCGGGGAAAGTCTCCGGAATATGGGGATAAGTAAGGCGGAAACCAGGAACCGTGTGGAAAAGCTTCTGCTTACCTGCGGACTGACTCCGGAATATGCAGATCGGTATCCCCATCAGGTCAGCGGAGGGGAGTGCCAGAGAGCGGCTATTGCCAGAGCCCTGGCTGTGGAACCGAAGATCCTGATCTGTGATGAAGCAACCAGCGCCCTGGATGTGACTGTGCAGAAACAGATCATGGAACTGCTTCAGAAGTTAAAAAAGAAAACCAGCTGTCCTTTCTTTTTATCTGCCATGACCTGGCCCTTGTCCAGCTGTTCTGCGACCGGGTGATCGTGATGCATGACGGACATGTGGAAGAGGAAGGGACACCGGAAGAGATCATTGAGCATCCGAAGACAGAGTATACGGAGCGGCTGATCCGGTCGGTACTGTAATAACAACAGATAAAAACAAAAGAGCGAAGCCTCAGTAGTGCGGATACTGAGGGCTTTTTGCAGGTTATACGTTGACGCATTTTCTCTCACCCGATATAATTAAAAAAGAATCGAAACCGGATGAAAACGGAATAAATATAGAGGAGACCACAAAAAATGGCAGAAAATTTACAGATCAGACTGTCAGATCCCGGTGAGGCGGATCGTCTGGCAGAGATCGAGGCAATCTGTTTTCCACCTGCGGAGGCAGCAAGTCATGAGGAAGTTGTGAAGCGTATGGGAGCATTCCCGGAAAATTTCGTTGTAGCAGTAAAGGATGAGCAGATCGTAGGTTTTATCAACGGAGGAACCACAGATAAACCAGTACTCCCGGATGAATTTTATCATGATATCACGCTTCACAGAAAGGACGGGGAGATCCAGACTGTATTCGGACTGAATGTGATCCCGGAATACCGTCATCAGGGGATCGCCGGAGAGCTTGTGGAATATTTCAAGGAGCTTGCGAAAGAGCGTGGAAAAAAAGCCCTGATCCTTACCTGCAAGGAGCATATGATCCCATTCTATGAGAGCCACGGACTGAAGAAGCTGGGTGTGGCAGATTCCTGTCATGGCGGAGCAACCTGGTATGATATGCAGATCTGGTTCTGAGAAATGAAGACAGTAACAGAAGAAAAAAGAAGAGTCAGCTGCAGAAACAAAGGTCAGCTGAATAAGAAACCAGAGGAAAAATAAATGAGAATACGAATGTACAATGTGGGGTTCGGGGACTGTTTCTGTATCCGTGACAGAAAAAGCAGCCTGCTTGTGGATTTCGGGGCAGCCAACAGCAAGATCGAAGGGCGGCCACGGAGAGAGGTCTTTGATGTGATCATCTCAGACCTTACTACTATCCGCAAAAAAATCTGCTTCTGACACATTTTCATCCGGACCATGTTTCCGGATTGCTTTATATGATGCGTTACCGAAGAGATGCCTACGAATTTGAAAAGATCTATCTTCCGGATGTATTTTCCGGTCCGGAAATGAAATACACACTGGCGCTTCTGCTTCTTGCGGATGTGACAAAAAAGGCCAGCCTTCCCGGAAGACGTGTCAGCCTTTTTGCCCTTGCAGAAGCTCTTTGCGCCAGAAGGGTAAAGATCGACCTTTTATCCAGAGGCTCAGAGTTTGAGGGAAAATATACGGCACTCTGGCCGGATCTCAGTGAAGTCAGCCGGGAAACGGAGGATGTATTTAATTCCCTGATCGAGAATCATGAAAACGCAATGACCGAGCTTGTGAACATTGCGGAGGAGGTACGTCAGCTGTTTCTGTCCATGACAGAGGAGACACCGGAAGCAGAGCCGAAATCTGCTCCACTGTCTGAGGCATCTTTGGTGGAAGAGGATACAGAGGAATCCGAGCGCTCTTTGACAGGACAGACAGAGCCTGGTGGGGAAAACGAAGGATATACGCAGGAGAAGCTGGAGCTTATAATGGAAGATACAGGCGCAGTAGCTGAGGATACAGCAGAGACTCCGGAAGAGGCCGAAAAAGAGAGAGCACGTCGCCTCAAACCGGAAAAGCTGGAAAAGAAATTCCGTGAATTACAGGCAACCGAAGAATTTCAGGCACTTCTGGAAAGTGCGGAAAAACAGGGGCATTTTCTGCGTCAGTTCCGCCACAAGATCAGTCTGGCATTTCAGAATACCGGAGACGGAGAGCTGAACCTTCTGTTTACCGGAGATGTACAGCCACAGTACATGAGGATGATCGCAGAAAACTATGATGGCAGGATTCCGCTTCATGAGCATTACTGGTGTATCAAGGTACCACATCATGGTACGGAATCCCATTTCTTTGATTTCAGCAGATTCTCCCCGGAGAATATGATGATCCCCAACGGAGCCTACTACGACAACAGCAAAAAGAAATCTAAGAATCAGCGCACTTCCATGCAGTACGGCGGTTTATTTTATATTAATGACGCGCATATGTATTGTTCCAACTGTGACTGCTGTGACAGCTATGAGAACGGATGCTCCTGCAGGGAGTATGACGTGATCTCACCGGCGTATTATAAAGATATCTGATAGTGTTACAGATGGATTTCTGGTGGGGTATATACGATCCGGTCATTCAGGCAGACAAAGAAGACGGTAATTTCTTTGTCTGCGTTTTTGTTAAAAAAGTAGACAGGATGTACATGTGGACAGAGGAAAAGATGATACAGGAGGAAAAATTTTGAAACAGATCGCAGACTTGCACATACATTCCAGATATTCCATGGCAACCAGCAAAGATGGCACGCCTGAGATGCTGGATCTCTGGGCGCGGAAAAAAGGTATCACACTCCTTGGAACCGGAGATATGACACATCCCATCTGGCGGCAGGAGTTGAAGACGAAGCTGATCCCTGCGGAACAGGGACTGTTCCGGCTGAAAGATGAATATGTTTTGCCGGAGGCGGCACGCTATCCTGGAAAAGCACCCAGGTTTGTATTGTCCGGTGAGATCAGTTCCATCTATAAAAAAGGCGGAAAAACCAGGAAGGTGCACAGCCTGATCCTGCTTCCGGGATTCGATAAGGCAGATGCTTTTGCCGCAAGGCTGGAAAAGATTGGAAATATCCATTCAGACGGACGTCCTATTTTGGGGCTGCCCTGTCATGATCTTCTGGAAATGATGCTGGAGGTCAGTGAGGAGGGTATCTATATCCCCGCGCATATCTGGACCCCACATTTTTCCCTGTTTGGGGCAAAGTCCGGATTTGACACCATAGAAGATTGTTTTGAAGAACTGACACCTTACATCCATGCACTGGAGACAGGACTTTCTTCAGATCCGTCAATGAACTGGCAGATATCGGCACTGGATGGCTATCAGCTGGTGTCTCATTCGGATGCACATTCACCGTCAAGCTTGGAAGGGAAGCGGATCTTCTGGATATAGAGCTTTCCTATCAGGGATTGTGGGATGCAGTGCAGAACGGAAAAGGTCTTGAAGGGACGATTGAATTTTTTCCGGAAGAGGGAAAATATCATTTCGACGGGCACCGGAAGTGCGGCGTGTGCCTGAGTCCGAAAGAATCAGAGATGTATAACGGTATCTGCCGGTCTGCGGAAAGAAGCTGACCATGGGTGTGGATCACAGGATCCTGCAGTTATCTGATCGTGACGAGAGTTCAGCGGCCATGCCGGAAAGCGGCCGCCCATATGAAAGCCTGATGCCGCTGCCGGAGGTGATCTCCGCATGTGTGGGATTTTCCACGGCAAGCAAAAAAGTTCAGGGACAGTACGAGGCGTTGCTTGAAAAACTGGGTGCGGAATTTACCATATTGAGAGAGATTCCGCCGGAAGATATCCGAAAAGCCGGTGGAGAAGTTCTGGCGGAAGGCATCCGGCAGCTTCGTGCAGGTGAAGTTGTGCGGAAACCGGGATTTGACGGAGAATATGGAAAAATAGAATTGTTTTAACCGAATCAGGTAAGTTCCCGGCGAGGTTGCGAATATCGGCTTGATCCAATTAAGAAAATTTCTGAAATGGTGTGAAAAGAAGCAGCTGTTAAATATTTATGTATTGTGAAGAGTATTGCCGGTCATAGCGTGAGCTGCAAAAGGTAAAAGGCGATAATGATAAAGGATTGGAGCAGGATAGAGATCATGAAAGAAAAAATAGGCATCATATCAGACACTCACGGCCTTCTGCGGCCTGAGGTACTGGAAATCTTAAAAGACTGTAAGTATATCCTCCATGCCGGAGATGTCAATAAAGACGAGATCCTGGATGTACTGCGTTCCATGGGGAATCTCTATGTGGTCCGTGGAAATAATGATAAAGACTGGGCGGAAAATCTCCGCACCAGTCTAAGCTTTACCATTGGCGGCGTGAAATTTTTATGGTCCATAACAAAAAAGACATTGCATGGGAGCTGGGGGACACCCAGGTGGTCATCTTCGGGCATACTCACAAATATTTCGAGAAGATGATCGATGACAGACTGTGGCTGAATCCGGGAAGCTGTGGAAGAAGCCGCTTTGGCGGGGAGGTTACCATGGCGGTGATGACTGTAGAGGATGGAAAATATCAGGTGGAAAAAATTATTTTGGCGGAGAATTCCGGAAAATGATAAAAATTTGTTTAAAGATCCTTTTGCGCGGATATGTTTCTGGGGATTACTGGAATACGCTGATGCATAAAAGGATTTTTTGTATTTTATTGGATACAATCCTTGTAATTTTGGATTTGTAGCGTATAATTAGAAAACGTTTAAAACAAAAGTGGTCTTACCACTTTTTGCAAAATTCGTTTGAGCGCAGAGTGTGAATATGCGCTTTACATGAATCAGGAGGGATGCAACATGAAGCATGTGCAGCAGTTTAGCATCATCCTGTTGATTTCCGTCATTGGAGAATTACTGAAAACCTTTCTTCCACTTCCGGTACCGGCCAGTGTCTATGGACTGATCATTATGCTGGTGGCTTTGCTCACAGGTATTCTGAAGCTGGATCAGGTCAAAGGTGCGGCAGATTTTCTGGTTGAGATCATGCCGGTGATGTTTGTACCGGCAGGTGCGGGACTGATCACAGCCTGGAGCACTCTGAAACCGATCTGTGTACCGGTTCTCATCATGACGTTTATCAGCACGGTGATCGTAATGGTCGTAACAGGAAAAGTAACACAGGGAGTGATTCGTATGGGAAAGAGAGGAACTGAAAAATGATGGAATTCATAAAAAACTCCGCATTTTTCGGAGCAATGATAAGTCTGATCGCCTATGAGATCGGTCTGATCCTGAAAAAAAAGTTTAAAATGGCGATCTTTAATCCGCTTTTGATCTCCATCATCTGTGTTATCGGTGTTCTTTTGCTCTTCCATATTGATTATGATGATTACAATGAAGGTGGAAAATATATCAGCTATCTGCTGACCCCGGCAACGGTCTGTCTGGCAGTGCCCCTTTATGAGCAGATCCATCTGCTGAAAAAAAAATCTCAAGGCAGTGGCTGCCGGAATCTTTTCCGGAACGCTGGCCGGGCTTTGCAGTGTTCTGCTTATGGCGAAATTGTTTGGCTTTGATCATCAGGAATATGTCACTATGCTTCCGAAGTCTATCACAACTGCCATCGGAATGGGCGTTTCCGAGGAGCTTGGCGGTATCGTGACCATCACCGTTGCCGTGATCATCATCACAGGAGTTCTGGGAAATATGATCGCAGAGGTTGTCTACAAGGTCGCAAAGATCGAGGAGCCGATCGCAAAGGGCCTTGGACTTGGAACATCTGCCATGCCATCGGAACTGCCAAAGCCATGGAGCTTGGCCCGGTAGAAGGAGCCATGAGCAGCCTTGCCATTGCAGTTGCCGGATTGCTTACGGTTGTCGGCGCATCGGTGTTTGCGGGAATGATGTAAATATTCATTTATCGGTGTTAAAGTTAAATCCATAGAAGAATAAAAATGTGTGAAAGGTCTGTCATATATGGCAGGCTTTTTTTCTTTGGTCAGAATATCCTGGGCAGTTCACGAAAAGTAGTTACTGAGAACGGAGTGAACAATAACCACAGAAAAGGAAACCGGAGATGATTTTACTTCGGATGCAACAGAAGTGCCGGATGCAGCATTCTTTTTTGTGGATCTTAAAGACGAACATATTTTTGTATAAAATAAACAAATGTTCGGAAAAACCATGTTTATACCGTTTTATTGGACTAAAAATGAGCTATAATGCAAACATACAGAAAATATGTTTGGAAAATATGTTCGATAAATCGTGGGACGAACATAGGACAGGGAGGATGGATCTTATGTGGAATACAGAGAGCAGCAGGAAGGCAGTATTGGCAGAAGGAAGATATGTGGAAGCTGAGAACGGACATTGCGGCAGACAGAAGCTTTCTTCAGGAATGGCAATGGTACTGGGTGCACTTCTTACAATGGAGATCATGCTTGGCGGGGCAATGCTGTTTAATTTTGATTTCCGTGGAGCAGATATCGTTGCCGTTGTATTGTCATTCATGGTATTATATTTTGCAGTGGTGGCATCACTGACAGACAAGTAGGAGAACGGAGGGAGAGAGGATGCCAAGGGTCTTTAACCAGAAGATTAAAATTTTATATCTGATGCGCATTTTTCTGGAGCAGACGGACGAAGAGCATCCGATGTCTGTGAAGGAGCTGATCTCCTATCTGAATAGTCTGGGAATCAGTGCAGAGCGTAAGACTGTCTATGATGATATTGAAACCCTGCGGAATTTTGGAATGGATATCCTGAACCGGCGGGAGCACCCGGCCGGTTTTATCTTGCCAGCCGGGAATTTGAGCTTCCGGAGCTGAGACTTCTGGTGGATGCAGTGCAGTCCTCCAGATGTATCACCAATGGGAAATCCCGACAGCTGATCAGGAAGCTGGAGAGCCTTGCCAGTGTTTATGAGTCCAGACAGCTGCGGCGACAGGGATTTGCAGAGAACAGTATCCGGACTATAAACGAGAATGTGTATTACAGTATTGATATGATCCAGCGTGCATTAACTGAAGACAGGCAGATTTCTTTTCAGTATTGTGAATGGACTGTGGAGAAGAAGCTGTGTCCGGAGAATGAGGGGGAACGATATTCGGTCAGTCCTTGGGGACTTGTATGGCAGAATGAGGAGTATTATCTGATCACTTATGACGAGAAGTGTGGAAGGGTTAAGCAGTATCTGGTAGATAAGCTCCAGCAGATCCGTATAGAGAAGGAAGTGCGATGCGGCAGAGAATTTTTTGAGAATTATGATATAGGGGAGCTGACATCCAGGACCTTCGGGATGTTTGGCGGAAAAGAGAAAACCATATGTCTGGAAGCACATAACCGCTTAGTCGGGGTGGTGCTGGATCGGTTTGGCAGAGATATTATGATACACAGGAAGGATCCTGAACATTTCAAAACACTGGTTCGTGTAAATATCAGTGACCAGTTCTTTGGCTGGATAGCCAGTCTTGGCCCGGATGCGGTGATCGCGTCACCGGATGAGGTTCGCGATAAGTACCGGGAATTTCTTGAGAAAAGTCTTTCTAATTACAAATGATAAATATATGATAAAGAAAATCTGTATATAATAAAGATTCAGGAAAATTCACTCCTGAGTCTGCAGATTTTCAACAGAAATAATATATAAAAAAATAAATGAAAACAGACAAAAATGAGAAAAATTATATAATAACTGTAACTGAAATATAAAAATAATATAGATAGCATATGTGAAAAAGATAATAGACATTGCGATGTTTAAGTGCTATAATGCTTTCGACTCTTAGGAGGGAATAAATTTTGCCATTTTAGGCAGATTACGGACGGTGAAGATATGACTGTAAAAGCAAGAATGCTGAAGCTTCTGGAGCAGAACGAGAATGAACTGATATCCGGAGAGGCGGCAGCAGCAGAACTAAACTGCACAAGGGCAGCCATCTGGAAAGCTGTGAAATCCCTTCGTGAAGAGGGATATACCATAGAAGCTGGACCAAACAAAGGCTATGTGCTTCGAGGAGGCAGCCGTTTATCGGAAGAAGGAATACGGCTTTACCTCGATCATCCGGATGTCCCTGTAAAAATATACAGAGAACTGGATTCTACAAACCGGGCAGCCAAGGAGGCTGCATTCAGGAGAAGCAGGTCATGGTGCACTGATACTGGCGCGCAGACAGAAAAGCGGAAGAGGCCGAAGAGGCCGAAGTTTTTATTCTCCTGAAAATGCAGGACTTTATATGAGTATCGTTCTAAGACCGGACCGGACTCTGAAGGAAGGACTCCTGATTACTACAGCGGCGGCAACTGCAGTGTGCCGTGCAGTGAAGAAAATCTGCGGGATCGACCTTGGAATCAAATGGGTCAATGATCTGTATCTTCATAATAAGAAAGTGTGTGGGATACTGACAGAGGCTGTTACAGACTTGAAAGTGGGAACATTGAGTTTGCAGTTGTAGGAATTGGTTTGAATCTGTATATGCCGGAAGATGGGTTCCTGAAGATATACAGGAAACGGCTGGAGCATTATTTGAAAACAGGAAGGACGCAGAGCATATAAACTGCAGTATTCTTGTGGCAGAGATCGTCAATCAGCTTCTTATGGAAGTGGAGACTCCGGGACTTTCCAGAGAATATACAGAAAATAATATCATTCCTGGAAACATGATCGTGATCACAGACGGACAGTGTACAAGGGAAGCTTATGCAGAATCCATAGCACCAGATGGAAGGCTTCTTGTAAGAGAACAGGATGGTTCAGAAACCCTGCTTTCTTATGGAGAGGTATCTGTACGCAGAAAGTCGGATTAAGGTCAATCAAAATAAATTGTGTATTTTGTATAAAAAACAGATTCTTTTTTGTACAAAAACAGGCAAAAATAATATTGACATTCTGGAAATGCGGAGTAAAATAAAGTCAACTACAAGGCGTGGTCATACCAATTATAAAAAGATGCGATCAGCGCCAAGAGAAAAGGAGGGAGAAAAACGGGAGATTTATCAAGTACACTGGCAGAAGAGCTAAACAGTAAGACAGCCTTTACCATTCCGGTGTTTGGTGGAATACCAATTGCAGAATGTGTGGTAGTCACATGGGTCATCATGGCGGTTCTTGTGATTCTGTCTCTGATCTTAGTTCGGAATCTCAGTGTGGAAAATCCGGGTAAGAAGCAGCTGCTTCTGGAAACCGGGGTAAGTTTCTTCAGGATTTCTTCATGGGTATCCTTGGAGAAGAAGGCAAACAGTATGTGCCTTATTTGATGTCAACCGTAATCTACATCGGAATAGCCAATATCGCAGGCGTATTTGGTTTTACACCACCGACGAAGGACATGAATGTTACCATTGCGCTGGCGCTGATGAGCATTATTCTGATCGAGTATGCAGGCTTTCATAAGAGGGGACTGAAGGGTTTCCTGAAAAGCTTTGCGGAGCCGGTTCCGATCATGCTTCCGATCAACATTCTGGAAATAGCGATCAGACCTACATCTCTCTGCATGCGGTTGTTCGGTAATGTTCTGGGAAGCTTCGTAGTTATGAAGCTGCTGGAGTTTGTTTGTCCGGCCATTCTTCCCATACCATTCAGCCTGTATTTTGATTTCTTCGATGGATTCATACAGGCGTATGTATTTGTATTTTTAACATCCTTGTTCATCAAGGAAGCAATTGAGTAGTGAAGCGGAAGCTCCGCTTGATCTAAAAATGAAAAAATTGTATTTTACAGGAGGAAAAAACTATGTTAATCGCAATTGGTGCAGCTATCGCAGTTCTTACAGGTATTGGAGCAGGTATTGGTATCGGTCTTGCAACATCTAAAGCAGTAGAAGCTATCGCAAGACAGCCAGAGGCAGAGAGCAAGATCAGTAAAGCACTTCTTCTTGGATGTGCTCTTGCAGAGGCAACAGCTATTTACGGTTTCGTAATCGGTCTTCTGATCATCATCATGCTTGGCTAATAGGTAAAGACGAGATACTAATTCAGGATTAAGAGAGGCAGGTGGACCAGGTGATTAAAATTGATATCAACCTTGTCTTTACTATTATAAACCTGATCGTTCTTTATCTTTTAATGAAGAAGTTCCTTTTCGGCCCGATCATTGGTGTTATGGAGAAAAGAAAAGCCATGATCGATGAGCAGTTTGCTTCAGCAGAGAAGACAACCACTGAAGCAAACCAGCTGAAAGGACAGTATGAGGATGCACTGAAATCTGCGAAGGAGGAATCCTTCAGTATTGTAGAGCAGGCTAAGGACGAGGCAAAAGTACAGGCAGACAGCATCGTGAAGAGAGCTAATGATCAGGCTGGCCAGATTCTTGAGAAAGCAAGAAGAGACATCAGCACTGAGCAGGAAGCTGCTATGAAAGCGATGGAAGGCAAAGTGGCTGAGCTGGCAATGGACATGCAGGCATCCAGGAATCATGGGAAAAAGAACGACGAAGCACAGGATATGTCCCTATATGACCAGTTTTTAGAAGGAGCAGGTGATCCTCATGACAGAGACGTCCATTAATTATGCAAAAGCATTATACGGTCTTTCTGTCCCGGGGGAGGCAATCTGCGAAACAGGAAAGATTTTTAAGAATACACCTGAGATAGGTAAAATGCTTGAAAATCCACTTGTTTCCCTCAAAGAAAAAGAACAGGTAATAGAGCGGGTTTTTCCGCAGGAAATGAAGAGTTTTCTTAAAGTAACGTGTAAGTATCAGAAGATTGACAGAATCGGAGAGATCCTTGAAGCTTATGATGCTTACAGCCGGGAACAGAAAGGAATTCTCAAGGCAGAGCTTCTTTATGTAACACGTCCTGCCGAAGCGCAGGAAGATAAGATGAAGGAGTTTCTCCGTAGCCAGTTTTCTGCCAGAGAAGTGGAACTTACCCTTACAGAGGATAAAAGCCTTGTAGGTGGATTTGTTCTCAGGGCAGGAGATCGTGAGTACGACTGGAGCCTCATCGGACGTTATAAGAAACTGAAACAGAAATTAACCCGGAGGTGAAATTGAATTGGGTGCAATAAATCCAGATGAAATCATTTCGATTCTCAAGGAAGAAATAAAGAACTATGACGAAATCAGCAAGGACCAGGAAGTAGGCACTGTCATCTCCGTGGGAGATGGCATCGCAACTGTTTATGGTATCGATCATGCCATGTACGGTGAGGTTGTGACTTTCGAGAATGGTCTGAAAGGTATGGTACAGGATGTCCGTGCCAACAGCATGGGATGTATTCTTTTCGGAAAGGATACAGGAATCAAGGAAGGCACCAAGGTTGCCAGAACTGGCAAACAGGCAGGTATTCCGGTAGGTGATAAATTTATCGGAAGAATCGTAAACGCACTTGGTGAGCCTATTGATGGAAAGGGAGAGATCCAGGCAGAGGAATACCGCCCGATCGAGAACCCGGCTCCTGGAATCATCGATCGTAAGTCTGTAACTGTACCTCTGGAAACAGGAATCCTTTCCATTGATTCCATGTTCCCGATCGGCCGTGGACAGCGAGAGCTGATCATCGGCGACAGACAGACAGGTAAAACATCCATCGCAACAGATACGATCATCAACCAGAAAGGTAAGGATGTGATCTGTATCTATGTTGCCATCGGACAGAAAGCTTCTACCGTTGCAAAGGTAGTTTCCAATCTTGAAAAATACGGTGCAATGGAGTATACAACTGTATTCTCCGCAACAGCCAGTGACTGTGCACCGCTTCAGTATATTGCTCCTTACGCTGGTACTGCTCTTGCAGAGTATTTCATGTATCAGGGCAAAGACGTATTGATCGTATATGATGATCTTTCCAAGCATGCAGTGGCATATCGTGCATTGTCACTTCTGCTTGAGCGTTCTCCGGGACGTGAGGCATATCCTGGTGACGTATTCTATCTTCATTCCAGACTTCTGGAGCGTTCCAGCCGTCTGAGTGAAGAGGCAGGCGGCGGATCCATTACGGCACTTCCGATCATCGAGACACAGGCCGGTGATGTATCAGCATACATTCCTACAAATGTAATTTCCATCACAGATGGTCAGATCTTCCTGGAAAGTGATCTGTTCTTCTCAGGCATGCGTCCGGCAGTCAATGTTGGTCTTTCCGTATCCCGTGTTGGTGGTGCTGCACAGACCAAGGCTATGAAGAAAGCTTCCGGTAGTGTACGTATCGACCTGGCACAGTACAGAGAGATGGAAGTGTTCACCCAGTTCAGTTCAGATCTGGATGAGGCTACAACTGCACAGCTGAAATACGGAAGCTGTCTGATGGAGCTTCTGAAACAGCCGCTCTGCAGCCCGTTAAGTCTTCATCAGCAGGTAATTACTCTCTGCGTTGCGACTCACAAGCTGATGGTAGATGTAGAAAAGAAAGAGATCAAGAAATATCAGAAGGATCTTCTGGAGTACTTTGATAATGTATATCCTGAGATCGGCAAAGAGATCGAGACTACAAAGCAGCTCTCTGATGAGCTTGTAGAGAAAATCGTAAAGGCGGCAGAAGAATTCAGAGATAAGAGCAGGTAGGTGTTGATATGGCAAATGCAAAAGAAATACAGACTCGTATGAAAAGCATTCAGGACACCATGAAGATCACCAATGCGATGTACATGATTTCTTCTTCCAAGATGCAGAAGGCCAAGAAGATCCTGCAGGACACGGAACCATATTTCTATAATATGCAGGCCGCCATTGCCAGGATCCTCCGTCATATGCCGGACATCCAGCATCCTTCTTCAGTGAGCGTCATCTTGTTCCGAAGGATGAAAGAAAGGTAGGTACCATTATCATTACAGGTGATAAAGGTATGGCTGGTGCATACAATCATAATGTACAGAAAATGACAGAAGATTTCATGGAAGAGGTACCGGGACATCACAAGCTGTATGTCCTTGGTATGGTAGGGCGTCAGTATTTCGGCAAGAGAGATGTGGATATGGACGGCAGTTTTCATTATACCGTGCAGAAGCCGACTATGCACAGAGCACGCCTTATCACGGAAGAGATCGTACGGGCATTTCTTGAAAGAGAGCTGGATGAAATTCACATTGTCTATACACAGATGCTGAATGCGATGGCAATGGAAAATGTGAATATGCAGCTTTTACCGCTGAAAAAGGCTGATTTTAAGGTGGGTCAGATCCCGGCAGATATTTATCAGGAGGAGATCGTGTTATCTCCGTCTGCAGATGTGCTTCTGGATACTATGATCCCCAACTACCTTACAGGTGTGATCTATGGATGTCTTGTAGAGCATATGCCAGTGAGAACAGTGCGAGAATGACAGCAATGCAGTCCTCTACAGATAGTGCGAAGGCGATGCTGAAGGATCTTTCCATTCAGTATAATCGTGCACGTCAGGCTGCGATCACCCAGGAGATCACTGAGGTTATCAGCGGTGCTAAAGCACAAAAAAGGAAGTGATGACTATGAATAAAGGTAAGATCGTACAGGTTATGGGACCTGTTGTAGACGTTGTTTTTGAAGACGGACAGCTTCCGGATATCAAGGATGCCCTTGAAGTCGAGAACAACGGTAAGAGATGCGTTATGGAGGTGTCACAGCACCTTGGAAATAATATCGTACGCTGCATCATGCTGGGAGCCAGCGAGGGCCTGCAGCGAGACAGAGAAGTAACAGCTACCGGAAGCGGTATCAAGGTTCCGGTTGGAGATAAAACACTTGGTCGTCTGTTCAACGTTCTTGGAGATACCGTAGATGGCGGTGATTCTCTGGACGGTGAAGAGCATTGGGTCATCCATCGTGATCCGCCTTCATTTGAGGAGCAGAAACCGGCAGTTGAGATTCTGGAAACAGGTATCAAGGTTATCGATCTTCTTGCTCCATATGCAAAAGGTGGTAAGATCGGTCTGTTCGGTGGTGCCGGTGTTGGTAAGACAGTCCTTATCCAGGAGCTGATCCAGAATATCGCTACCGAGCATGGTGGATATTCTATTTTCACCGGTGTCGGTGAGCGTTCCCGTGAGGGTAATGACCTTTGGACAGAGATGAAGGAATCAGGTGTTCTTGAAAAGACAGCCTTAGTGTTCGGACAGATGAACGAGCCGCCTGGAGCACGTATGCGTGTTGCTGAGACAGGACTTACCATGGCAGAGTATTTCCGTGATCAGGAGCACAGAGATGTACTTCTTTTCATTGATAATATCTTCCGTTTTGTACAGGCAGGATCTGAGGTTTCCGCTCTGCTTGGACGTATGCCGTCCGCAGTAGGATATCAGCCTACACTGGCAACTGAGATGGGTGAGCTTCAGGAGAGGATCGCATCTACAAAGGAAGGTTCTGTTACATCTGTACAGGCAGTATATGTACCGGCCGATGACTTAACTGACCCGGCTCCGGCAACAACATTTGCCCATCTGGATGCAACAACCGTTCTTTCCCGTAAGATCGTTGAGCAGGGTATTTATCCGGCCGTAGATCCGCTTGAGTCTACTTCCCGTATCCTGGAGGCAGATATTGTTGGTGAGGAACATTACGAGGTTGCACGTAGAGTACAGGAGATCCTTCAGAAATATAAAGAACTTCAGGACATCATTGCTATTCTTGGTATGGAGGAGCTCTCAGAGGAAGATAAGCAGACAGTATTCCGTGCAAGAAAGATCCAGAAGTTCCTTTCCCAGCCGTTCCATGTAGCTGAGAACTTCACCGGTATCAAAGGTAAATATGTACCTCTGAAAGAGACGATCCGCGGATTTAAGGCGATCATTGACGGCGAGATGGATGATTATCCGGAGAACGCATTCTTTAATGTTGGAACCATTGATGATGTAATTGCAAAAGCAAAAGCCGAGGAGAACCGGCAGTAAGGAGCAGCTATGAGTGAGACATTTGGCCTGGAAATATATGCCAGCAATAAACTGGCTTATGCAGGACGTGCTCAGAAGCTTATTATCCCGGCAGTGGATGGTGAGCAGGGATTTCTTGCCCATCATGCGAATGTTGTAGCTGCCATCATTCCCGGTGAGATGCGTTTTGAGGATGCTGACGGTAATGAGTATGTGTTTGCTGTGAGTAGCGGATTTGTTGAGATGATCAATAACCGTGCCAAGCTGTTCTGCCTCAGCGTAGAGAGTCCGGACGAGATTGATATCCGCCGTGCTCAGGAAGCAAAGGAACGTGCAGAAGAGCAGCTTCGTCAGAAACAGAGCATCCAGGAGTATCATATGAACCAGATGGCACTTGCGAGAGCGATGACACGTCTTAAAGTAACACATAAGCAGTAAATTTAAATCATATAAAAAGATCCATTGTCAGGAAACTGGCAGTGGATCTTTTTTCTCTGTTATTTTGTGGATGAAGCAGGATCAGATTCGGTATTTTCCGGATCAGTAATGGAAGAAGCTTCAGAAGCTGTATCTTTGTCTGAGTTATCAGAAGTATGAACAGGCTTTTCTGTCAGCTGCTGATATGGACGATAGGGTTCCCAGTAATGTTCATCTTTTGTTTCGGTTTCCTGTTTCAGTTTCTTTTTCTGCTGAGTAAGAAGATAAATACCTGCAGCAATGATACCTGTAGCAATGACGATCTGCGGAAGGCTGTTGCAGATATTGTATACATAGTCAGCCATATTATTCGGTACAATGAAGTACAGAAGACTTGTGAAACGACTCCACAGGATGCAGATACCAAACAGGATCAGAACCCATGCAGCTGCACTCTGATGCTTTTGTAAGAATTTTCCCATATCACCGGAAAACTGATCCATGTGAAGAATGTAATTATCCTCTACAGATAGAATTCTTCTTCTGACAGGGATTTCAGATTATGGACATTAAAAAAACTATAGAACCATATCACCGGGAGAAACATGGCCAGCCATCCAAGTCCGGTTATGGATGCCAGTGCGATAGCCCCCCAGAACAGCAGCATAATGCTGAGTCCCTGTTTTTTAAATCCCATGTACATTTCCCCGGCACCGGGGATCAGGGAAAAGATAAATACCCAGAAACCATGTTTTTGTTTTTTCATAAATTTACTTGCCTCCGTTTATAATTTTATTCGTAAGATCGTTCAGATATTACTGATCTTCTGAGAATGTTCACTGAGCTGGGAACCTACCTGCATGGAAAGCTGGTTCAGGCCGGAACCAATGTCAAAGGATGAAGAAATCTTAACTTTTGTTTCCGGTGAAGGATGAAGAGCCGTAAAATCTGTCTGCGATACAGAAAAAAGCATGATCAGCGCAACGCCCATGCCTACGCCAGTCCGTAAGCCTGCACAGAGAAGCTTCATCCAAAAAGCAGTTTCATGTATTTTTCTGGAAGCCTGAACTTCCGGAGAAGCTGCTTTTTTCAGAATTTCATCCTGCAGATAGGATGGAGCATACTCAGAAGCGGCATCTTCATTCTGAAGAAGTTCATCCAGACAGAAGTCACATTGCTCCATATGCTCCAGAAAATGGATCATTTCATCCGTATTCATGGTTCCGTCCTGGAATTTCTGTAATTCATCCTGTGGTATGTGCATCTAATCACTCCTTTCCAGCAGTGCTTTCAGCATAGATCTGGACCGGTAGATCTGCGTCTGGACTGTTTTGATATTTTTATTCTGCGCTTTTGCAATTTCTGCGGCGTTTTTTTCTTCGCAGAAATGCTCAAGGGCAACCTCCCTGTAGGGGCTTTTCAGCGCTGAACATAATGCCGGATCCGATCCTTGAAATCTTTGTCCAGGAATGCCTCCTCCGGGGAAAACTCTTTATCATGGAGCTGTTCAAAATAGGTGTCCTCTGTGGGAATGGTACGTCTGCCGGCTGCTTTCAGATGATCCAGACATTTTCTGACTGCGATCTTGCTGAGCCAGGCTTTTTCGTAGGTGCCATCAAAACGGGAGAGATTTTTGTAGGCGGAAAGAAAAACATCCTGTGTCAGATCCTCGGCGTCAAAGGGATTGCCCACCGATTTCAGACAAATGGAAAATATTAAGTTTTGGTATGTATGTATCAGATATTCCAGATATTCTTCCCGTGTAATGCAATCAGCTCCCTTCTCTTCCCGCTTCATTTATTATAACGCGGAACCTGAAGGAAAGCCTTCAGCTTTTATAGAAAAATATGTAAATCATTGGATAAATGCCGTTTTTATATAGCGGGGAGAGAAAATTTGGTCTATACTATAAGTCGTCAAAGCAGAGATGCAGAAAGGATGAGACAAATGACAGAGACGAAACGTTTATATTATGAAGATGTATATAAAAAAAGAATTTACAGCCAAAGTCCTGGAGTGCAGAGAAGCAAAAAAAGGCTTTCATATCATTCTGGATGAGAGCGCTTTTACCCGGAGGCGGTGGACAGCCAAGCGATACCGGATATCTCAACGATGTGAAAGTAAAGGAAGTGCATGAAAAGGAGGGAGAACTTCTTCATTATACAGATCAGCCGATGGAAGCCGGAACAGAAGTACAGGGACGCATCGATTGGGTAAGAAGATTGATCTGATGCAGCAGCATTCCGGTGAGCATATGGTGAGCGGACTGATCCACGAGGCTTACGGATACGATAATGTAGGCTTTCATATGGGAAGCGATACCATTACCATAGATCTGAATGGCCCTTTGGATGAGGCGCAGCTTGCTGAGATCGAGCGGAAAACAAACCAAAAGATATGGGAAGATACGCAGATAAAGATCATATATCCTACAGCGGAGGAACTGGAAAAAATCGACTACCGAAGCAAAAAAGAGCTTACCGGTCAGGTGCGGATCGTAGAATTTCCAGGGGTGGATATCTGTGCATGCTGCGGAACTCATGTGACACACACCGGAGAGATCGGAATGGTGAAGCTACTTTCCGTGGAAAAATTTCGTGAAGGTGTCCGTATTGAGATGATCTGCGGAAAACGTGTGTTGGATTATCTGAATATGATCAACGAGCAGAACCATCAGATTTCTGTAAAGCTTTCCGCAAAAATGGATAAGACTGCGCAGGCAGTGGAACGCCTTCAGGAAGAGAATTTCCGACTGAAAGGACAGGTTGGGCAGCTGGTAGACGACATGTGCCGGAAAGAGGCAGAGCGTTATGCAGGAAGCGGAAGCGTTCTCATCTTTATGGATGGAATGGATGCAGACAGTGTGCGGAAGCTTGCAGATGCGGTGACGCAGACTTGCCAGGGCTGCTGTGCGGTATTTCCGGAAATGCAGACGGAAGCTACAAGTATGCAATGGGCGAAAAAGACGGCGATCTCCGTCAGTTTACAAAAGAGATGAATGCGAAATTAAACGGACGCGGAGGCGGAAAGCCGTTCTTTGTACAGGGTCGGTGCAGGCATCTGAGAAAGAGATCCGAAACTTTTTTGAGCAGTGATGAAAATGTTTGGAGAATGTCATGCACATATATTTCTCAATGGCTATGATTACCGGAAAGCCGTTGAGACACAGAAAAACGGACCACGGGATGCTCTGATCCGTGCTCATTTTGAGGAATACCGGAAAAGAGGAATCCGTTTTGTGAGAGACGGAGGAGATCATTACGGTGTGTCAAAGCGGGCTTCCAGACTGGCTCCGGAATATGAAATTGACTATCGCACACCGGTTTTTGCCATTTATAAAGAGGGCCATTATGGGAAGATCGTTGGAAAAAGCTTCTCAGACATGAAGGAATATCACAGAAGAGTTCTGGAAGCTGCCGCTGAAGGTGCGGATTTATCAAGATCATGACTACAGGCTTCTGGATTTGCAGATCACGGGAAAATTACGGGAACGCCGCTTTCAGCAACGGATGTGAAAGAATGGTACATATTGCTCATGAAGAGGGATTTGCCGTGATGAGCCATACAAATGGATGCTATGGCGTACAGGCAGCAGTGGAGGCTGGTGTTGACAGTATTGAGCATGGGAACTATATGGATGATGAGACGATTTCCATGCTGGCAGACAGCGAAAGCGTGTGGGTTCCGACACTTGTAACTGTGCGGAATCTTAAAGGCTGCGGCAGATTTGAAGATACGATCCTTGCATCTATTATAAAGGCAGGCGAGCAGAATCTGAAGAAAGCTTTTGAAAATAAGGTTCATGTGGCAGTAGGAAGCGATGCCGGTGCATATCAGGTTCTTCACGGCCAGGGTGTACAGGATGAAAGCAGAGCTTTTTTTTGATATACTGGGTGATACGCAGGCAGTACGAAGCTGGATGGAAGATGGAGAAAAAAGGATCCGTACCATCTTCCGTCACGGGTCTTCGAATTTAATACAGGTATAAATATTGGAGGTGCGTGATTTCGCAGGGTTGAAAGTAACCCGGAGATCGGCACCTTCTTCCATTCCGCTTGAGGAAAGGTCTGGAACGTTTTCACGGCTGCAGAGGATCTTTACGCCGTCGTATGTCTGGAGCAGCACGGTATTGGCGGTTGTGCCCAGGATCGTGCCGGTTACAGTAGAAGTAATGTTGCGTACTGAAGTATGTCCGGATCTTCCCCGGTGATTCCACGGATTTTCATGCCGCTGGTGGATTCACCATTAAATTTACCGGTATAGATAATGTTTACATAAGATCCAGGAGCCATTCCTCCTTTGAAATATACAGGAACGGAGGAAAGTGAAACAGTCAGTTCCGAGCCTGTGGTCTGCGGAATGACAGTCATTGTGCCGGTGCTGACATTTACGATCTTTGCACGGAGATGCTGCTCTTTTTTCTTCGGTTCGGGGGAAGGAGTAGGAGTTGCTGCAGGTACTTTCAGTGGATCCGTATCGGAGACACTGATCACTTTTGTGAAACTGCCGTCATACTGCTTGTCACTCACGAGGGTTTCGTTGATGAATTTACCGCGAAAATGGACATAGACCACTTGCCGGCCTTGAAGCCTTTTTTTGTAGTATTGTCTGACACCGGTGACAGGGAAGGTTACAGTATTTCCCTTTTCTGTGACTATCACAAGGGCATTGGAGGTGAGTGATTTCACTTTGCCCTTTAAAGTGCGGTCCTCCAGAGGAGTTTCATTATGATATTTGTCGGTTATTTTGATGGGAGAAATGGTGCTGATATCAGTTCCGGAAGCTGTCCTGGTAGATCACACTGACCTGATCACTGGATACAACGCCGTATTTGCATTCAAGTCTTGTCTGGGAAACATCAAATACATAGGTTTCTCCATTGCTGGAAATCGTCAGGTGTGTACCGTCAAAATCCAGCAGTGTGCCGGTAAGCTCATCCATATAAACACGTTCTTCCGTGGAAGGCTCCTGATCTTCCTGTTCTGTGGAATCTGAAGCAGTAACGTCTGAAATTTTATCCTGAAGAGAAATAATATGATCATCGATCTGATCATTGCTGCAGCCTCCCGCAAAAAGGGAAAGGCCGAGAATCATACATGCAGCAGACAGTTTTTTCATTTGTGTCCTCCGACCCGGGATAACGGTCAGTCCTGTTTATCTGTAAGATCATGGTTTTTCAACGCCGGTATAAAGTTAAAGATCTGGCGGAAAGAATCCCATTGCTCACGGCTGTCGATTCCATGGTTGATCAGACCCGTGCATTCAGTACAGGCATTGGTATCCAGATAATTATCGTAATAAATATGATAGGGATTTTGGGTGTTTTTTTCCTGCGGATCGTTCATCGGATCAGTCTCCTTATCGATTGATAAGGATCAGTATATGAAGGCAGGAAAGATTTTATACATATTAAGAATATTATAGCAAAAAGATTTTTTGATTTCTACAGGGATTTACGGAAAATCCATGCATTTACTGAAAACGTGTTCCTACAGGCTGAACACGGAACCAGTAGGTATAGAAATACTGAAATCCAAGAGAGCTGTAAAGCTTTTCTGCGGAAGCATTGTTTTTTACCACTTGAAGATAGGCGTGGCTGGCGCCTCTTTTTTTGCCCTCATTGAGAAGACCGGTACAGATCTGACGGGCATATCCTCTGCGGCGATAATCTTCACGCACATGAATGGCATAGATACCGATGTAGTCGCGATCCAGGATTCCAAGACCTGTGGCAATGATCTCGCCGTTTTTTGTTATGGAAGCGCAGACAGTTTCCTTAAGAATGGCACGGTACATGGAAGGAACGACGCTTCGATGAATCGGATTTGTAGTTCTTTTCAGGTCAAAAAGGCTGTGGATCCAGAAATCCGGAATTTCATCGGAAAAAAGCACATCAGTGACAGGCGCATCCAGAACGGCACTGTCCAGATCTACAGTCATAACATTTGTTATGTGCTGAACGGAATAGCCCCTGTTTTCCAGCATATAGTCAAAATCCGGGGATACAAGGGGGCTGATTTTAAAGATCGCAGGAGTTCCCAGACGCTTATAGACCTGTTCGCAGTAGGGGATTTTTTCGCGCCATGGAAGTGTGGAGGTTCCGAACTGTTCCACACTGTTGGTCCTGTGTGTATAAAAATAAGAAAAACGTAAGATCCATCCGTCATAAAGTTCCATTTTATGGGAAGGCCATGCGTTCAGTGACATATCTTCGATTTTTTTGATCGTTGTTTCCATAGTATTACCTTTCTGATATACCGGGCAGATCATTATCCGCAGTTGATTATTTTGGTATTGGTGCTTTGATAGTAGCACTTACACCAGCAGTGGTCAAGCGTACGAAATATCGGAAATGG
>ENA-OQER01000146-OQER01000146.1-human-gut-metagenome-genome-assembly--contig:-NODE-146-length-38281-cov-7.979897_pt1 | contig 38281 bp, 50 predicted proteins | sample MGYA00242797_ERZ504639 | MGnify/ENA primary metagenome ERZ504639 (study PRJEB26092, sample SAMD00036306) | human gut metagenome | host: Homo sapiens | study: EMG produced TPA metagenomics assembly of... | reverse complement strand
CAAACACTGCAAGTGCCCCCACGACGCCCCACGAGCGGGTTCTCGACATCAGAGAGCACGACGATACGCGCGCTATTCAGCGCCCGAAGCGCCGGTGCCAATCGATACTCGCCACCTGCTCAAGCCCCGCGAGACCAGGGGCGACATCGCAGCCTGATCATCGACCACACGCGCGCCCAGCGCCTGCAGCATGCCGGCGCCACCGTCGTTGGTGGCACTGCCGCCCAGACCAATATAGATAGTCTTTGCCCCAGCACGAACCGCTCGAAGCATGAGCTCGCCCACGCCATAGGTCGTAGCGGCCAACGCCGCCGGCTCTGTGCAAGGCGAATACCCAATACCCGCCGCCTCGGCCATCTCGATTACAGCCGACTCGTACTCGCCGTCCACCAGCATCCGGGCAGACACACAGTCGCCCAGAGGGCCTGCGACTTCACATGCCACGACCTCACCGCCGCACGCGGCAACGGCATCGAGCGTTCCCTCACCGCCATCCGCCAGCGGCAGCGCGCTTACCTGGGCATCGGGCCACACGCGGCGCACACCTTCGGCAACGGCCTCCTCCGCCTGCGCGCTCGAAACGCTGCCCTTAAAGGAGTCGATCGCCAGCTGCACACGGCGGGGCCGGCGGCACGCGGCACCAAAATCGACCGCCCCAACGGCAGTATCTTCGACACCCGCAAGCGCCTCGGCGTGGGCGGTATGCGCCTCAAGATCGGCCCCACAACCGCAGCCAGCACCATCGGTGCCACGCAGCCCACTAAAATAACCGCTCAGCACCGCGCGGCACTCGTCTGCCAGCACGCCGGCGGTCACATTAAACCGATGATTCAGGCGCGAATCGGCATTGAGGTCGTATAGCGACCCCAGAGCGCCCGCTTTAGCATCAGCCGCGCCGTACACGCAGCGCCCCACGCGCGCGTTAACCATAAGCCCCGCGCACATGCAGCAGCTCGAGCGTCACGTAGACCGTACAATCGGAAAGACGCCAGCGTCCAAGCGACTGAGCGGCGGCGCACAGGCCGAAAACTCGGCATGCGCCGAAGGATCCTGGTCGAGCTCGCGGCGATTATGCGCCCGCGCGACAATCTCGCCGTCGCGCACCACTACGGCTCCGATGGGCACCTCGCCCACCGCAGCGGCGGCGCGCGCTCGGCCAGCGCCTCACGCATGAACTTCTCATCGATTTCGGTGATCGTCATCGTTCGCCTTCCCTGTTGCAAATCCAAAACGATGCTATCATTACGACTCACGGAGAGATGGCAGAGCGGTTGAATGCGGCGGTCTTGAAAACCGTTGAGCGCGAGAGCGTTCCGGGGGTTCGAATCCCCCTCTCTCCGCCACTCCTAGTGATGCACCGGTGTCATGGTCCGCTCAAACAGTGCATCGACCACATCGCTATCTCAGGTCGACGCTCAAGATCGTGGCCCGATTCCCACCATATCGTGAAAAGTCGAATAATACCGCCGGCGACAAACTCAGACGTCGTCTCGAGTGACACGGGGGCCAGGGCATCCTCGGCAAGCACGTTCATCACACGCTCGCGGATGGAGCGGGCAATGCGGTCGCAAATAACGTTGGTCAACATGCCCGACATGCTGCTTGCCAAAATGTTATCCATGAGCGCTCGTGCGCCAGAATCAAATCCATGGCATCGTCCAAAATCGCGTGCCGAAGCGCGCGCACGTCCTCGGCAGATACCGCGCCGGCCTCATCGGGCTGTTTTTGCGGCAAGCCCGACATGAGCTCATCGATATAAAAGGCAAAGTAATCGTTCTTGTCGCGAAAGTGCTTGTAGAACGTCGTGCGGCGAATCATGGCGCGGTCGCACAGCATGGCAACCGTCAGGTCCTCAAAACGATGCTCCTCGAGAAGCTCGGTAAAGGCATCGAACAGGCGCGGTAGGTTTTCTTGATGCGAAGGTCCACTGGTATCGCCATCCTCAGGGCAAAGACAACACTCGTCAATCTGTCGCATATCTTACACCTGTACCTCGCGCGCTTTGCCCCGGTGCCAACCCCGCCGAAAACACAACGCTTACCGGAAAGTTCGGCACGACAAAACGTTGCGGGTATACTAGTAGCGTTATACCAACGGCAGCTGGCGCATGCCGCCGCGGCCATTCGAAACGGAGACATCATGCTTCCCGTCATCATCGGCATCGTTGTTGTCATTGTGATTGCCTGCGCCATCGCCGGCATCTACAACAACATGGTCACCAAGCGTAACCGCATCGATAACGCCTGGCAGAACATCGATACGCAGCTGCAGCGTCGCAACGACCTGATCCCCAACCTGGTCGAGACCGTCAAGGGCTACGCCAAGCACGAGCAGGAGACGCTCTCCGCCGTGATCAGCGCGCGTAACACCGCCGTCAAGGCACCACGCCCGAAGCCAAGATGGAAGCCGACAACGTGCTGACGGTGCGCTGCGTCAGCTCTTCGCCGTAGCCGAGGCCTATCCCGATCTTAAGGCAAACACCAACTTTACGCAGCTGCAGGCATCGCTCGAGGATACCGAGAACAAGATTAGCTATGCACGCCAGAGCTACAACGATTGCGTGCTCAGCTACAACAACGCCATTCAGACGTTCCCGGCTGTCATCTTTGCCGGCATCTTCCAGTTTAAGGAGCGCCAGGGCTTCGAGGCCGCCGAAGCAGCCCGCCAGGCCCCGACCGTCAAGTTCTAGTAGTTTGACAGCGCATCCTTAATCGGCCAAATGCATAAACCGCCCCGTCGAATGCATACTTCGACGGGGCGGTTTCCTTTTTCGCGAAGGTCCCCCTCTAAGCGTCGTGCATTTTTAGGAGTATTCAACATAACCAAGAGCTTCGGGCGCCACGATAAATGCCAAAGACCGCGAATATCCCTGCAAATCAAACGCTGCCAGCCCATAACCCCGCCCATCATTCGTAGAAACATCGAGAACTCCCGATTTTTTGCCCGAGATCGGTATGCAGGACCTTCGACTGCAGAATACTCGCAAAAATGCACGTCGCCACCGCCCCCACATGGCGCGAAGCAAAGCAAAAGCGCAGTCTAAAAGGCCGCGCACCATCTTTATTCAGATTAATCATTGCCCGTTGTGACATCGCCGAACCCGCAGGGCAGAGAACAAGTTCCCTCCCGGCGCACTCCGCAGGACGCAAGAAGCCTCGCCGCACGAAGTGCGCAGCGAGGCTTCTTGCATGTCCGAGACGCGCGGGAGGGAACTTGTTCTCTGCCCGGATAGGTAAGACAAATTACGCGACGGTGTAAACCCAGTTGTGCTTGTCCTCGACAGCACCAGACTGGATACCAGTCAGGGTCTCGCGAAGCTTCTTCATCACAGGGCCGATCTCGGTGTATCCAGCCGGGAAGGTCACGGTCTCGTCGGCGCCGTAAACCTTGTTGTCGATTTCGCCAACCGGAGAGATGACGGCAGCGGTGCCGCACAGGCCGCACTCCACAAAGGTGCCGGCCTTGACCTCGGCCCACTCGACGGGGCGCTGGTCAACGGTCATGCCCAGGTCCTGAGCAACCTGAACGAGCGAACGACGGGTGATAGAGGGCAGGATGGAGTCGGTGTGCGACTGCGGAACGACGAGCGTGCCATCCTCTTTCACGAACAGGACGTTGGCGCCACCGGTCTCCTCGACATAGGTGCGGGACTCGGAGTCGAGATACAGGTTCTCGGCATAGCCCTCGCGATGGGCCTCCATCGTGGGCTTAAGGGACATGGCGTAGTTCAGGCCGGCCTTGATGTTGCCGGTGCCGTGCGGTGCAGCACGGTCATACTCGGAAACGCGCAGCTTGACGGGCTTGAGGCCGCCCTTAAAGTACGGACCGACCGGGGTCACGAGAATGCGGAACGTGTACTCAGGAGCGGGAGCCACGCCGATCACGTCACCGGAGCCGATCATAAACGGACGCACGTACAGGGTCGCGCCGGAACCGAAGGGCGGAACCAGGCGGCGTTGGCAGAAACGACCTGCTTGACGGCCTCAACGAACTTGTCCTTGGGAAACGGGGGCATCTCGAGGCGCTGGGCAGAGTTATACATACGCTCAGCGTTCATGTCGGGACGGAAGCAGACGATGCTGCCGTCCTCGGCGGTGTAGGCCTTCAGGCCCTCAAAGACCTCCTGGCAGTAATGGAAGATACCGCCGCACTCGGAGACATGCAGGGTGTGGTCGGTGGTCAGGCCGCCCTCGTCCCACTCGCCATCCTTCCAATGAGCCTCGTAGCTGTAATCGGTCTTCATGTAGCCAAAGCCGAGGCTACCCCAATCGATATCCTTCTTCTCGACAGTCATATGTCGCTCCTTACATACACAGTTGCATACTCGCGAACCCGCACGCAAGGACCGAGGCCGACCGCGTCGCAACGTCGCACGCCCGGAGCGTAGAGCCGGACGGGACACGCGAGCAGCATCAAAGCCGATGGCACGTCGATTCGCATGCACGAGATTGTACTCCCCGCACGCGTCTGATAAAACGCTTTTCTTTAACTAAGTAAAGTATTTTCATTTGACCGAAGCAAAAAGGCCCGCCACCGTAAGCGGTGACGGGCCTCAACTGTACGGTCTGCGCGCTGGCTCGAGCTAGGCGTTCTATTTACCAGCTTGGCCTTAACCAGACCGACCACGGTCGGGATGATCGACACGGCAACGATGCCGATAATCAGCAGCTCAAAGTGCTCTTGCACAAAGGGAATGCCGCCAAAGAAGTAGCCCAGCAGCGTAAAGACCGTCGACCAGGTAATGCCGCCCAGCACGTTAAAGACGACAAAGTTGCGCCAGTGCATGCCGCCCATGCCAGCGATAAAGGGCACAAAGGTGCGGATAAACGGGAAGAAGCGACCCAGGAAGATGGCCAGGTGACCCCACTTGTCCAAGAAGTCCTCGGACTTTTTGATGCGCTCGGGCGTCATGGCCTTGACCTTGCCCGAAGCGATGATCTTGCGGCCAAAGAAGTGACCGATCATAAAGTTGCACTGATCGCCCAAAATGGCAGCGGCCCATGCGGTGGCCAGAAGCGCCACGATGTTAAAGCCGCCGTTGTGGGCAAAGAAACCCGAGGCGAACAGCAGCGAATCACCGGGAAGGAACGGGAAGAACACCACGCCCGTCTCGATAAAGATGATCAGGAACACGCAGCCGTAGGCATAAGCGGGCCGGCGGCGATCCAGCTGGCGATCGCGGTGCGCGGGTCCTTAAGCAGCTCGGCAATAAAATTGATGAAACCCATGAAGTAAAACCTCTCAGTTGTGGGCGCGGATACGTCCAAGTTGACCAGTATACGGTTGCGGTGCCCCCTCGTGCGCAACCCCACAAAAGCATGACTCCATTACCAGCAAGTTTGCATAACTGACACTTGTAGCGCAAAGCCGCCAAGATTGTCCTTTTTAATCCCTAGCGAATCGCTATACTTTATTGAATCGCATTGCCATGGCGCTAAGGAGGGCGGCCGGTGAGCTTTATCAATACCATTCGCGAGGACATCAAGACCGTCCAGGCGCAGGACCCCGCCGCGCAAAACGGTCTGGTCATCTTTCTTTCCTATCCTGGCCTGCACGCCAAGTGGAACCACGTGCCCGAGCACTGGCTGTGGGAGCACGGTCATCGCTCGCTCGCCCGCGTGCTCTCGCAAATCACCCGCCACATCACCGGCGTCGAGATTCACCCTGCCGCGCAGATTGGCAAGCACTTCTTTATCGACCACGCCATGGGCGTCGTCATCGGCGAGACCACCATTGTGGGCGACAACTGTGTGCTCTACCAGGGCGTCACGCTCGGCGGCACCGGCAACGAGACCGGCAAGCGTCACCCCACCCTGGGCAACAATGTCACGGTGGCACGGCGCCAAGGTGCTCGGCAACATCTGCATCGGCAACAACGTCAAGATCGGCGGCAACTCGGTCGTCGTTAAGGACGTCCCCGACAACTGCACCGTCGTGGGCGTGCCGGGACGCATCATCAAGCGCAACGGCTGCCGTGTGTTCGAGGAGAGTTTCGACGCCAAGCAGCATCGCGAGTACATGCCCGATGACGCCGCCGAGCAGTCCGCCCTCAACCGCCAGGGCATCACCGAGAATGCCCGCCGCGTCAAGGAACTCGAGCGAGAGGTGGCCGAGCTCAAGGCCCTCGTCGCCAAGCTCGTGGACGAACGCTAGGAACGCAAGCGGCACAAAACGACATCGGCATCAACGCAAAGGCGCGCCAGGGAATTCATCCCCGGCGCGCCTTATTTGTGATGTGGCAAAGAGACTGTCCCTTTGTCACATTATGCGAACTGGCTCAGATAGAGGTCGGCGTAGGCACCCTCGCAGCCAGCAGCTCCTTATGCGTGCCCTGCTCGATAATGTTGCCGTGATCCATGACCAAGATCAGGTCGGCGTCCACGATCGTCGACAGGCGGTGCGCGATCACAAAGCTCGTGCGCCCGCGCATGAGCGCGTCCATGGCACGACCGATGGCAAGCTCGGTACGCGTATCCACGCTTGAGGTCGCCTCGTCCAGGATGAGAATCGCCGGGTTATTGAGCAGCACGCGTGCGATGGTCAGCAGCTGACGCTGGCCCTGGCTGATGCTTTCGGCATCGTTGGCCACGCGCGTGTCATAGCCCTGCGGCATGGTGCGCACAAAGAAGTCGACCTGCGCGGCGCGCGCAGCCGCCACGATCTCCTCACGCGTCGCCTCGGGACAGCCGTAGGCGATGTTTTCGGCAATCGTGCCATCGAACAGCCAGGCGTCCTGCAGCACCATGCCAAACTGCTGCCGTAGCTCGCCGCGGTCCATGCGGCTCGTATCCACGCCGTCGAGCGTAATACGCCCGCCGTCAATCTCGTAGAAGCGCATGAGCAGGTTGATGAGCGTCGTCTTGCCCGCGCCCGTGGTTCCCACCACGGCAATCTTCTGGCCCGGCTCGGCGGTAAACGACACGTCGTGCATAAGCGGCTTGTCGGGCGAATAACCAAAGCGCACGTGCTCAAAGGAGACGCGACCCTCAACGCGACCCGGCAGCTTGGCGGCCTCGTCCGGCAGCGGATCGGCCTCCATCTCGGGCTCATCGAGCAGGTCGAACACGCGCTCCGCACTCGCCAACGCGCTCTGCAGCGAGTTGAAGGTAAACGACAGCTGCGTCATGGGTTCGGACGCCTCGTAGATAAACTGGAAGAACGCCTGGAACACGCCGACGGTCATGTGACCGGCAACCAGCATGCTGCAGCCCACCAGCGCGATCACGATCTGCGCCAAACGGCCGATAAAGCGCACCGCAGGGCCGACGGCATTGATCATAAAGTCGGCCTTGGCACTCACGCGTGCCAGCTCGCCCGAGGCCTGGTGCACCTCGGCAGAACTTTGGCGTTCGCGGTTAAACGCGCGGATCACCAGACGGCCCGAATAGCCTTCCTCGACCGCACTCGTAATCTTGGACACCCACTCCTGGCGCTCGCCCGTCACATCGTGTGTGCGGCGCGAGACGACCTTCGTCACCAGCAGCGACAGTGCCGTAAAGAACAGAAAGACGAGCGTAAGCTGCACGCTGAACACGAACATCACGCTCACAGCACCAACAACCGTGCCGATCGACACGAGCAGCTGCAGCAATCCGCGCTGCATGCTCTCGGACATCTTGTCCAGGTCGTTGGTCGCGCGGCTGACGACCTCGCCGGGACGATGCGCGTCAAAATAGGCGAGCGGCAGACGGTTGAGCTTTTGCGCGATGCGGTTGCGCAGGCGCAGATTGAGACGCTCAGCGACGCTCGACATCAAAAAGCTCTGGAGCGCATAGAACGAGGCAGCGGCAGTCCAGATCATAAAGTAGACGAAAATGGTCTTGCCGCAGTTCTCCCAGGTGATGCTGAAAGTGGTGTCGTTGGCAAACGCCACCTGAATGTGGCCCCACAGCTCATCGATCACGCGGGCGCTATATGCCGGCGCGGCGGTGTTAAAGATGACATAGAACACAATGCTCGCGAACACGATATAGAAGCGCCAATGGTCGCCGGCAGCCTCACTCCACAGGCGGCGCACCGTCGCCCAGGTATCCCGAGGCGTCTCGTCCTCGTCTTCGTCGTCCACGTCGCGCATACGCTCTGCCTCGGCGCGGGCGCGCTCGTCCTCGGCACGTTCGTTTTCCTCGTAGAGCGCTTGGCGGCGAGCCTCGCGCTCCGCCGCCTTGGCGGCTTCGTCCAGGTCGGGCGCGACGCCCGTCTCCTCGACTGTCTCTACAACCGCAGCGCCATCGACGATGCCCTGCTTCTTGAGCTCCTCGGTCATGCTACTCACCTCCCTTCATCTGCGATTCCGCGATTGCGCGGTACACCTCGCAGGTTTCCATGAGCTCGTCGTGCGTGCCTAGGCCCACGATCTCGCCGTCTTTGAGCACCACGATCTGATCGGCATGCAAAATAGTCGAGATGCGCTGGGCGATGATGAGCACCGCGGCATCGCACGTCTCGTCCTGCAGCGCATGGCGCAGTGCCGCATCGGTCTTAAAGTCCAGGGCCGAAAAACTGTCGTCGAAGATATATAGATCGGCATGCTTCATGAGTGCGCGGGCAATCGCCAGGCGCTGGCGCTGACCACCCGAGAAGTTCGTGCCGCCCTGGGCCACCGGCGTATCGAGCCCCTGGGGCTGGTCGAGCACAAAGGTGCTCTGGGCAACCTCCAGCGCATGGAGCATGTCAGCCTCAGTCGCGTCTTCGTTGCCAAAGCGCAGGTTGCTCGCCACCGTACCCGAGAACAGCCATGCCTTCTGCGGCACATAGGCGATACGCCCGCGGATGTCGTCTTGCGAAAGGTCGCGCAGATCGATGCCATTCAGGCGAATGGCGCCCTTCGTGGCATCGTGGAAGCGAAGCAAGAGCTTGGCCACCGTCGACTTGCCCGAACCCGTCGAGCCTACAATCGCCGTGGTCTGGCTACGGCGACAGGCAAAGCTCAGGTCGCACAGGGTATCCTCGTCGGCATCGTCAAAACGGAACGACATGTGGTCGAACACGGCCACCGCGTCGGCACCGTCAACAGACTCCGCCGCGCACGTGTCCAGCGTGCGCTTGCCGTCCACGATGCTCGGCTCAATCTCCAACACCTGCTGCGCACGGTTCAGGCATGCGGCGGCGCGTGGGAGCGTCAGAATCACCATCTGCGCCGTCATCACAAAGAACAGGATCAGGATCGCGTACTCCAGCACGGCCGAGATGCTACCGATTTGCATGGCGTGGACGCCCACGCGGTCGCCGCCCACCCACAGCACCGCCACCTCGGCGATATTCATCAAAAAGAAGCTGGAGCTGTCGAGACCCACAAACAGGTGGTTGACCTTGATGGCATTGGCCGCGTAATCGCTAAACACCTCGTCCAGGCGCTGCTCCTCGTGGCGCTCCTTGTTAAATGCGCGGATGACGCGCACGCCCACGATGTTCTCGCGCAGCACCACGTTCATGCGGTCGATAAAGCTCTGCAGGCGCATAAAGATCGGCGCGGCGTTGGCAACGGTAAAGACCGCCGCCACCAGCACGATCGCAACCACCACGCCCAGCAGCGTACCCATGGCGGGATCGATGAACCAAGCAAAAATGATGCCTGCCACGGCCAAGAACGGCACCGGCAGCACCAGCTGAATCGTCTGAAGGACAGCTTGCTGAATCACGTTGATGTCGTTGAGCGAGCGCGTGATCATCGAACCCGTGCCAAAGCGCTCAAAGTCGCTGGCGGACAGCTCGAGCGACTTGTCGTACACGGCATTGCGGATATCGCAGGCCACGTTGGCGGCCAGGCGCGCCGAAAGATAGCAGCCCAGCACCGTGCCGCCGCTGGCCATGCCGGTCGCGATAAGCATGTACAGGCCGTTGCGTAATATATAGTCGACATCACCCGTGGTAATACCGGTGTTGACCATGTTCGCCAGCATCGTGGGAACCAACAGCGTACCGACGTTATCTATCAGCACCGCAAACAGCGTCACCGCAATCAGACCGCGGTACGGCCTCATAAACCTCATTAAGAGTCGCATGCGTCCCCCTCGCCCTTATCGTCAGTCTCGTTCTCGGCGGCCACTTGCCGTTTAAATGCCTCGCACTCTTCGTTAAGAACATGGGAGAACTTACCGACCAAGCGCATGATCTCGCACTGTTCCCACGGCTCGAGCGCCTCGAATGCCTGTTGCTCGGCTTTTTGCGCCGGCAACGCGTAGCGCTTGGCAAACCGCACGCCTTCTTCGGTCAGTCGTACAACCTTGTTTTTACGACTGCCCTCGGCAAACTCCAACGTCGCAAGCCCTCGCGCCCTAAGCGTTTTAATCGCCGAATTGATGGTCTGTTTGCTGTAGAACCATTCACTCGTCAGCCGACTCACGGCAACGCTTCCGCCCGCTGCACTCGTGTCGACGAGCATCCAGTAGGCGCAGTCCGAAAGGCCGCAGGCGCGCGAGAACTCCGAATAGATATGGTCGAGTCCATTGAGCAACCGATCGAAGTCGACCAGCGTAACCGCACTATTCATCTATCCCACCATTCAATTGTCCGATTTTTGACCAATTATGTGTCTCTAGATTAGTCCGAGTTTTGACTATCGTCAACAGGCTCTCCGCAAATGCGTGCATTTTTATGCCTATCGGCAGAAAAAGACCGCCGGCGCGGGGGCGGCGCCAGCGGTCACGTGAAAATCGGGTTTTATTGCCTGTTAAGCGGCGACGGCCTCATAGACCGTAGCGCCCGAGAAGCTGTCATGCAGCTCTTGCCGGCAATCCACGGCAGCTCGACGACCTCGCAGACCGTGTTGACCAACTCAGAACAGTCAGTAAAGTGGCCCTTGTCGTTGAGGGCCTCGCAATCCTGAACACGCCAATAGCCATCGGTGTGCGTGATGTAGTACTCGTGATCGTTGATCGACACGAAAGCGCGCGTCTTGGAACGCAGCAGCTTCAGAAATCCTTCGAAATCGGTCTCGACGACATCTCCAGCCTGGAACATGATGTTACCTCCTGGCCCGGCGCCACCACGGCGCATTGATAAACGTTGGTACTCCTTTAGTAAAACCCTTATCAGAGGTTATGCGTTCGTCATTTAGGCAAGTGGTAAAAAACCGCAGGGTAGACGGGATAAAACGTTTAACCATCCCATTTGTTTGTCACATTCTGAAGGTACTTTTATGCAAACCTACTTTCCCAATTGGAATCTATCCTTTTGGCCGGGCAATTGACCGTCTATCGTTTGAGCCCGACGGGTATGAACGGGGCATCTGCAACGCCACCGCAAGGAGACACCATGGAGACTATCGAAGCACTCATTCACCGCCGCAGCTGCCGCAACTACAGCGATCGTCCCGTCGAGGCCGAAAAGCTTGCACGTATTATCGAAGCCGGCCAATATGCACCGAGCGGCATGGGCCGCCAGCCGGTGACGTTTGTCGCCGTCACCGACCCCGCGACCGTCGAGCGTCTCTCGCAGCTCAACGCGCAAGTCATGGGCAGCAACAGCGACCCCTTCTATGGCGCCAAGACCGTTGTGGTGGTGCTGGTTGACCGCAGCGTGCCCACACATCTGGAAGACGGCTCGCTCGCCATGGGCAACCTGCTCAACGCTGCCTATGCGCTGGGCGTTGATTCGTGCTGGATTCATCGCGCCCACGAGGTTTTCGATTCGCCCGAGGGCCTGGAGCTACTGGCCAGTTGGGGTCTACCCGCCGACGGCAGCCTGCGCGGTGTCGGTCACTGCATTCTGGGCTATGCCGAGGACACGCTGCCCGAGCCCAAACCCCGCCGCGACAACGTGGTCTACGTAAGGTAATTAGTTCCGCCATTCTACCGAACGGCGGGCTCGTTGACGCTGCGCGGGCCGCATTCACGCCAATCTGACGTTCAATTTCGAGGGCGCGACCAGAAGGTCAGCGCCCTCTCATTTCACGTCACCTTGGCGCAAATGCGGCTCGCTCGCTTTTGGCGACTGACATCGAATGAGCCACTGTCTTGGGCAGCTAAAAAAGCCCCGTCCCAAATTAGCTGCCCCACTCGCAACTTATCCCGCCGATGGAGTTATTGCCGTTTCGCTCGTCTGATTCGCATCGACGTCGTCGCCTTGCTTGTCTTCGTCCTTTTGCACATCGGCATGGTGGAGGCCGCCGCAACGATACCGCGCTGGGGCGCGACGCTCGTCTGGGCCTGAGCGCCCTCGACAACTTCTGTACCTACATGCGCGAGCTCGGGCGATTTAAACATTGCGTCCAAGTTGGCGCCACCGCCGGCATATCCGAGCGCAGCGAGCGCGATGACGATCACTGCAACGGCGGCCACGATCGGCACGTAGCGATGCCAGCCGGCGGGATTGAGCCGCTGCGGCGAGCCGCCCCGCGGCTGATGTAGCCGAGCGTTCCGTCGTGCTTGAGCTTTGAGCCCACCACGCGTTTGCGGCCCCACAGCGAGGACTCTGCCTGCATTGCCAAGCGGGCGCTTGCCGAAGGATAGCCGTATTTAGTGCGCTTGAACGAGCCATCAAACCCCGAGGCGTGTTTGCCCCACGTCACCGATGTTGTGCGTCGGTTGACCGGCGCGGCACTCCGCCTTCTGCGGCTCGGTTTTGAAGTCTCAGCCATATGCCTCGCACGCCGTAACCAAATCGAAACAATAACGCTTTGGACTGTAGCACACGCGTCGCGTGCGGTCACGGGCGCCTCGCTCAACGGTCATCGTCCTTCAGCAAGCGCCACAGCGTTGTACGGCTTATGCCCAGCACCTCCGCCGCACGGGTTCGGTTGCCGTGGAGATGGTCTACAACCAGATGCGCGATATCTCGCTCGGTATCGGCCAGCGGTCGCAGGATATACAGGTCACTTTCAAGCGTCGGGGCGCCAAAGGTTGCGGTCTTAATCACGTCCTCTTGGGCGAACACTTCCTCCGCCACAGCGCGGTCCACCGTGCCCGTCCCCACCAATATATACAGTCGTTCCGAGACCTCGCGGAGCTGCAGATAGTTGCGCGGCCAGCGGTAAGCATCGAGCGTCTTCGTCGCCGCGGCAGACAGCGTGGGCGCTGCCGTCCCAAATGCATCAGCGAGATATTCCAAATAGCGCGCGACCTTCGTCGACGCGGCTCCCTGCTCGGCGATTGCCGGCGCGACGCTCACCGCACAGGCGAAGCGCTCGGTCACAAAGGCGGCTTGATCACTTTCGCCGCCGCCCGGCATGTCATTCGCCGTCAGCACCACATGGCAGCGCGTCGCCAACGCGGTGTCGGTCATCGTGGAGACCAGCTCGCGGAGGCGCTGGGGGCCAACCGCATTCCAGCCCTCAATGCAAAGGGTCAGCCCCGTTTGGAACAGCGGCGATTCGGAGCTTTTGAGCACATGGCGCCAACCGCGATCGGTGAGTTCATCGAGCGCGACGGAAACAAAGCTGATCGACAAAAGGGCCATCCAGATAGAGGCGCTTGGCAATCTCGACCTGACCCGCTCCCAGCTCGCCCTCGAGCATAAGGGGCACGCCGCGCGCATAGCTCTCGGTAACCGGTACAGCCACCGAGGCCGCCCCCTCAACGATGCCGTACGCGCTCGATTCATAGCGGACCTCAACTTCGTCGGCGTTGAGCCACTCGATGCCCGCATGCGCCGCGGCACCGCGCACCTCGCGGACCACAACGACCCAAAGCCTCCCGCCCTCTTTGTCGGTGGGGCGAACGGTCAGGCTCAGGCGCGTACCCTCACGCCCCATAACCAGACGCGCGCCGTCTCCTATACGGTCGAGACGCTCAGCGACAAAAGCCGCCACATCCCGCTCAAGCGCCGCGTCATTCATGGTCGAGATCGCGACGTCCCCACGCGCATCGATTGCCAATGCCGAGGCCCCGGCAGCAGCTAGGGCATCGGTCAAGATGTTCAGCTTAGCATTGCTATCCATGATTTGCCCCTGTCCGCGGCGACGTGCAACCGCCGACGGTCGCACGACCGAGTGTTTCAAAATTGAACGATATTGCTCACCAAACACTATAGGGCAGAAAGCGCCGTCCTGCGAGTATAGGTGTTGCCCCGCATCGCCATCCTGGCGGGGCGATAAGAGCTCTTCGGGACTTATAAACCTGCGGACAAGCCATACCCGCAAGAGCTCCTATCGCTCCACCGAAGGCTTGCGCTCACCGGCAGCCAGCACGCGAATAAGCTACTTCTCTACCAGATTCCCAGCACGTGCTGCATTCCCAAACTCATGCACGCAATGCCAATCCAGCAGCAAAAGCCCAACGCGATGGCTTGCCGCCCTTTTTGACCAGCTCGACGATATCGGTATTAAAACCAATAGCCGCCATGGCCATCACAATAAAGAACTTCGACAGCTCCTTGATGGGCGCCGTGATGGACGCGGGAAGCTGAAGCACCGTGGTGATCACGCTCGCCAGCACAAAGAACAGCACAAACATGGGAAACGCACGTTTAAGCGAGAACGTGCTTTTGGCGTCACCGCCGGCCTTGCGTGCCAGATGCATCTGCCAGCATGCGAGGACCAGCGTGATGGGAATAATGGCCAGCGTCCTGGTGAGCTTGACCACTGTGGCGCTCTCGAGCACATTGGCGCCGGGATGCATGCTGTCCCAGGCGCTCGCCGCAGCCGTTACCGACGAGGTGTCGTTGATGGCGGTGCCGGCAAACAGGCCAAAGCCCTCGTTGGTCAGCCCGAGCATGCCGCCGAGCGTCGGAAACACGAGCGCCGCGATAACGTTAAACAGGAAGATGACCGAAATGGCCTGGGCAATCTCGCGATCGTCGGCATCGATGACGGGCGCGGTCGCAGCGATGGCCGAACCGCCGCAAATCGACGAACCCACACCCACAAGCGTCGCGATCTTACCCGGTACGTTCATGACGCGGCAGAGCACAAAGGCGATGACAAGCGAGGTCGAGATCGTCGCCACGATAATCGGCAGCGACTGGCGCCCTTGGACAGAATCTGGGAGAGTTCATGCCAAAGCCAAGCAGGATAACCGCGTACTGCAAGACTTTTTTGGACGTATAGGTGACGCCGGCGGCGAGCTGTTCGCGACGCTTCCTGGGAAAGACGAGCGCCAGGACCATGCCAAAGAGGATGGCAAATACCGGACCGCCGACCACCTCAATTTGTTTGCCGAGCAACGTCGCGGGAATGGCAATGATCAGGCAGAACAAGACGCCTTTCCAGCGCTCGCGAACGATATTTGCCAGTTGCATATGGGATTCCTTCTTTCTATTTCACGTTGCGACGGCTTATGATACGGCAACATTGAGCACAGCCTTGCGCAAACACAGACTAAGATGCCGCAATAGTTCTCAGGCAACAGCCGAATTGCCCACCGCGGAGAGCTGATTCGCGGCATAATTAACAACTGACATATGAGTTTGATAGAACAGTTGCGAGGCGCTATGGAAGAATCGATGCACGTCGGCGAGCAGGAAACGAGCTACAGGACCAGTCCTACCACACCATTCGACGCAAAATCGTCTACCTGGACTACAAGCCGGGCGAAAAGCTGGGCGTCAAGCAACTTTGCGACGACCTAGATATGGGGCGCACCCCTGTGCGCGAGGCTTTGGTTCGTTTGGCGCAGGAAGCCTGGTGCGCACCGTGCCCCAGAGCGGTACCTACGTCTCGCCCATCAACCTCACCCTTGCCGAGAGTGCCTGTTACATCCGCGAGCATCTGGAAAAGCAGGTGATTGTGGAGTGCTGTGCGCGCGCCACGTCGGCCGGCATCGAGCAGCTCGACCGCGCCATCGTGCTGCAGGAAAAGGCCATGGCCGAAGAGGATCGCATCGGCTTCTTTTTGAGCGACAACCTCATGCATCACATGATTTTTAGCATCGCATGTCGCAGCACCGTGTGGTCGTGGCTCGAAGAGACCAATGCGACCTGGAGCGCTTCCGCTGGCTGCGCGCCGCCACGCAGGTTCTCGACAATCAGGACATCGTGAACGAGCACAAGCAGATTCGCCGCGCTATCGCCGGTCGCGACCCCATCGAAGCGAGCTTTTTGGTCAGCAAGCACCTGCATATGATGTTCCGCAACCAGACCGAGGTTCTGGACCAGTTCCCCGAGTACTTCGAGACCAGCAAGCTCCGCTAACCTGCCAAATAGGGACAGGTTCATTTTGGCAGGTTTTATCTGGGCAAATGAAACAAGGCCCGGCTCCGCTGCAACGGAGCCGGGCCTTGGTCGCCAGAATGGCGGAACCAACTACTCCACGGTAACGCTCTTTGCCAGGTTGCGGGGCTGGTCGACGTCGCAGCCGCGCAGGATGGCAACCTCGCGGGCGAGCAGCTGCAGCGGGACGCTCGCCGTGATGGGGCTGAACACGTCGCGGACGGCCGGCACGCGAATGATGCAGTCGGCAATCTTGTTGATTTCCTCGTCGCCCTCGGTAGCAACTGACGATGACCATTGGCGCCGCGCGCCTTGCACTCCATGAGGTTCGACACGGTCTTGTCGTAGGTGGCACTCTTGGTGGCCACGGCGATGACAGGGAAGCCCGGGTCGATCAAGGCAATGGGGCCGTGCTTCATCTCGCCGGCGGCGTAGGCCTCGGCGTGCAGGTAGCTGACCTCTTTGAGCTTAAGCGCGCCCTCGTAGGAAATAGCGGCACCCATGCCACGGCCCACGAACAGCGCCGACTGCGCGTCCTTGCACAGCAGGGCGGCCTCATGAACGGCCTCGGTTTGGGTATCCAAAATCCACTGGATCTGCTCGGCCGTATCGGAAAGCTCGCGGAACAGCATGCGCGCCTGCTTGGTGGTCAAGCGGTACTTGACCTGCGCCAGCAGCAGGGCCAAAAGCGTAAGGCTCACGACCTGGCCGATGAAGCTCTTGGTCGAGGCGACCGCGATCTCCTTGTTGGCCTTGGTGTAGATGACGCCGTCGCTCTCACGCGCCACGGGGCTGCCCACCACGTTGGTGATGCCGAAGACCTTGGCACCCTTGATGCGCGCGTCGCGAATGGCGGCAAGGGTATCGGCCGTCTCGCCCGACTGGGACACGGCCACGACGAGCGTCGTCGGCGTGATGATGGGGTTGCGATAGCGGAACTCGCTGGCCGCCTCCACCTCGGTGGGGATGCGAGCCCAGCCCTCAATGAGATTCTTGGCAATGAGGCCAGCGTGATAGCTGGTGCCGCAAGCGATCACGTAGACGCGGTCGATGTCGTTGAGTTCCTCGAGCGAAAGGCCCAGCTCGTCGATGTCGAGCTCGCCGGCCGGCGTCATACGACCAACCAGCGTGTCGCGCACAACGCGCGGCTGCTCGTGAATCTCCTTGAGCATAAAGTCGGGATAACCGCCCTTTTCTGCCATGTCCAGGTCCCAGTCGATGTGGGTGACCTTGGGCTCGATAACGTTGCCGGCCTCGTCGGTGTACTCGACGCCTGCGGGCGTGAGCTTGGCAAACTGACCGTCCTCGAGCACCACGACATCGCGGGTGGCGTCGATGAGCGCGATGACATCGGAAGCAACATAGGAGCCGGTTTCGCCCACACCGACTACGATCGGGGAATCCTTGCGGGCCACGGCGATCACGCCGGGCTCGTCAGCGCACACGGCGGCCAGACCATAGGCACCGACACGTGGGTGCAAGCTCGCGCACGGAGGCCATCAGGTCGTGCGTCTCGGCATAGGCCTCTTCGATCAGATGCGCGAAGACCTCGGTATCGGTCTCGCTCTTAAAGTGGTGGCCGCGACCCTCCAACTCTTCGCGCAGCTCGGCGAAGTTCTCGATGATGCCGTTGTGGACGATGGCGATACGACCGTCGCAGCTGGTGTGGGGGTGAGCGTTAACGACGGAGGGCTTGCCGTGGGTGGCCCAACGGGTGTGGCCGATACCGCAGGTAGCGTCGCTGTCGATATTGGAAAGCTCGCTCTCCAAGCCCGCGACCTTACCCACGCGGCGGATGACATCGAGGTGCGCCGCGGCGCCCTCGCCCACCTCGAGCGCGACGCCCGAGGAGTCATAGCCGCGATACTCCATACGCTTGAGGCCCGTGACCAGGATGTTCTTTGCAATATCAGAGCCGGTGTAGCCGACAATTCCGCACATAGGATAAATCCCTTCGTCCGCTTGACTGCAAAACGTCCACGCACAGGGGGCGCTGAGACGCATAACGTTCGAGTATTGTACTCACGCAAACGCAAGCTGATATACCAGAGGTGGTATCTCAACTTAGATACCACTCGATGCACACACGTCCAGCCGGTCCAAACCACCACAAAGGTACCTGCCCCCTTCGTGGTGGTCGCGCTGCAACGGCGTTTCCCCAGATAAACCTGCCAAAATAAACCTGTCCCTTTTTGGTAGGTTTGGGATGCTACAATCTGGCTTGTACTTGAAACGCATCAAAGGGGCCGCTATGGCAAAGGTAAAAATCAGCGACGTCGCGCGCGAGGCCGGGGTTTCGTTGGGCACGGTTTCCAACGCGCTCAACCACCCCGAAAAGCTGCGCCCCGAGACCCTCAAGCTCATCAACGAGACCATCAATCGCCTTGCTACCTGCCAACCAAAGCGCCCGTCAGCTCGCGGGCGGCGCCACCAAGTCCTTTGGCCTGGTGCTCCCCCGTCTCGATCACGCTTTTCGCTCCAAATCGCCAGCGGCGCCCACAACGAGGCCCGCAAGCACGGCTACGACTTGCTCATCGCCAACGCCGATAACGACGATATTCTCGAGGATCATTACCTGCGCTACTTTATGGGCACCCAGATGTCCGGCGTCATGGTTCAGCCCATGGCATCCCCCGACTGGCACCCCGCCATGACCAAGATGCCCGTGCCGATCGTCCATCTGGACATCCATTGCTCCGAGCCCGGCTACTACGTAGCGGCCGACAATGAGGCCCAGGGTCGCATCATTGCCGAACTTGCCATCGCCCGCGGCGCGCACCATATTGTCGTCGTCGGCCGAGCAGCATTTATGCAACTCACCCTGCGCGTCCTTGGCATTCATAAGGCGCTCGCCCTGCACCCCGATATCAAGATCGAAGTCATCGACGCCGGCGAATGGAATACCGCTGCCGACGGCTACGGCATCGGTGCCCAAATCGCCGAGCGCCCCGCGGACGAACGTCCCGATTTTGTCGTCGGCCTGACCGATGTGTTGGCCTCGGGCGCGTTTCGGCACTGGTCGACAAGGGCATCTCTGTCCCCGGGCAAGTACGCGTAGCAGGCTGCGATGGCAACCCGCTCGCTTGGAGCGGATCGGTCCCGCTCACTACGGTAGCGCCCCCGGGCTACGAGATTGGCCGCAAGGGCGTCCAACTGCTGATGGAGCAAATCGAGAACAAGGCCCCGGCAAAGATCAAGCATATCCGTGTCGGCTCCGCAGCGCGTACCGTCACCGCAGTCGCCGCCGAGGATATCAACCGCCAAGACTGGTACGTCCGTTCCTACTGGAACGCGCCAGCACCCAGGCAAGCAGCCAGACCGACGCCACGGCCATCAACCTCGGTGCGTATCTATAGCACGCCCGCGAGTATGCTAAGTCGCCGCTTAAGCAAAAGGGGCCCGACCATTGCCGGACCCCTTTTGCTTAACGCAAACGTGAGCAATCGCTCGTTTCAACGCCGCAATTTTCTAACGCACAGTCTTGATTGCCGCCGCCAGGTCGAACAGCGTATCGAGCACGGCCTCGCAGCCATCCACCACGTCCTGCGGCAGCGGCACGATATCGGGGACGGCGAAGACATGGCATCCGGCCGTGATGCCCGAGACGCAGCCGTTGCGCGAATCCTCGACCACGGCACATTCCTCGGGAGCAAAGCCCGCGCGTCGCAGGCGAGCAGATACATCTCGGGGTCGGGCTTGCCGTGCACGACGTCCTCGCCACACGTTACCGTTTCAAACTTGCCAAAAAGACCGACCATCTTAAGGTTGCGCTCGGCCGTAACGAGGCGCGACGACGTCGCTAGACCACGTGATAGCCCGCAGCCAGCAGCTCGTCTAGGCACTCGGCGGCACCGGCCTTAAGTTCCAGTTCGGTCTTGACCATCTCGTCGCGAATCTCCTTGTGGCGACGATAGATCGCCTCGGTGGTTTCATGGCTGCCGTAATGCTCATCAAGGATGTCCATAACATCGGGCAGCGTGCGGCCGATAAACTGATGGATCAGCGCTTCATCAATCGCGAGCCCCAGCTCAGCGGCGCCTGCCTTCCAGGCCTTAATCCCCAAACGCTCGGTATCGACCAGCGTTCCATCCATGTCAAAAATAACAGCCTTGATCATATCGGTCCCCCATCGACTCTCGCTGTCGCATTGCCGCAACTCTACCGCATTTGGCAACTTGTATATAACGTATATACCATATTGCACTTTCGTTACACAGATAGAAGTCTTATGGCAAGTAACGCATTAGGATTATAGTTTTCGATCGAGTACTCAACGATAAGGAACGTTTCATGATTTTAGACACCACGGCACCCGCAGAGGAGCTTCAAGACAAGCTATCGGCGCTCGAACAGCTGCTTTTGGCATACGGCGCGTGGCCATCGGGTTTTCCGGCGGCGTTGACAGCAGCTTTTTGGCCGCCGTGTGCGCCCGCATCATGCCTACCAATACCCTCCTCATCCATCTCACCACGCCGCTCATCGGCACGCCCGAACAGACTTCGTTTGAGCAGTCCGTTGATGGACAGGCCAATGAGGGGCCGCATTTTAAGCTCCCCGTGCTCAATCTTTCGGTGGATCAGCTGCAGCTCCCCCAAGTAGCCTGCAACGATGCTAATCGCTGCTACCACTGCAAGCACGCCGGCTTTACCGCCATCGTCAACCACGCCAAGTCGCTCGGCTTTCCCACCGTCATCGATGGCAGCAATGCAAGCGATCGCGGTGACTACCGCCCCGGCATGCGTGCGGCAGAAGAGCTCGGCGTACGCTCCCCTCTCATGGAGGTCGGCTTTACCAAGGACGAAGAGCGCGAGCTGCTGCGCGCATGGGGCTATCCCGTTTGGAACCTGCCGGCGGGAGCATGTCTTGCCACCCGCGTCCCCACGGGCGAGGAGCTTACGCGCGAGAAGGTCGATTTGATCCGCACCTGCGAGGACTACCTGCACGATCTTGACCTGGCACAGGTACGCGCGCGCTTGGTCGGCGGCTGCATGCATATCGAGGCCGCACCCGCAGATGTCGCCAAGATTGCCGCGCTCGGCGGCACCGCCGTCGATGCCGAGGGCAAGACCCCGCTGCCCGCCGCCATCGAGTCCGCACTGCGCGGGCTGGGCTGCGACCATATCTCCCCCGAGGTCACCCCCTACATTCACGGCAACATGAACCTTTAGGTTACGCCGTTTTACAAACGGCGTAACTGCTCGGCGCTGCGCGGGCTCCGGACACGGCAATCTGACGTTCAACTTCACGGGCGCGACCAAAAGGTCAGCGCCCGCTTGTTTCACGTCACCTTACCGCACCCGGAGACCGCTCGCTCGCATATGCTCAACCTGCACTGCGTTAACTGACCCGCCAATAAGGGACAGGTTTATTTTGGCAGGTTTTATCTGGGGAAATATCGCGAGGCAGTCGCCCCCCTAGCACCCATCTCACTTCGAGAGACACAAGAGGGGCGACTCGGCTGCATCTACTTCTTCCGATAGCGGCGGTTGCGGCTCGTCGATGAACCCATTACTTCGATGAGTCCTTTATCCGCCATTTTTGGCAGATGGTAGCGGACGGACGAAATTTTGACCCCCGATGCAACCGCTATTTCTCGCGCCGTCATATCCACTTCGGCTCTGAGAGCTCCAGGATCCTATCCGCTGTCGAAGCTGACGATTCTCTGCTCATATCGATAATCTCAAACGTGTCTTTGCCACATTTTGACAGGACATGTTTATCGACAAGATTCCCGCAGATCAGGCGAATGTCATCCGAATCCCACTTCAGGGCCTCTCGTATTTTTTGAACATCGCATACGCACCCATGCTCCCGCATAAACATGAGCAATGTTTCCTCGCGATCCGTCAGCTCGGTGCCCACATGGCTCTGAATCCACGTGCGGTTTTCAGCAAGCTCCGCCCCGTGCCGGGAAAGCAGCACCGTAAACGAATCGGCCTTAACGATAAATTTCGGCCTTCCAAGCGAACGAGACTCCATCTCGCGAATCATAGCCGGGATACCAGATCCCTGGCTTTCTGCAACGGGCCCCTCGGCATGCTCTAACGGCGTCGCCCCATTAGGCTCATGAGCTTTGGGTTTCGGCAGCGCGATTCCCCGTCTGCAAGATTGTCCACCGTCTTTCCGCCCCAAAGCCCACCGGGGTTTTTGATCTCTATTCTGTCTGGATAGATATCGACACTCACGGCCTGCCCCACAAACATGGGCGAATATTCTCGATGGATGCAGGCGTTTGCCAAGCTCGCGCAAAACCTCCTGGGGAACTTCCCAATCCTCCCTTCTGCCAGCGCCTTGCACTATCGCCGCTTTGCGCAAGTTCCGTCCAATCGCGACAAGGCATCTTCGATGCAAGCCGGAATCGGGCCATCGCACAACTGGCGGTCAATAAACCGGGGTTGCCCGGGTGCAGATTTTCCACATCGGAATGAACGGCGACATCAATCATGAGTTTGGGATAGAACTGCTGGGGGTAAATTCCCGCCGACAGAAGCCCTGCGAGCTTCACCGCACCATCCTTTGTAGTGATATTGAGTCTGACCAGCTGCTTTTCCAGCGTATCGGCCCCGCGCAAAACGCGGGGGGTCTGCAGCCGGCGATTTGCGATAATAGACCGCACGACATCTGGATCCAAATCCTCGACTGTTGCCTCCGAAACCACCGTGCCGTCTGCATCGCTCGGAAGCAACGCACTCTGCAGCTCATATAGCTCAGCGGGTGACATCTTGATATCTTTATCATCCACGCGCTTGTAGCTACCGTTCTGCACGCCGCGCGCGCCGATATAGCAAGGCTTCGCTTTAAGCTCAAGTTCAAAGATGCGCACCAGAAGCACCTGGAGCCCGTCGACCTCGCCTCGATCAAGCTCGTACCGTGGCGCATGGGTCACCACTGCCGCTGAGCCTCCGTCTCCGATACCCGAAACAAACTGATCGCGCACCCTATCGATAGCAAAGTTAGCCGAAGGAACAAATCCTTCGGCTTCGTTTAGGCCCAAAATAATGAGCCCACCCGCAGTGTTCGCAAAAGCGCTCACTGTCTCCCATACGTCTGCGCTCAATTTATTCGTGCAGGCTTTAACTTCTACCGATGCGTCATCAGTCCCCCGCCTGCGAAGGCGCTCAACGATAAGGCCAAGAGGTTCATCCAGCAGCATTGGCATTCCGTCTCTCTAAAACGATAGATTTATCTCTCTAAAGTATAGTATATCTCTCTAACTTTAGAGAGATAAGCACCTTATTTTAGAGAGACATTTAGAGAGATGTATCGAATTCACTGTTAGATAGCCCAATGTTATCTCTTTAACTGGCTTTCTCTTTAGAGAGACAATTAGAGAGACGAGCGCGACCTCTCTAATCAAGGGCACCACTCTTTAAGGTGCACACTCCCTAACCGTGCCCTAAGTTGCGGTGAAATAGTCCCCCGATTAACCTGCCAAAAAGGGACAGGTTTATTTTGGCGGGTTTTATCTGGGGAAACGCAAAATAGCCCCACATACACAACCACCGCAGCTCCATATGAGGCAAATGAATCAGTAGCGTCTATCCCAAATCTTGAGTATTTGTTCGACAGAACGGCCCCTGCCGGCTCCTGCTAGACTGGTAGATTCCCAACCGTCCATCCAGGAGCCGCAATGTCGCGCAAGTCCGCCTACAAGCAAGTACTTTCCATCGGCGCCGCCGTGGTGCTGGGGTTTGCGCTGTTCACAGGGTCGCTCGACGGAGCGCCCAAGTTGTTGTCGCCGCAAAGTGATGAACAGGCGGCAGCTCTGGCCGAAAAACAAAACGAAAGTCCCAGCCGCACCGACGACGAGGCGGACCTGGTCGATCGGCTCGAATCAGGAACGGCGAGCTCCCCGGACCCTCAAAACAGCCAGGACTCTGGCGATGGCTCCGATTCCGCCACAACCGACACCGGCGACGGCGCTTCCGCGGACAGCGCCGCCACCCCCATCGACGAGGTCGAAAACCCCGACCTCAACCGCGCCCGCGGTGTTTATCTCAGCAGCATTCCCGACTACGCCGGCAACCCCTACGTTGCCCTGCGCGCCGACAGCACGCACCCGCTCGGCACACCATCATTCACGCTCGATGAATACGAGCGCGCTACAGAAGAGGGTTGCTTTAAGAAGTTCTCCAAGCTTGACAGCCTGGGCCGCACCCGCAAAGCGCTCGCCTGCGTGGGCCCCGAATCACTCGGTCAAGGCGAGCGCGGCGATATCTCGCGTATCCATCCCGCTGGATGGCGCCAGCAGCGCTACGACTTATTCCGGGCCAGAGCCTCTACAACCGCTGCCATCTCATCGCCTGGTCGCTCTGCGGCGAAAACGCCAACCGCAAGAATCTCCTCACCGGCACGCGTTATCTCAACGAGACAGGCATGCTGCCGTTTGAGGAGCAGATTCTCGGCTACATCCGCGAGACGGGCAACCACGTGCTCTATCGCGTCACACCCATGTATAACGAAGAGGAACTTGTCTGCCGCGGCGTGCGCCTTGAGGCGCAATCGGTCGAGGACCACGGCAAGACCCTCTGCTTCCATGTATATTGCTATAACCTGCAGCCGCACGTGCAGATCGACTACGCCACCGGCCGCAACCAGGCCGCCGGAGAGTAGGTTCAACCGGGGCCACACCCGCATCGTTTGTCACCGACGCACACGGAAGGCTGATTCTTCCTCCTACGGCGCATTTCTGTGACATGGGGTCATCTCTCCAAGATACCCGTATTGTCGATGAAGAGTAGACGGCAAACGCAAGACAGGCAGCCAAAGCAGCAGGAGCCTTACACTAAATACGTGATTTATTCTTTGCAATCACAATCTCGATAAGTTAATCGAAGCAAAACAACGTAAAATGAAGGTAATTTTGCTTCAAAGTAATCAGGAGAAACTGTGACCAATCGCGTCAACAATTCACATATTAAAAAGGATTGTCCCACCCCCATCTATATGCAGGTGGTCGACTATCTGCGCGAGAACATCGCCTCGGGAGCTTGGGAGCAAGCATCCAAAATCCCGTCGGAAGTCGAGCTCATGAGTACGCTCGGCGTCAGCCGCGGCAGCATCAAAAAGGCCATTTCTAAGCTTGTTGATGAGGGCCTGCTTGAGCAAATTCAGGGAAAGGGACTTACGTTAAGTCAAAAGACATCTCTTTCCCCCTTACAGAGGGTCTTATCTCTTTCTCCGAATCTCTAATCGAACAAGGTCTTTCTTTCGAAACAAGCATTCTCGATTGCGAAATTCGTAAGTCGGACGAAGATATTTCCGGACATCTCGGTATTGTCGAAGGTTCTGACTACCTTCATCTCGAGCGAGTGCGCAGCGTTGAGGGTGAACCTGTGATGTTCATCGAAAACAACATCAATATGGCGCTTGTCCCAGGTATTGAAACAGCCGACTTTGTTAACGAAGGTCTCTTTGCAATAATCGAGCGGCTCTCAGCCACCAGATCGAATACTCAAAGACCTCCTTTGTGGCAAAGCTCGCGGATACCCAACGCGCGGATGCGCTCGGTCTCTCTACGCAGTCCCCGCTTCTTCAGCAGCTTCAAACAGTCTACTTGGACAATGACTCTGCAATTGAATATGCGCGCGTATGGCTTAAATCCAGCAGGTTCCAGCTTGGCACCGTTTTTCAGCGCCGCCATTAAAACTCTTGAGAGCGGCGGCATTGCGCCTAACATAATTCCAAAACGCAAAAAGGCGAACCCGTGGGTTCGCCTTTTTGTAAACGGTTTTAGTCCAGCGCGTCAAACAGCTCCGTAAGCAACGCTGCCCTGTCGTCCGTAATCGCCAGGGCACTCGAAATGCCGGTACCTTGCGCGCCAAGTCCAATCAGGCGACGAACGTCGCCTCCGCACCTGATTCCCGCTCCCTCCATGATAACGATGTCGGGATTGATGGACCGTACGGCAGCGATGGTCTCTGCGATGTAATCATCGCCGCTTGTATGGCCGGTTCCCACAAGGCTGCTCGGCTCGCAAAGAATCACGTCCGGGTCCATCGCCGCAACCGCTTTGGACTCTGTCACGCTATCGGCTGCAACAATGGTTAGAATCTCAAGCTCACGAGCGCGATCGATCGTTGCCGCCAACTTATCAACGGTCAGGGGGTGTGCCGTGTGATTTAGAAAGACAGCTTGAACTCCCGCGCTCTTAAGCGACTCAAGAGGTGTCAGTCCCATTCCTTTTCCGTCACCGACAAGATCGGCATGCTGCGCTGTGGGAATTGCAAATTTCAAATCCTTCGCAACTGCGCAGAGCTCGGGAACGGGAGCAGTCCAAAAAATCGAATGATCTCGATCTTTTGCGATTTCATCCGTAAGATGAGCCGCTGCAATTGAATCGTCCGCAAGCAAATAGGTCTTAGGACTGACTGTGAAAAGTGGCAGTTTTAAATCGGAACGTTTCATGAGAACACGTCCTTTCCGACTAATACATGGCCTGCCATACCGAGCGATTTAGCCGTTGAAGCTAATCTCGATGCCGGTTTCCAGCTTGGGAAGCACGCTTGGTGTCACGAGAACCGTTCCAGGAAGCAGCTCTCGCTCGCCATCGAACGCAATAGTTAGATGACCGAGCCCTCCCATGTTCTCGTTCGCAGCTTCACCAAACTCCTTAATCGTGTAGACCTGATCGCCGATGGAAATGGTGCCGCCCTCAGCAAGCACGTTATCCTCTGTAGGAGTTCCATCGTGAACGACGCAGATGTCGCGCAACTCTGCAGGAGCGGTCGGGCCAAACAGGACCACCATCTTCTCGTTGAGAAGCTCCTCAACAAACGAGCCGATCTCAGTGACCTTAACCTTGTACATTTGATTTCTCCTATCTTTGTTACGCCGCAGCGCAGTCATTGACCTGTCGATAACACGAATAGCCTGGGCAAAAGCATCGTGATAGCTTTCGTTGGCCAGATGGTCTAGGGCGGTCTCGATATTCAACCCCAACATCTCGCTCATCTCCGAAAACTCCGGTTTGAGGGAAAGCCCTTTGAGCTCATAGCAACCGTTAATCACGCCGTCATGATCAGTCAAGATCATCACAAACGCCTTTCGGCTAAAACTCACCTTGCACATACCCGTGCCCAAGTATCCCTCATGATCGCGAGCGCGCTCATGGATGAGAACACGCACCCTCTTCCAATAGCGATACTGGGTGAATGTTCCTGCAAGCCATACAAGAATAAAGAAGGCTATTGTAATGAGCGCGTTGAGCATAGCGGGCCTTTCCCTCTTAAAGCATTCAGTTTACAGGCCAAAGGACAGTACGTAGGCGAGAATAATCTGGATCGGGGTGGTAATCAACTTACCAAACAGGAATGCAGGGTAACCGATTTCGATCGTCTCGGGCTTTGCCTCCATGAGAGTCATGCCAACGGGAGCAAAGTCGGAACCAACCTGGCAGTTGACGCAAAGAAGCCGGGAAGGGCAAAGTTGGCGGGAATCGTGCCGTTGGCGATTTGGTTGCCAACAAGAACAGAAAGCACAGAAGCGATGATTGCGCCCGGGCAGATCAACGGCGAAAGGAACGGGATTGAGCAGAACATGCCAATTGCCAGCATACCGGGCAGCGAGCCCGCAAGCGGAGTGAGAACGCCGGCGAGAACGTTCGCGAAACCCGTGTAGTTAATAATGCCGATCAACACCGAGACAAACGCCATAAAGGGGATGATATTACGGATAACGTCATTCACGGTATCACGTGCAGCCTGATAGATGATGCTGATGACGCGACCAACGCCGGTGCCGATCTTAGAGACAACGTCCATAACCCCGTTAGACTGTTTGGACGCAAGCTCGGCACGTCCCTCGGCAATCTTTGCGTGAACGTTTTCCTTCGTCGTCTCCTCGTATGCCTTTTCGGTCTTTACCGGCTCAGCGGGAACATCCGCGGCATCGACAAGAGCGATGCAATCGGGATTGACATCGGACGCAAAGAGATCCTCGGTGATGAACTGTGCCAGAGGGCCAGACGGGGAACCAGGTTTGATGTTCAGCGTCTTAAGGCCCATCTTGGGATAAGTGCCGCAGCGGGCCACGCCAGCGCAGTCGATAACAACAGCACATGCCTGATCGGTCTCGATCGGGTCCTTAAACTGGTCGTGCGCCTCGGCGCCGGTAAGCTCCGCGATGCGAAGGGCAACCGGGCTGATTCCGCCGGGTCACGCTCAGAACATAGGCTTTTCGGCCGTGGGGGTAATGATAAGGGGTCCGCCCCAACCGTTGCCGCCGTGGGACGCCTTTACGCTTTTGAATTCACTCATGATCTAGACTCTCCTTTTGCGCTGAACTACTAGGCGGCAAGCTTAGCTTCGTTGCGCTTCTTCATGATGAGGTACAGCTTCTCGGTGACGATGCCCTTGATCAGGCAAACGATCAGGCCAACGACGAGGAAGCGGATAGCAAGCTCAGAGGAGTTCTTCCCCAGCGCCTCGTAGCCAGCCGAGATGCCAAGCCAAACAAAAAGCTCGGACGAGTTGGCGTGCGGGAAAAGACCGACGATGGGATGCATCATGGACACGACTGCATCGTAGAATGCAGGTTTATAGTCCTCCTCGACAAATACACCAAAGGTGTACGCCATCGGGTTGCAGAGGAAGAAGGTACAAAGGAATGGAATGAGGGTATAGCGGAGAACTGCATATTTGGTGCACTTCTTCATGAACCCATAGACACGCTCCTCGCCAATCAGCTGGATGATTGCCTTGATCGTAAGGATCAGGCAAATCAGCATGGGGATCATGCCCGTGATAAACGAGGCAAACTGCTCGCCCGCAGCATTAAAAAGGCCGGTAAAGCCCTCCGCAAGGAAGATAAGGAAATCGTTTACTGCTCCCATTTTCATTCTCCTTAATTGATGTTCGTTACTGCTATCGTCCTACCTGAGCGCCCGCTCCTCCCCTTTCATTCGGCCATATACGCTCATGGTTGTCTACGGTCGTCTATATATTACAAAGCGACCGCCTTCTGAGTTTTGCCCTTGCATTCCTTTCGGTGAATGGTTGGTTTTGTAGGGCAAACGGCTATGCGCTCTTTAGCTCATAGATGTTTTCTAATGCCTTAAATATGCGCATATACCTGTCAAAACGCACATTGTATATCTCGTGGACTTTGTCGCTTTTTTCAACGGAATCTAGCCTTTTGCAGACCCCAGCGGCAACATCGGCCAAATCTTGTCCGCAAGAAGCTGAAAGCGCTAGCAATGCCGCGCCCTGACCGGCACCGGACGATTCCATACGCACTAAATCGATTCCCAACACGTTTGAGAGCGTTTGCGCCCAAAAATCGTTCTTAGCCCCTCCGCCAACAAGCCTAATGCCGAACCACTCCTGCGAATGGTTCACGGATTCCTTGAGTTCCCTGAGGCATATGCCGTGCCCTCCATAAGTGCCCTCTCAAGCTCCGAACGCGTCGTGTCAAGGTCAAGCCCCAAAAAGGCACCTCGAACCGACGGGCAACCGTGCAAGACCTTTTCCCCCGACAGATGCGGATAGAACATGAGGTCCCTCATGTCGTAGAAGGATCCTCAACGGCCTTGTCCTCGAGATCGTAGGAGTCGCTGTCTAGAATCTGCCCGTACCACCACTCCTTAGCTCCGCCACACGACCTAATACTGAGCTGGACTTGCGTCTTAAGGGTATTACCCCATTTAAACAATACGGGCTTACCAACATCTGGAAGTTCAACCCCTTCTGCCGAATACATCAGCACACCGCTTGTGCCAAGCGAAATGGTGGGAATGCCTTCCAGGAGGCAGCCCGTACAAATCGCCGCTGCAGGATTATCGCCCGTTCCCCTTACAATCGATGCATCTGCAGGAATTCCTGTCTCGGCAGAAGCCCTTTCGCTGACGAACCCGATAACCTTGTCGGAAGGCTCGACAGCGGGTAGCAATGACCTAGGAACCCAAAATGCTCACAAACCTCGTCAATCCAAGTTTGCTTCTTATTATCGAAAAGCCCCGTTGTCGACGCTCCGCAATAGTCCATGCCGGGATGTCCGCCAAACTTGAGAGCGATCCAATCCGAAACCGAAAGGAATACCTCGCTCTTGGAAAGAGCAGCTGGGTTGTTCTTAGCCATCCATGCAAGGTTCATTGCCGGAACCCCAGTTGAGAGGAAGCTGGCAACCTGGGGAAGACCTACAGCTAACGCCCACTGCTTCTCATCAAAAACAGTGTCAATCGTGCGTTGATCATTCCACATTATCGCCAGACATGTCGGAACCCCAGCAGCATCAACCAGCACCGTCGTATGCATTTGCCCGGTGGCCCCAACGCCCTTAATTAGAGACAGGTCGACCTTCTCCCCAAGCAAGGCGCACGCCGAACAAACGGCATCCCACCATATCCCGGGTTCAATCTCTCTCCAACCGGGATGAGGCTCAGAGCATTCGTAAGCCTCGCTTGCAGTTGCGACAACTTTTCCACTTTCATCAATGCACGTAAGCTTCACCGATGACGTGCCAACATCGACACCAAGGTAGAGCGCGCCCATTTTCGCCTCATCCATATCTATAATTCCGCTTTACTCAGCGATGCCGTTGATGGCGCGGGTCGTTTTGTAGGCAACAGCCGCAACGGCTTCTCGAGCATCGATTAGCACCTTGGCAAGATTGTGCTCATTGTTGTTTGCCTCATACGCCTTGCCAACAGTTGTGATGTAGGCCTTGCGCAGGTCGCTTGCGATATTGATCTTGGACATCTTGTGCGGCTGCATCGCATGGATGGTCTCGTAGGGAATTCCGAGCCGCCATGAAGAACGAGGGGACACGGAGACACCTCTGCAAGCTTCTCAAGCAGCGGCAAATCGATGCGCGGCTCATCTTCGAGGCCATGAACATTACCGATGGACACGGCCAGCAAATCACAGCCCGTGCGCTCTACGAACTCACAAACCTGATCCGGGTCGGTCTTAAGATCCGCCTCGGAAACATGATCGTCCTCCTTGCCCTTGATGGCGCCAAGCTCCGCCTCGACGGGCACGCCATAGCAATGGCAATAGTCGACCGCCTGGCGCGAGAAGCGAATGTTCTCTTCAAAGGAAAGCGCGGCACCGTCGATCATGACAGAGGTGAAGCCAGCCTGGACCGCCTGGCGTACGTCCTCGAGCGTCTTGCCGTGATCGAGATGCAGACACGTGGGAACGATATAATCCTCCGCCGCGCGCTTTACGATGGATGCGATCATGCCGTAATCGGACAGCTTGACGTTAGTAGGGGCGATCTGAAGAATACCCGGCATCCCGGCCCTCTGTAATCCATCCAGGATACCCAAGGTCATCTCCATGTTCGTCGTGTTATATGCGGGAAGGAGCCATCCGTTCTTGCGTGCAATCTGGATCAGCTCAGTCGAAGTTACAACTGCCATGATTCCTCCAACCGGGTTACGGCAATTCGAGTTGAGTTTTCGTTCCAGATACTTATATAGACGTCTATGTACCTGTTTATAGACGACTATATACCTTTTTGATTTATGCGCAAAGCACTAAATACCGCAAATCGAAAAAAGGGGCTGTCGAGAAGCACTCGACAGCCCCTTTCATTTGACATGCTTACCCCAGCGCCCCATTTGCCAGCATATCGGTAACGTCATTTAGGCTCGAAACTATTGCCGTGGCCAATCTTTCCATCTCATCTGTTGGCTCAGAGAGATCGGGGACCATGACAGTGCAAAATCCTCCTGCAAATCCCGCACGCACCCCGTTATAGGAATCCTCTAAAACGAGGGATTTCTGCGGCGAAGCTCCTAGCTCATCCGCCGCTTTCAAAAAGACGTCTGGATAAGGCTTGGCGTGTTCGACCTCAATACCAGAGACGATCGAATCGAAATAAGGGAGTATTCCTCCCCTTATCAAATTTGCCTCGATCATTTTTCTGCTCGATGATGAAGCAACTGCCATCGGAATTCCCTCAGCCTGAAGATAGTCGAGAAGCCGATCTAATCCGGGTTTCTTCTCTGCGCCCTGAGCCAGCGCTTCATGCGCTATTTCGTAAAAACGGTCAACAAACGCTTGAGAATCGACCCCATCACCATACCACTCGCGAATAATGGACACCGCTTCAGATCCATTGGTGCCACGCATGGCGTCCGCAAGACCCTCTTTGCATTCAACCTCAAACTCAATTGCGGTTTTGGGCCAGCAGGAAGCCCAAATCGGCTCAGTATCGAACATGAGCCCGTCCATATCGAAGATAACCGCCTCGAACATACTGCCTCCTAGTTCAAATAGACGTCTATATACGTTTATTTTATCAAAGGAGACCTATCTTTCGCGACGGCATGAAAGGAGACGGGCCCAGTAAAAGCCGGCAGGCACCTCTCCCACCAAAAACCACCACGATGGGGACTATTCCCATCGTGGTGGTTGCCCTACATCGATCTACTTGGCGTGGCACTTCCAGAGCGGCCCTTGCATCGGCATATATGTTGCAGGCAACGCCACACGCTACTTGGCGCGGCCCTCCTCATAGCGCTCGACCAGCTTGGCCTGAACGTCATAAGGCACCTGCTCATAGCCAGCGGGCTTCATGGTAAAGTCACCCGTGCCGCGCGTGATAGAGCGCAGGCGCGTCGAGTAATCCGTCAGCTCGGCCAGCGGCGCCTGGGCGATGACCACGGTGTCTCCGCGCTCATCGGTCTCCATGCCCGTCACGCGACCGCGCGATGCCGAGATGTCGCCCATCACGGCGCCGGCGTAGCTCTCGGGGATAGTCACCGTGATTTCCTCGATGGGCTCCAGCACCACCGGATCGGCATCGGCGCATGCCTTGCGCAGGCCGATGCGAGCCGCCGCGCGGAACGCCATCTCGTTGGAGTCGACGCTGTGATACGAGCCGTCGTACACAGCCACGCGAATGCCCGTGAGCGGGTAGCCGGCAATGATGCCGTCCTTCATGGTCTCCTGGACACCCTTGTCCACGGCGGGGATCAGCGAGCGCGGAATGCGGCCGCCCACGACCTCATCCACAAACTCGTAGCCGTCGCTCGTGCCGTCGGGCCCAATAAGCGGCTCCACGCGCAGCCAGCAGTCGCCGTACTGACCGGCGCCACCGGTCTGCTTCTTGTGGCGACCCTGGGCGCTCGCCGTGCGGCGGATGGTCTCGCGATACGGAATGCGGATCGGCACGCTCTTGGCCACGACCTTGGTGCGATCCTCCAAACGGTTGAGCAGCACCGAAACCTGCGCCTCACCAACGGCGGAGATGATAGTCTGGCCCGTCTCCTCGTCACGATCGATGCTCATGGTCGGATCAGCTTGCACGCCTTCTCGATAAACGTATAGAGCTTCTCTTCGTCGCCACGGTTCTCGGCCTCGATGGCAATGCGGTACTGCGAGTTGGGGAACTTAAACGCCGCAGCCTCGACCTTACCGGTAATGGAGAGCGTATCGCCCGTCTCGGCCGCCAGCTTGGGCGCCACGATGATGTCGCCGGCATAGGCGTGACCGACCTCGGTCATGTCGCGGCCGCACATCACATACAGGTGGGCCAGACGATCGCTCTTGCGGGTACGCGCGTTGATCAGCTCAAGACCCGGCTCAAGCGTACCCGTCAGCACCTTGATAAAGCTGATGCGACCCTGCTGCGGATCGGCCAGCGTCTTAAACACAAACGCCACCGGACGGTCATCGTCGCTCGAAATCTTGAGCGAATCACCGTCGATGAGCGGCATCTCGCCGTAGTCCGTCGGCGCCGGGAAGTACGTGGCGATGTCGTCCATCAGCGAGTTGACGCCCTGCTCCTTAATGCAATCGCCCGCAAAGACCGGCACAAAGATGCGCTCGGCAATCGCCTTCGACAGCAAGCCCTCAAGCTCCTCCTGCGTCAGCGTCTCCTCGCCTTCCAAGTACTTCATCATCAGTTCGTCGTCAGCCTCGGCCACCAGCTCGCACAGATGGTCATGGGCCTCCTCGGCCTGGGCACGATACTCCTCGGGAATCTCCGACTCAACGGCTTCGGCGCCGTTGCAATGGCGCGCCTTCATGCGCACCAGGTCGATGATGCCATCAAAGTCCTCGCCCTCGCCCCAGGGAAGGGTCACGGCGCCCAGTCGCGTGCCAAAGCGCTCCTGCAGCAGGTCCATCGTGGTCGCAAAGCTGGCCTCGGAGCGCGACAGGCGGTTTACGAACACCGCACGCGCCAAGCGCAGGTCCTCGGCGGCATACCAGAGCTTAACCGTCGTAGGCTGCGGGCCGGCTCGGCGTCGACCACAAACAGGGCCGTCTCGCAGACGCTCATCGCGGCAAAGGCGTCGCCGATAAAATCGGGGTAACACGGGGCATCGAGCACATTGATGCGCGCGCCCTTCCAGTCGATCGGTGCAATGGTCGTCGAGATGGAAAATGCACGCTTGACCTCTTCGGGGTCATAGTCGAGCGTGGGCTTGGTGCCGTCGTGGCCGCCCAGGCGGGCGGTCTTGCCAGAAAGGTGGAGCATGGCCTCGGCGAGTGAAGTCTTGCCCACCCCGCCTTGGCCTACGAGCACCACGTTCCTTACATTGCCGGTCTTGGGAGCACCCATGATGACCTCCTTGCAGGGCCGCGCGCATTGCGCGACGCCAACGGGGAGAGTTCGCGGTCGGTGCCATCCCGGGAGCAGCATGGTCGGCAGCCGAGCCGACTCACCCTCCAAATGTCCTATGCCACCACCCTACCCTCACGGGCGACCGTCATGCACACCTTTCGGCACACGTATGAATACAGGCGGCGAGAGGAAGAGACAAGCTTGTGAGGCGATTATTGAACCCCGCCGATGCAAACAAAAAGCCGCCACAGACCGTAAGACCTGCGGCGGCTTCGCCTCAATTAATAGTTGAGCAAATACCTGAGCCTATCCCTCGATACGGCTCAAAAACTCACGCGTGCGCTGCTCGCGCGGATGGTCGATAACCTGCTCGGCCGGACCCTCCTCGACAATGCGGCCTCCGTCCATAAAGACCACGCGATCGGCAACATCGCGCGCAAACTGCATCGCGTGGGTCACGATCACCATCGTCATATTCTGCGCGGCAAGGTCTTTAATGACACGCAGCACCTCGGCCGTTAGCTCGGGATCGAGCGCCGAGGTCGGCTCGTCAAAGAACAAGATTTCCGGGTCGAGCGCCAAGCGCGGGCGATACTCACGCGCTGTTGCTGACCGCCCGAAAGCTCACACGGAACCTTGTTCTCGTTGCCCACAAGCCCCATCTGAGCAATCAATTCATGCGCACGAGCTTCCGCCTGCTCGCGCGGGCGCTTAAGAACGCGGATCGGCGCATCGGTGATGTTTTTCATCACGGTATAGTGCGGGAACAGATTGTAGTTCTGAAACACCAGACCAAACCGCGAGCGCGCCTGTTTAGGAACATCGCCCTTTGCGTACACCGCGCCCGAACCCGCATCCGTCGCAACGGCAAGGTCGCCAAACGAGAGCGAGCCTCCGTCGAGCGTCTCGAGCAGCGTGGCACACCGCAGCAGCGTGGACTTGCCGCCACCCGAAGGCCCGATAATCGCCACGACCTCTCCACGCTTTACCTCGAGCGAGATATCCTTGAGCACCTCATTGCCGCCAAACGCCTTGCGAGCGTTCGATATATTCATTACCGAATTAATCATGGTAGTAATCCAATTTTTTCTCGGCGGCGCCCAGCAGCATCTCGACAACGAAATTAAAGACCCAGTAAATCAGCGCCGCAATCGCAAACGGCACCATGCTCACCTGCGAGGCGACCAGCGCCTTGGCCGTCGAGAACATCTCACCCACGCCAATGGCAAACGCCAGCGACGTGTCCTTGACCAGCGTGATGATCTCGTTGCCCATCGCCGGCAGAATACGCTTGGCGACCTGCGGCATCACGATATACAGAAACGTCTGCACGCGCGAATAGCCCAGCACCTCGGCAGCCTCGTATTGACCGCGCGGAATGGACTGCAAGCCCGAGCGATAGATCTCGGCAAAGTAACCGGCGTAGTTGATGCTGAACGCCACGACGCACGCCGTCCACTTGGAATCGGGCGTGAGCGAAATGCCAAACACGTAATACGGGGCAAAGTAGATGGCAAACATCTGCAGCATGAGCGGCGTGCCGCGCATGACCGAGATATAGATGCGCGCAATCCAGCGAAGCGGCGCGATTTTGCTCATGCGCATAAACGCCACGGGAATTCCCAGCGGAATCGACCCGAGCAGCGTCAACACAAACAGCTGCAAACTGACCAAGAACCCCTGGCCAAGCATCTGCATCATGACCTGAATAGACATTACTTGAGCACCCAATTATCGAAAGACAAACCATAGCTTGAATATTTATCGCAGAGGTCCTTGACCGTGCCGTCCTCGTAGAGCGCCTTGAGCGACTCGGCTACAGCATCGGCCGACTTGGTGTCGCCCTTCTTAAAGCCAACGGCGTAGTGCTCGCTGGAAAGCGGCTCATCAAGCTGCGTATAGGCATCGGGCTTGGCGGCAAGCTGATACTGGGCAATCGAAAGGTCGCACGCCACGGCATCGACCGCGCCGCTCTCGAGCTGCATAAAGGCCGTGTTGTACTCGCCGATCGTGTCGAGCGTGGCAAACGTCGCTGCCAGATCCTTCTGGTCACCCTCAAGCACGTCCTGCGCAGCGGAATCAGTCTGGGTAATCACAGTCTTGCCGGCAAGATCGTCCCAGCCCTTGATGCCCGCATCCTTCTTGACCACCAGCACCTGCTCGTTGAGCATGTACGGCTCGGAGAACGTGTAGTCGTCCTCACGGCCCTCATGGTAAAGCCGTTCCAGATGCAGTTGATGCGCCCGAGTTAAGCAGCGTATCCTTGGCGTCCCAGTCGATGGCCTCGTATTTGACCTCCCAGCCCTGCTTATCGGCAACAGCCTTGGCCAGATCGAGATCAAAGCGGTGTACTCGCCATCGTCGCCCACAAAGCCGTACGGAGGATAGGACTTATCAAAGCCCACCACGAGCTTCTTGGACTCCGCAGCGCCCTTCACATCCTTGGCCGCGGCAGAGCCAGCAGCGGAGCCCTTGACGGCACCACCGCCGCAACCGACAAGACCAAGGCCAAGCACCGTAGCGAGCGAGCCGGCTAGACCAACAAACTGACGACGAGACATATCGGTGTTCATGGTATCCCCCTTGATGGCACTTTAGTTAAGTAAAGTGATTCGTGTAACGTTCAGAATCATACACTTTAGCGTGATAGAGCACAAGGCGAGTTTGCCCGCCGCGTGAGGGGTGTGGGGTTAAGTTTCCTGCTCTACAGTCTGCTCACGGCGGAGGCCACATTAAGTGGCCTCCTGTTCGTGCGGAACTCGCGATAAACTTAACCCCCACACCCCTCACGCGGCGGGCAACCGTCGTTGGGCTTATCACTCATATGACCCAATCCGCTGTCAATGGCCACAATGGCCCCGCCGACCGCTTGCAATCGGTCGGCGGGGCCTGCCGTTGAACCCGTCCCGGTCCGCCCCCGGCATGTCGTCGACGCTTCGGCTCAGTCTCATATCCGCGGATACCGCTCCGGCGGCCCGCAATCCTCTCCTTCGGCGGGGCTCCCCAAGTCTGACTACGCGCATGCGGCCGCTGCCGCGCGCCCAGCGAAAGCGGGGGTATCCCCGAAGGCTGCCCGGCTCGCCGGGACGGGGGCTATGTCTATTCGGTTGCCTCCCGGCACATCGCGCCGAGGGCCCACAGCCACCTCACGAGCTCGGCGGCGGTGGCGGCGTTCGCCTTCGCCTGGGGCATGCCCCTGGCGAGCATCTCCTCGCGGCGCCGGAGCAGGCGCTCGGAACCCTTCCTCGTGCATCCTCACCTCGAGCGGGACGCCGCTGCCCTTGGGCATCAGCTTCGGTTGGTGGCTCGCCTGGACGTAGCTCCAGGACCCCTCGACGGCCAGCCTCCTGACGAGGCGTTGCCGGCCCCGCTGATCCCGCCGAGGCGCACGGAGTCCGCGCTCGACCTCTGCTTCGGGGCGAGGCCGAAGTAGGCCGTCACCTGCCTGCCGGAGCGGAACCTCGAGAAGTCGCCGACCTCGGACGCGAAGGGGAAGCGCATGCCGAGAAGTTCCCGGGACTTTGCCAACCGGACCCTTCTTACCACGGATTGACCTATACCAAGACATTCGGGAAATTAGCGTTCATCACGAAAGCGACTAGCCAACTGATGCGTGACCTCGGAGCGATCCAATCCCCGCAAAACGCATTCCTATTGAATCTGGGATTGGAGACCTTGCATC
>ENA-OQER01000144-OQER01000144.1-human-gut-metagenome-genome-assembly--contig:-NODE-144-length-38612-cov-13.016266_pt1 | contig 38612 bp, 45 predicted proteins | sample MGYA00242797_ERZ504639 | MGnify/ENA primary metagenome ERZ504639 (study PRJEB26092, sample SAMD00036306) | human gut metagenome | host: Homo sapiens | study: EMG produced TPA metagenomics assembly of... | reverse complement strand
TTGTATAAAGGTTGTACATACGATGGTTTGGACTTAATGTTTTGAACACCACTAAGTTACTAAAAATCAGCGATATGTGCAACTTTTTACTCATATTTATCAACTTAAATTAATTCCGCCAACGGGTAAAATTATAAAAAAAATAACATCTTTGCAAGTTTTTCCTCAAAAAGTTTATCTATGACTTTAATACCCGATGAGAATATTAACAGATGACGTGCACTGACCATAAAAAGAAGATGTAGTATAAAAAAAACAGAACCCAATCATCTCGATTGAGTTCTGCATACCTTGAAAACATACTTATACTATTATCTGTCACCTAAAGAATCACATAATACTTACTTAACTAAAAAACCTTGTAAACTTTATGACATCCATCGTATGAGTCAAGTCCTTATTAGAGCACTTTTAATGTAATGCAAAGATAATCAACATTAACAAAAAAGGCTTGTAATATGAAAGAAACAATTCTTTGTGATTTGTAAAATCTTAAAAAAAACACCTTTTTATCCATGCCATCACATCAAAAAATGATAGTCAAAAGCCCAAAATAACGGTTTGTTATAACTGATAATCAGAATTTTGCATTTTTGAAACATCTTTTTTGAATTATGACAAAGCTTTTCGGATAATTTGCGTAACTTTGCAAAAGATTAGCAAAAGATTATCAAAAGATCTCTGCAAGATAAGTTATAAACCAAACCTACCAATATGATGTCACCCAACTTGTTTTACCAAGATTTTTTGCTGTGCATAGGAGTGGCAAGTCTGATTTTCGGACTGTTTCTTCTCTTCTTTAAGGCACCAGCCAACAATATTTACCAACCTTACCGACGTTCAAAGAGTCTTTTGGCGGCAGGCTATCTTGTCATGAGCCTCAACATTATGTTTTGGGGCATCACTTTCGATGATAGGTTTACCAAGCCCGATGTGTTGGATATTTACAACGAGATCATCGCCATTTATCTGCTCTACATTATATTCAACTATGCGCTCTGCAATCTTCTGGACCATCACTATCTTACCCGTCGCCGGCTGTTGACGGATGCCTTCAGATGGGTGGGAGTCATAGCGATAAGCGCCTTGTCAATGTTGCCACTGTTCGAGAATATAAGATGGGGAATTGCAGCATTCATCTCGTTCCTGCTTATCGAATACATCGTAAGTTTCCTTTATAAGTTCCGCAAACTTTACCTGCACAACGACAAGGTGATGGCTAACTATTTCGCTGACGATAAACGCAGATTTGTGGCATGGACCAACCGACTCATCTTACTTATGGTGGTATATGGCCTGCTGGCATTTATTTCTATTTTCCAGGGAATATGGTTCAACTTCTTTTTCCAATGCTATGCTTTGGTCTTCAATTTCTTCGTTGTCATCAGTTTTCTGAATCACTGTCAGCCCTATGGCGACATAGAAAAAGCCTATATGGAATGGGAAGAACAGGAGAAGTCAGTTTGTCAGCCGGAAATAACCCACAGCAAAGTGGTGTATCACCTGTTGGAGAGCAAACTGAAAATCTGGGTTGCCCGGGAGAAATATACCGAGCCCAACCTTACCCTCGATTCTCTTTCCACCTATGTGGGAACCAACCACACCTATCTCTCACGCTTTCTCAAGGAGACTCATGGCGTGAACTTCAGCGAGTGGGTTTCGGGCTTGCGTGTGTCGAAGGCCAAGGAGCTGATGCGGAAGAATCCCAAGGACAAACTCGAAAACGTGGCTTATCTCTCGGGATTCTCTTCTCTCTCTTATTTTTCTAAAGTTTTCTCTCATTTGGAGGGTGTCTCGCCTGCCCGTTGGCGCGACAGCATGTCCTTATAGTCTGACGGTGTGTCATTGAAGAACAGGGTAAACTGTCTGTTGAAAGTAGAGCGCGACGAGAAGCCCGCCATCTGTGATACGTCATTGACACTCAGGTCGAGGTCGGTTCTTTCGAGCAGTTGTGAGGCATAGCGCAGTCGATAACGTGTGATAAACTGGCTAATGGTGAGTCCGCTCCATAACGTTTGATGGCATTGGCAGATACGTGCGGTTGGTACCTAAGCTCGCAGCAAGGTCTTCGGGCTTAAAGTCGGGACTGACATAAGGCTTATCTTCATCCATCAACTGACAGATACGTACAAAGAGGCTTTCCTCCTTGCTGAGTTTGGCCTGCGGTTTGTTTTCCAGTTCCGACAGGAGCGTACGTTCCTGTAGGTGGAGTCGCCTCACAATCGCAGACAAACGTCTGAGCTTATGGCGAAGATCACGTATGTGAAACAAGAGCACCACAATGCACAGCAAAAGGCTAATGCTGACGAAGTGATTACTGATGAAATTCATGTTGATATATATTCTATTTGTAGTATCTGGTTTGTGGAGTCATCAATGCGGAAGTCATCAGCGGTTCTTCTGCCTATCAACCATACGATGCGCTGACTGGCATCCTCTACCACCAACTGTTCTTCCTTCTCGAAGGCATTGCACTTGATGTCTGTTAAGAAGTCGCTTACCAGTTTGCTTCCTTTCATACCGAAAGGGCGGAAACGGTCGCCAGGGATGGTCCTTCTTAAGGTGAGAGGAAACTCTACTTTTCCGGCATCAAGGGTTGCCACCATTGGTTTCCTGCTCGGACGGAAGTCTGGAGTTCTGGCATGGCTTTCCACCTTGATATATTGTCCTTCTGCACAACTGTATTTACCCGTTTCTGGTATCTTGATAGCACAAGACTGCTTGCCCTTCTCTAAGGCTTTGATGAGAATAGCATTACGATCGATAACCACCTGATGTGTAGATGATTGCCATCTTTTGCCTATAGCATATATACTGTTAAGGATTTCCAGGATAGAGGTTCCCTGGAAGTGATATGGAGAGAGCAGGGCGTGGAGCACAAACTCAGGACTTGCCTTCGACAGCAATTCCTCCTTGCTAATGGCTGTGATACCCTTGCTGTCGGTCTGGGTAAGACGGCTGTCCGACAAGGTTGCAATGAGCATCTTGTTGGCTTCAGCCAGATGGGTGCCGTAGTGGCAATGCTGTCGGAAACCGAAGGATTGATGGTGCGAAGCAGGGGCAGAACCTGCAGTCTGATCTTGTTGCGCACCACATCGGGGACCAGGTTGGTACTGTCTGTCACATAGTCTTGTTGCTGCAGAGACAGATACTCCAGAATATCCTCACGGCTCACATCGAGCAGCGGACGCAGTACGTGTCCGTTTCGAGGAGCGATGCCTGTCAGTCCGTTGATGCCCGTGCCCCTTATCAGGTTGATGAGGAGCGTCTCCACGCTGTCGTCGCGATGATGAGCCACACAGACACCCTGCGCCTCCAAGTCCTGGATGAGCTGCTCGAAATAGCGATAACGCAGTTCGCGAGCCGCCATCTCGATGCTTACCTTATGGAGCGAGGCATACTGTTCTGTATCGAAGTGTATGCGATGTAGGGGCACGCCAAGACGTTCGCAGAGTGAGACGCAGAACTGCTCATCGCGTACCGACTCGCTGCCACGAAGGTGGAAGTTGCAATGACAGGCCTCTGTCTTATAGCCCAGATGGAGAAGCGCCAACAACAGCGATACGCTGTCGGCACCTCCCGACAAGGCTATAAGGCATGGTTTGTCCTTGTCCAGCAACTGATGCCGGGCAATAAACTGCTCTACATTCTGTTCGAAACGAGATATATTCATTTACTAATAACTTTCGCTGGGTTCAGAAGTTAGAGAAGCTGTGCTTTCAAGAATTCCTCAGCACGCTCAAGGTCCTGTGGTGTATCAATGCCAACGGTCTCAACATCAGTGGTTCCCACCTTTATCTTGAAGCCATTCTGCAACCACCGCAACTGTTCCAGACTTTCGGCTATCTCAAGTGAACTTTGTGGCAGTTGGGTAACCTGACGCAGTACGTCCTTGCGATAGCATAAATGCCAAGATGCTTCAGGAAAGGGTAGTGAGTGAGCCAGGAAGACTTTTCTTTTCCTCGTACATAAGGAATGACACTGCGCGAGAAATACATGGCGAAGCCCATATTGTCGACTACGATTTTCGGACTGTTGGGATTCTGTACAGCCTCCATACTCTCGAAAGGTTTTCCGAGTGTGGCTATCTGTGTGGTAGGATCGTCAAAACAATGGCAGATGGTGTCGAGCTGGCTCTTTGCCACAAAGGGCTCATCGCCCTGAACATTTACCACCACGTCCCATTCGCCTCCTATCTTTTCGATAGCTTCCTCTATACGGTCGGTACCGCTCTTGTGGTCGGTGCGTGTCATCACCACCTGACCGCCAAACGATTTCACAACATCATAGATGCGCTCGTCGTCAGTGGCGACATAAGCAGCCTCGAGCACGGCAGCCACCTTCTCGTAAACATGCTGAATGACAGGTTTGCCACCCAGCAGGGCCAATGGTTTGCCCGGGAAACGCGTAGAAGCGTAGCGGGCTGGAATGATTCCTATAAACTTCATAATCGTATATCTTTATGTTTTAAAATTCTTCAACTGTCTTTGGGTTCAGAACATTTCTCCTTCCTGTCTGTCTACCTTTCTGATTTCCTTCAGGAAGATCTCGCCATATTTCTTACGTTTGTACTCGCCGATACCATGGATCATTCCAAATTGCTCCATGGTGCGCGGCTTGACGGAAGCAAGTTCGTGCAGCGACTGGTCGGAGAGCACGATGTAAGGAGGATAGCCCTGTTCGTCGGCAAGCCGTTTGCGAAGTTGCCGCAATCTTTCAAAGAGCGACCCTTCTGCAGCCTTCGGCTTCTTCGACGACACCTTTCGTGCATGGACCACTGGTATCTCGTCAGTCTTTTTCTGCAGCAGTACCAACTGCACGGGCATCTCACCCTTCAGCACACGCCATCCCAGAGGAGTAACCTTCATCGCTCCATGCTCGTTGTATGCCACCTCGAAGAATCCCATCTGCAACATTTGCAACAGATAGTCCTGCCAGTCGCGTGCGAGATGGTCTCTTCCTGCACCGAAGGTCTTCAGGGCATCATAGTGGTTCTTCACAACAGCAGGCGAGTGTGTTCCACGCAAGATATCTATGCAGGTACCGATATGTATCTTCTCGCCGGCACGCACCACAGCACTGAGGGCTTTCTGCACCAGCACTGTTCCGTCGAAGGTCTGTGGCGGATGGGCACACACATCGCAATGTCCGCAGTCGTGAGTGGCTTCCTCGCCGAAGTAGTTGAGCAGGATTCTTCGTCTGCATACCCTCGACTCGGCATATTCCTGCATACGCTTCAGTTTCTCCATGTTCACCTCTTTCTGTCCGCTTTCCTCCGCAAAGGAACGCAGTTGGATGACGTCTGCCATCGAGTAGAACAATACCGTGTCGGCAGGAGCCCCATCCCGTCCGGCTCGGCCTATCTCCTGATAGAAACTCTCAATGCTCTTGGGGAGGTTGTAGTGGATGACCCATCTCACATTTCCCTTGTCAATACCCATGCCGAAGGCTATGGTGGCGCATACCACCTGCACCTGGTCCATCTTGAATCGTTCCTGCACCGAAGCCCTTTCCTCAGTGCTCAGACCTGCATGATAAGCCGCGGCATTGATACCTTTCTTCTTTAGCTCCATCGCCACCATCTCAGTATTCTTGCGCGAAAGACAATAGATGATGCCTGCATCACCGGGACGGGCGTTGATAAATCTATAGATATAATGCAGTTTCTCCTGTTTGGTTCCGCCGCGTCTCACCGAAAGACTCAGGTTGGGACGGTCGAAACTGCTGACGAATGTCTTGCCATTCAGGTGCAGTTGCTTCACGATGTCCTGTCGTGTTATCTTGTCGGCAGTGGCTGTAAGGGCAATGATGGGCACATGGGCGAAATGCTCTCTGATGGTTCCCAACTGCGAGTACTCGGGTCTGAAATCGTGTCCCCACTGGCTGATGCAGTGGGCCTCATCGATGGCAAATAGCGAGATCTTGATGTTGCTGAACAGGAAAGGTATCTCGCTGATCAGTTTTTCTGGCGAGACATAAATCAGTTTCAGGTCACCCGACATACATCTGCGGCGTATGATCATCTCGTCGGTGGAGTCGTTGTTGCTGTTCAGTTCGGCGGCAGCGATGCCGTTGGCCTTGAGCGTTTCCACCTGGTCGTGCATCAAACTGATAAGCGGCGAGACAACGACAGCCGTTCCTGGCAAGGCAAGGGCAGGAATCTGATAGCAGATACTCTTGCCTCCACCTGTCGGCATCAGCACAAGACAGTCGTTGCCCTGCATCACCTCACGGATGATTGCTTCCTGGTTGGGTCGGAAGAAATCATATCCGTAGTAGTTTCTCAATAGGTCGCTTATTTGCATTTTTATGATAATTTCTGGCAAAGGTAATGATTTTTTTATAAAAAATAAGCAAGATATTTGATAAAATGGGATAAATTCATTATTTTTGCAAGCCTAAATGTAAAACTTTCGTACGTACGTTACAAAACAACGGGTCACTACGGGTGAAATCCATGGTTTTTATCGTACAGACTAATGATGAATAAACATACAAAACAAATATGGCAAAATATAATATCAGAGAATACAAAGAGTCGGGAGCAAGCTATCAGGAAAGCATCAATCCCGATATACTGGATGAATTGCACACCAAGATACTGAACATTCTGCTCATCCAGAGGAAGTTTATGGACAAGGACTATTCGGCCAAGAAACTGGCACAGGACCTGAACACCAACAGCCGATATGTGTCGGCTGTATGCAATGTGAAGTTCCACATGAACTATGCCACACTCATCAACAAGTACCGAATCGATGAGCCATGTCGATACTCATCGACCGCCGCTACCTGAAACTCAACATGGAGGATGTTGCTTCTATGGTGGGATTTGCCAACCGTCAGAGTTTCTATTCAGCTTTCTATAAACAGAATGGCACCACTCCACGCGACTTCCGCATGGAATACCTTCATCTACACCCAGAACTGAAGAAAGAGAAGAAGAAAAAATAAGAACATCAACATCACATCATGCACGACAATCAGTTTAAGTATAGTGACGAGCGCTTTGCCGACCTGCAAATGCTGCGCTATCGCCTGAATGGTTTCGAGAGCCTTTCGCTCTCTCAGAAACTATACATCTTCTGTCTGGCCAAAGCCACTCTGATGGGACGCGACATCACCTTCGACCAGCAGGGTAAGTACAACCTGCGCATACGCAAAACCCTCGAGGCCTTATACCTATATTATAAGTTCGCGAGGAGGCTGAGAGTGACGAGTTTCAGAAAATCGTTGTCTATCTCAAAAGAGTATGGTTCTCAAGCGGCATCTATCACCACTATGGTTGCGAGAAGATGAAGCCCGACTTCAGCGAGGAGTACTTCTATCAACTCATCGACGGCATGGACGAAAAACTGCTGCCACTGAAGAGAGGAGAGACTAAGGAAGACCTGCTCGATGAGCTCGTACCGGTGATCTTTGACGACTCGGTATTGCCCAAACGTGTTAACCAGACTGACGGCGAAGACTTGGTGAAGACATCGGCTTGCAACTTCTATGAGAATGTGACGCAGGCTGAGGTGGAGCGATTCTATGCCAAAATGAAGGAAAAGGGCAACGAAGAGGCTCCCTCGTACGGACTGAACTCCAAACTCACCAAGCGCAATGGCGAGATGATAGAACTGGTGTGGGCTGAGAACGGCATGTATGGTGAGGCCATCCGCGAAATATCTTCATGGCTCCGCAAGGCTCAGAAGTATGCCGAGAACGAACAGCAACGTCATGTCATCGACCTGCTGCTGAAATATTACCATACGGGCGACTTGGCTGTTTTCGATCGCTACAGCATAGCCTGGGTAGAACAGCAGGAGGGTATGGTCGACTTCGTCAACGGCTTCATTGAGGTGTATGGTGACCCACTGGCACTGAAGGGTACCTGGGAGGGAATCGTTGAATACAAAGACCTCGAGGCCACAAAGCGAACCCAGACCATCAGCAGCTATGCCCAGTGGTTTGAAGACCATTCGCCTGTTGACCCACGCTTCCGCAAGCCTGTGGTAAAGGCGTCACTGCCAACGTCATCTGTGCAGCCATGCTCGGAGGTGATGAATATCCTGCCTCGCAATAGGCATCAACCTGCCCAATGCCAACTGGATAAGACAGACCTATGGATCAAAGAGTGTCACGATAGGAAATTTGACCGAGGCGTACAATAAGGCTGCTCATGGCAACGGATTCGACGAGGAGTTTGTCATCGACAAGGATACTCTCGCCATGATAGAGAAGTATTCCGACCTGACGGACGACTTGCATACCGACCTGCATGAATGCTTGGGACACGGCAGCGGTCAACTGCTGCCAGGAACCGACCCTGATGCCCTCAAGGCTTACGGCAATACCATCGAGGAAGCACGTGCCGACCTTTTCGGCCTGTATTATATGGCCGATGAGAAGCTGGTGGAACTGGGACTCCTTCCCGACGCAGAAGCTACAAGGCACAGTATTATACATATCTGATGAACGGTCTGCTCACTCAAACCATCCGTATCAAGGAAGGCGACAAGATAGAGGAGGCTCACATGCGCAACCGTGCACTCATCGCCTGGTGGACTCTTCATCATTCACAAGGAGCTGTATCGCTCGTTCAGCGTGAGGGAAAGACCTATGTGCAGATCACTGATTATGCCGCACTGAGGAATGCTTTCGGAACACTGCTTGCCGAAATTCAGCGCATCAAGAGCGAGGGTGACTTCGAGGCTGCTCGCAGTCTTGTGGAAGAGTATGCTGTCAACATCGACCCAAAACTGCATCACGAAATCAGACAGCGATACGAGTTGCTTAACCTGGTGCCCTATAAGGGATTCATCAATCCGAAGATGACGATCCTTCATGACGACCAAGGCAATCCTGTAGATGTGCTTTTAGACTACACTGAGAGCTACACAGAGCAGATGCTGCGATACTCTGAAGAGTATGGAACGTTATAAACGTTATAATGAAACAATAACAACATTCATTAACTTTTTAGTTGTGACAGAATCTAAAGTAATCAATCAGCATCACGACAACGAGGAAGAGCAGTTTCCCATCGTCGACGAACAGGGAAACATCCTCGGTGCCATCAGTCGCGGACATGCTCATGATGGATGCAAAATACTGCACCCTGTGGTGCATCTGCATGTATTCAACAGCAGGGGAGAACTCTACCTGCAGCATCGTCCTGTCTGGAAGGACATCCAGCCCGACAAATGGGACACGGCTTGTGGAGGACATGTCGACCTGGGCGAGAGCGTAGAAATAGCGCTTCGCAGAGAGGTGAGAGAGGAGTTGGGAATGACCGACTATGAGCCCGTCAGCATGGGACATTATGTATTCGAAAGCCTGAAGGAGAAAGAACTGGTTTACGTTCATCGCTGCGTCTACGACGGACCGGTTTGTCCTGATAAGGATGAGTTGGCAGGCGGACGCTTCTGGAGCAAAGAGGAGATCAGCGAGAATATAGGAAAGAATATCTTTACTCCCAACTTTGAGAATGAATACAAACGCTTCTTCTTGAATCAGAAAGAGCATTAAGATGATGTTGAGTCCATAAGCCTGCCACTTTCTCCATCTAAGTGTGATGTTTCCTACCTGTAAGTATGATGTTTATGGGAGCGAAAGATAATTTTCCCACTTTCGCTCCCACGAGTCTCTGAGCGAAAGATATAGATCTATAATAATCAGAATAGGATACCTTTCAGAGCTTTCTGAGCGATGGTGTCATAGCTTTCATCCATGTCGGCAAAGCGCATCACACAGTTGGCTGCTGCATGTTTTACACCCATGTTGTCACCTTGCAGCGCTATGGCTGCCTGGTCGAGAAACTCGTTGATTCCCCGTTCGTTGGCCTCTCGTTTGGCAGCAAACAGGCGCGCAAGAATATGGTAACCGGCAATCTCGTAGAGGGGCTTGTCTGAGGCTATCCACTGATAGGCTATTACAGGCGCATAGTCGACATACTGCAACAGATTGAACGCCAGCATTTCCGCCATTTCCTGACCTGCTACCTGTTCCATCCATAAATCAGCAATTTCTGGGAGCATCTGTTCTGCAGGCATGATAAGTGTAGCCAATATCTTGCATTCACGGATGTTTTCCTTCCACAACTCTATAGCCAGATCATAATCCTTGCCATATTCCGTCGCCATCTTCTTGAGTTCTACAAAGGGAACACCCCAGTTGATCTTATATTCTATGCCTTTATCGCGCATCGACTGTGAGGTGGGGCCACTCATAAGCAACCTGAAAGATCGCTTTATCTCCATCAGTTTCTGATGTGTCTGTTCGTTCATAACTATCTGATTAACAAATAATTTCTTGTTTTTATTAAATAGAGAAATTTAGCAAGTTTGAAAGAGTAGGGGGCTTTCTCCTACCATAGGGAAACTGGAATTACAGCTTCATCACCTGGCAGAACATTCCCTCGAATTCTTTCTCCAAGCCTGTGGGTTGTTCACGGAAAATACCAAAGAGGGCACTTCCGCTTCCGCTCATGCAGCATAAACAGCGCCAGTATCATACAAGCTCTGTTTGATGGCAGCCAACTCAGGATGCATAGCAAAGATAGGAGCCTCAAAGTCGTTTACCAGCTCATCTTTCCACGTCTCGATAGGCTGTCTGACAATATCTCTGCAGCACTTTGCCGGATCTTTGGTACAATGGCTGCATACGCGTCACGCGTACTTACTGCTACTGAGGCTTTACCACAGCCAGATAGTAACCGCCAAGACCAGCGCCAGCACATCGGCAGGCATCAGTACATCACCAATTCCTTCGGCATAAGAAGGGTCAGCGGTGATAAAAAAAGCACAGTCTGCACCTAATTTGGCTGCATAACGTTCCATCTCAGGTATACCAATATTCAGTCGGAAACGCTCATCCAAAAGGCGAATCATATAGCTGCATCGGAAGAACCGCCTCCCAAACCAGCCTGTGTGGGAATCCGCTTCACGAGATGTGCATGAACACGAGGCAACTGGAAGTCGGCAGCCAAGAGCTGATAAGCTTTTATCACAAGGTTGTCTTCTTCATTACAGTCGATATCATTTCCTGTGATTTTAAGGTCACAAGGTGACTCACTTGGAAATTTCTCATCCATGTACTTGATTTCAAGTGCATCAGTAAGAGGTATGGGATAAAAGACGGTTTCAAGATTATGATAACCATCCGGACGCTTACTTACGATATTAAGTCCAAGATTTATCTTGGCGCAAGGAAATGTAATCATATACTTATTTCTGTTTAGGGTTTATGCTGTAAAATTGCAGAGAACATCAAGCTTGCTTGAATATCTGCCGAGCGCAGCTTATCTTTTGCAAAGATACGATAATTCATACATAAAGCAAAATTAATTTTATTTTTTTTCGCTTACAAAAATAAAAAAAGCTTATAACAAAACTAAACTATTCGAAATGAATCAGGCAAGTAAGTTTATTCCATGCTGTTTTTTCTATTTTCTTATGTGTTCTCGTATAATAAAATATATATCTTTTATTCCTAATTTCTTAGTTCTCTTTTTAGATATTAATGGACATTATGATAAACAGTTGATATAGGAACTCTCCTTTCATATATGAAGTTTGTGCCACTTGTGCCAAAGTGCCATGTGGCATTTCAGTACCAAAAGTACCATAAATACTGTTTTTTTTCTATATTTTCTATATTTGTGCCACTTGGCGCATTGGCGTAAGTGGCGTAAAGTGGCAAAAATATCTATTCTGCTATAACTGAAATTTTTCCATCTTTCAAGCGGTCTGCATTGCAAGTCAACTGTAGACTGCCAAATCCTGACCATCTGCCTTGATAGTCTGACGTTCGGTGCTCAAGACAAGTTTATAGACTGGTTTGGTGGTTTCCACTGTTTCTACCAACACACGCTTGCCATTCTTATAACCCACAGCCACGACTTTACCTGGCTGATACTTTGTCTTCCCAACTCAGATTTCCTCTATGATTTCGTTCATGGCTTTGCGATTCTTAGGATTATGCGGACAGTCTTCTGCCATATGGCCGAGAGGAATGATCACCACAGCCTCGTAGCCCTCGCGTGGGAAGAGTTCCTTCATTTTGTTGCTGTCATAGGCACATACCCAGCAGGTACCCAATCCGCGTTCTGTGGCAGCCAGGCAAAGATGCTCGGCAGCTATCGCCACATCAATGTCACCATGAGGTTTGTTGTCGTACTTTCGCACCCAGTTGTCCTCGGTGTTCTTCATACCGACGATATACATAGGAGCCGTCTTGAACCACTCTCTGTCGTAGCATTCCTGCAATTTTTTCATTGCTTGTTCCGAACGTACGATGAGCCATTTCCAGGCTGGCGGTTGCATGCTGAAGGAGCCAGTCGTACGCACTCCATTATATACTCCAGATCTTCCTTGCTTACAGGTTCTGCCGTAAACTTGCGGGCGGAGAATCGCTCGCCTGCCAATGATTTAAAATCTTGCATAATCTTCTACTTTATTCAGGTTCGTATTGGAAAATTGAAAATAATTGTAAATTTCACATCGCAAATGTACAAAATATCCCTCAAACGCCAAAACATTTGAGGGATATTAACAGAATATCTTTTTAAAACTTCTATTTCTCCTTTCCGAAAAGATTATCTTGAGGAGTTACGGTCGTAGGCGTACCTACTTTGCCACCGATGTGGCTGGAACTTATGTTGACATCCAAGGCATTTTCGAAACTAAGGCCTATCTTTGCCGTCGCTACATCCACATTGTTGAACATGACGTTGAATACAGGCTTGGCCTCAGTACCTTGGAGCACAAGGGCTGCTTGCTTCACATTGTTACACTTCAGTCCGTCGATGAAAATATTTCTGATGGTAGAGAAGTGATGATTGTCCTGCCCTTCACCAGCATAACGGCTTGTGACATAAAAGAGGTCTTCCACCTCGTCGAAACTGCAGTTCTTCACATACACATTCTCTACAAAACCACCGCGGTCGGGATTGGTCTTGATGAAGATGCCGCGCTTGCAATAGCCCGCATAGTCGCAGTCTTCTACAATCACGTTTCTCACACCTGCCGACATTTCGCTTCCTATCACCACAGCGTGCAGTCCCTTGAAATGGCAGTTGCGGATAATGATGTTCTCAGAAGGCATCTTGGCGTTCCAGCGTCATTGTCGCGTCCGCTCTTGATCGCCACGTTGTCGTCGCCGTTGTTAAACTCCACGCCTTCTATCAGTACATTGCGCGAGCACTCTGGGTCTATTCCGTCGTTGTTCACAAGTTTAGCATCATAACGCAGATTGCGGCAGATGATGTTCTCGCTCTTCAGCAGATGCACACACCAGAAAGGAGAGTTGGTAATCTTTATTCCCTCAATGGTTACGCCCTGACAGTTGTACAGTTGCAAGAGCTGTGGGCGCAGCCAGTGACCCTTACCGAACTGGCGGTCCTTCAGTGCCACCTCCTCATGATTCATCTTGCGGCTCAAGTCTTTGTCAAGTTTCTGCTTGGGGCGCCACTGCGCAAAAGTCGTCATGGCGTTTCCGTCGATGGTTCCCTCGCCGATAATGGCTACATCATGGCATCCATAACCATAGATGAAGGGCGAATAGTTATAGAGGAAAGTTCCCTCCCAGCTGGTGCTAACCACGGATAATACTTCTCCTCGGGGGCAAACTTCAGTGTGGCGCCCTTCTGCAGTTCGATACAGACATTGCTGGCCAACATGATAGGTCCCTTAATATAATAGGTACCCGCGGGAACCACAATTTTTGCTCCCTTCATGCAGAAGCCTTCCTGATGGCCTTGGCAAAGGCAGCCCGGCAGTCAGTCTTTCCATCGTTCTTAGCTCCCAACCGACTGATAAGCAGAGTCTTTTCTGCTATTTTTGCACCGGAAATGTTAGTAAGGATACTGTCGCGAAGTCGTACCCTCTCCTGCTCTACGGCAGAAGACAGATGACACGTATTTTCGTCCTTGGAATGAGAATGCGAACCGCAGTTCACCTGCCGTGCGTTCGCTGTGAGGCAACAGAATGCAAGACATACTGCTACCAAGAGATTTGTTTTAGTTTTCATTGGTTAAGTGTTTTGATTAAATGCTATTATCGTAATATATGAGTAGTTCGGGGAGTTATCTGTTGCGATGTTTCATGTACCAGGGGTGTACGAAGAAATTGTAGAGCCCTAAGCTGATGACCAGCAGTCCCAAGCACGCATAAGGCGCACGGCTGCTGTCGGAAGAGAGGAAACCAAACTTCAGGAGGAAGCCCAGACTGATGCCCGTCTCCCATGCCAGGAAGAAAGAACTCTGGCTGGTGCCTCGCTGACAGTGTTTTGACAACTTGAGGTAGAAAAGCAGAAAACGGCTTCCGGTGATGCCAGAGGCAAAGCCTATCATGCTGGCTGCATGTAATCGAGTGCACGTGCCTGATGGGTGAACTCCATCAGCACAGCCGCTGCCAGCACGATGATACCTGTAAGCACCTCACTCTTCAGTTCGGCATTGGCAAAGGCAAAACGCTCAGCCACTATTGCCATGGCCAGTCCTGCCAACAACATAGCATAGTAGGTAACACTGTGAACCTGAGCCAACAGCACCCCAACCACCATCATGATGAGTATCAGATTGACAAAGAGAGGCAAGCCCTGCGGCAGGAAGAAGCGGTCAAGACTGAACAGTGGCATCTTCTCGGATGGGGCCTTGAAGGGGAAACGCACCATCGCTATCAGCACAAAGGCTGCAAGTGCCAGCACACCCGAAAATACGGGGATGTAACAATAGCCCCAGAAGCTGTAGACTATGAGTGCAGCTAAAGGTCCCATGGCCAAAGCCAGTCGGCCAAACCATGCTATGATGTGATTGGCTGCCGTGCGCTGAAACGACTCGCAGATGTCTATCGCCAGCGTACTGCCCAGTACCATCGCTGCCAGTCCCAAGAAGGCTCCGATGGCAAAACGAACCAAGAGCAACAGTCGGAACTCCATCTCCACTCCCAGCACAAACTCTAAATAATAAGCCATGCCCATACAGAGCACCAAGCCCAGGATGGAGTACTGGCATACATGGTTGCGACGATAGCGCTGAACATAATAAGAGCAGAACCCGCCCAGGGCAAAGAGTCCTGCTCCATATATTCCCATAACCAGTCCTGTCTGCATGCCGTCCAGTCCTCTGCCCAACAGATAGAAAGGCAAGGTGGGCAGCAAGCCATAAGCCGACATCATGAGCAGCAGATTGGCAAGAGCCAGCATCCAGAACTCACGATGCCATAACTTCAGATGTACTGGTGTATTCTGTGTATCCATACTTTATTTTAGTAAGATTCTTCGGCAGAAGGATAGCCTCCTGTCTTCACTGCATCAACATACGATTGTACCCCCTTGGTCATCTCCTCACCCACATGGGCGAAGTGGCGCAAGAACTTTGGCTTGAAACCTTGAGTCATTCCTAAGGCATCGGCATAAACCAATACTTGTCCGTCGCAACCAGCGCCTGCACCGATACCTATAGTTACAGCCTTTACCTGGCGTGTCACCTCGGCAGCCAACTTGGCTGGCACTTTCTCCAAAACGATGGCAAAGCAGCCAGCCTTGTCGAGGGCGATGGCGTCGCTGATCAACTTCTCAGCCTCGGCTTCCTCCTTGGCACGGATGCCATAACCGCCAAACTTGTTGACGCTCTGTGGGGTGAGTCCCAAGTGTCCGTGTACAGGAATACCTGCATCGATGAGCGACTTCACGGTGTCGATGATTTCGATACCACCTTCCAACTTCAGTGCGTCCACACCCGTCTCCTTCATCATTCGGCAGGCATTGCGCAGCGCCTCCTCGCGGCTTATCTGATAACTGCCAAAGGGCATGTCGCATACCACGAGAGCATGGTTGACGGCACGTGTCACACTGCGGGCATGATAGATCATCTCGTCTACGCTGATGGGCAGTGTATTGGCATTGCCTGCCATGACGTTAGAGGCAGAGTCGCCTATCAATATGCTGTCGATTCCTGCTGAATCGATAATGCCTGCGGTAGTAAAATCGTAAGCGGTAAGCATAGTAACTTTCTCGCCAGCCTGCTTCATTTCAGCAAAGGTCTTGGTGGTGATTTTCTTCTTGTCAGTCGATAAATATCCCATTTTTTTGTCTGTTTTTGAAATCAAGTGCAAAGTTACAGCTATTTAGGCACACTACAAAGAAAAAAGCCTTTTTTTTCACTTTTTGCCCCTCTCGTCTACCACCTTGCACAGGTCTTCATAGCCAAAGTCTTGATAATCATCGATCACATAATCGGAAAATGGAGCGATGGCTTCACGCGAATTGGTGGTGGCAAGTCCAAGGGTGAATGCGCCCGATGCCCTCACGGCACGCAGTCCGTTGAAACTGTCTTCCAGTCCTACACACTCCTCTGGCTTCGCACCAAAGCAGGCAGCACCCTTGAGGTAGCAGTCGGGATCGGGCTTGCTGCGGGCAAAGTCCTCGCTGGTAAGCACACGATCGAAGTAAGACTCCAACTCTGGATGCTGCTCGTACACGCTGCGCATCTTTGCCATGTTACTGCTGGTCACCACGGCACATTTCACGCCATGCTCTCGCAGATCGGCAACAAAGGCTTCGAAGCCCACGATATAGTCGTACTTCATGTGCAGTTCAAACTCATCGAGCCTACGGGTAATACGGGCTTGCTCTGCTTCTACGCCTGATAGTCTGCCACAAGGGCGAAGACGGCATCATCGGAAAAATATTTATCGTAGATTTGCACCAGCGTCTGTCCCTTGATGCGAAGGGCGAAGTCGGGCAACTCTGGATGATATTCCTTACCTATCATTCCCCAGAATACGGAGTACTGGGTCTCTGTATCGAGCACCACTCCGTCGAGATCAAATAATGCTGCTTTTATCATGTTTCTTATATAAATTGTTCTTACTTAACTTCTTTAACTTCCCCATTTGCGCAAGTTCTTTTAAATTAAACCATACACCACCAGCTGACGAGGAAGGGCACGGTGAAGTCGACCACAAAACCATGATAGATGCTCAGAGCGATATAGCGCTGACCCACGGTCTGCGAGAGAATGGGCAAGGTGGTGTCCATCGTGGTGGCTCCTCCTGCAGAAATAGGTGCCAGCGGACCAAACCAACGGGCCATCAGCGGAGCACCCAACAGGGTAAGCATCTCGCGTATGATATTTGCCAAGAGGGCTATGGTTCCCAATTCGGCACCACGATATTCGGTGATGAAGATACTCGACAGCGAATAATAGGCGAAGCCACTGTTTATCGCCATGCAGTCGGACAGGGTGCGGTGAAGCACTGTCCATATCAGCAACGCTCCCAACCACGAGCCTATTATCGTGACAACAGGCAACAATGCCATGCGAGGACTCAACGAACGAACCTCCTTCTTCATTTCTGGATTCAGTCCGATGCCCAATCCCACGAAGAGCAGCAAGCCACAGAGTGCCACAAAACTCACGTCTCCATCGAGAAGCCATGAAGGCACCATCTTCTCTATTCCGCCCAGCAAGCCTATGACGAAGTATCCCACCACAATGAGACTTCCCTTCATCACCTTCAGCCCTCGGATGAGAGAAGATCCTTGCAAGCCTTCTTTCTCGGCAGGATTCCCTTCTTTGTCGGCAGAAGTTTCATTCTTCGCATTCTCCTGCACGGTATTGTTCTTCGAAACTCTCCAAAGCATCCAGGTTAAGACACAACAGCCCAAGGTGGCAGCCGAAGAGAGCAACAAAGCCTCTACACCAAGCGTGGGCAGAGAGCGCACAATCATCTCGTTGCTTCCCACCTCAATGCCCAACAGGAAGAGCAACAGCCAGATGAGCCAGGTGACGATTCTGCCCTGCCATCGCGCAGCCACATCGGTGAGTGAGATGCGTGCTCCTGTCGACAGCTTGCGACAGAGAACTCCCGACAGGATTCCCAAAAAGATAAACAGGATGACTATAAACATAACTTCTCGACAGCCTTATTGATTAAGGGCAAAATACTTCCACAAAGGAGCAGCCATCAAACTCTGCCAAACCTCGCCTTTCTGCAACATATCTTCCACTTCCTGGCGTGTAAAGATGCGCACCTGCACATCCTCACCCTCATCTAAGTGCTGTTCACTTAACAGTTCAACGTCTGTCGCCAAGAAGCAGTGAGTCAGATTGGTATGCGTGCTTGGGTTGCAGAAATAGTCATCCATTCCTGCCAGTTGCCACCACCAAATCCTGTCTCCTCCATCAACTCTCTTTTGGCTGCAGCCATAGGCTCCTCACCTTTCTCTATAACGCCCGCACACAACTCGTTCACCGTCTTGCCCAAGGCATAACGGTACTGGCGCACAAAAACAAACTTACCTTCCTTCGTGATGGCTATTGTGTTCACCCAGTCGGGGTATTCCAACACATAATACTCGTCAATGACAGCCCCTGTTGGCAACTCCACCTTGTCAACCCTTGCCGTGAGCCAGGGCTTCTCTATCAGATAGCGTTGCGAGAGCGTCTTCCATTTCATATCGTTATTTTCCATCTTTCTCATTTTTGACTGCAAAATTACTAAAATTCTTTCGGATAATCTTATGATAGGTGCAAAAACCGTCATCTTTGTTTGTCTATTTTACTCACATATTACTCACAAAACACTTGAAAAGCATGAAAATTTAGTGTAAGTATACTAAAATAAATAAAAAAATAAGGTGCTAAAAATCATATAACAATCTGATTTCTAACACCTTATTCTTTGAGCGAGATACGGGAGTCGAACCCGCCTCCCGGGCTTGGGAAGCCTGTGCACTACCGATGTGCTAATCTCGCACAATAGGAATGAGCCACGAGCGGGACTCGAACCCGCGACCCACGCATTACGAATGCGTTGCTCTACCAACTGAGCCATCATGGCTTGCTTTTTAAAAACAACTGCAAAGGTAATGAAATAATTTCAACCGATGAAATTGTTTTTGCGCATTAACCTATATTAACTTTGTGGATTGAAGGTCAACTCATCCTTGTTGGGGTTCTTGCCAATGACGATAGTTTCACCCGCAGCCAGCGAATCGCCCAGCAACAGTTCACAAACTCCATCTTCGATGTAGGTTTGGATGGCACGCTTCAAAGGACGGGCACCAAACTGCACGTCGTAACCCTTGACGGCCACAAACTCCTTCGCTTTGTCAGTGATGCGGATGTGGTATCCCATGTCCTCCACACGCTTGAAGAGCGACTTCAGTTCAATATCGATGATCTGCTTGATGGCATCGAGGCCCAACTGGTCGAAGGTGATGATCTCGTCGAGACGATTCAGGAACTCAGGCGAGAACTGCTTGCTCAGGCTCTTCTGTATAATGTTGCGGGCATACTCCTTGTCCTTTTCGTCGAGCAGGTTGCCATGAGCACTGCCCGCATTGAAACCCACGCCACGGCCAAACTCCTTGAGTTGGCGCGTTCCCGCATTGGAGGTCATGATGATGACTGTGTTGCGGAAGTCGATGAGACGGCCGTTGCCATCAGTGAGTCGGCCTTCGTCCAAGACCTGCAACAGGAGGTTGAACACCTTGTCGTTGGCCTTCTCTATCTCGTCGAGCAGCACGATGGAATAGGGTTTGCGTCTTACCTTCTCGGTGAGCTGTCCGCCTCCTCGTAGCCTACGTATCCCGGAGGCGCACCTACAAGACGGGAGGTATTGAAACTCTCAGAGTACTCACTCATATCAACGCGAATCAGGGCATCGGCAGAGCCAAACATCTGTTCTGCCAACTTCTTGGCGAGATAAGTTTTTCCCACACCAGTAGGTCCCAGGAACATAAAGGCCCCAATGATGGTTGGGTTCTTTCAGCCCAACACGGTTGCGCTGGATGGCTTTCACCATAGTGTCGATGGCCTTATCCTGGGCGATGACAGCACTCTTGAGGGTGGCGCCCATCTTGCGCAGACGACTGCTCTCTGCTTCCTCCATGCGTTCAACGGGTACGCCCGTCATACGGCTCACCACCTGCGCCACGTCGATTTCGTCTACAGGCAGGACCTCCTCGCCTTCGCCACGTTCCCACATCAGCTTCATGCTCTCCAGACGATTCTCCATCTGCGCCTGCTGGTCGCGGTAGCTGGCTGCCAATTCAAAATTCTGGTTCGCAACTGCTTTCTGCTTGCAGCCCTTCACCTTTACAATATCTTCCTGCAGGTCGAGGATGGGTTGTGGAACAGAGGAATGGCTGTGATGAATGTGTGAACCTACCTCGTCGATGATGTCGATAGCTTTGTCGGGGAAGAAACGGTCGGTGACGTAGCGGTCTGCCAATTTGACGCAAGCCTGCAGGGCATCATCGCTGTAGACGACATGATGGTGCTCCTCATAGCGTTCCTTCACATTGTTGAGTATCTGGAGTGTCTCCTCGGCAGTGGTAGGTTCTACTATGACTTTCTGGAAACGGCGCTCCAAAGCACCGTCCTTCTCTATCGAGTTGCGGTATTCATTGAGGGTAGTGGCGCCGATACACTGTATCACGCCTCTTGCCAAGGCTGGCTTCAGAATGTTGGCTGCATCCATGCTTCCCTGCGCATTGCCTGCTCCCACAATGGTGTGGATCTCGTCGATGAAGACGATGATGTCGGGCGATTCCTCCAACTCACGGATGAGTCCTTGATACGGTCTTCGAACTGCCCACGAAACTTGGTTCCTGCCACCATGGCAGTCATATCGAGCTCTACTACGCGTTTGTTGAAGAGCAGTCCAGACACCTGTTGTTTGTCAATGAGCTGTGCCAGTCCTTCCACGATGGCGCTCTTGCCCACACCAGGCTCACCTATTAATATAGGGTTGTTCTTCTTGCGTCGTCCCAAGATCTCGATCACGCGCTCTATCTCCTTGCTGCGTCCCACTACAGGTCGAGCTTACCTTCGGAAGCTGCCTGGGTTAGGTCGTGACTGAAATGGTCGATGATGGGGGTCTTTGACTTCTTCTTGGTATTTACCTGACGTCGATTGGCTGAAGAAGTGTTCTTGCTTGCGTTGTCGCGAACATCATCGTCATCGTCGTTGTTGGCGAAGAGACCGTCCTCGTCTTCATCGGGGAAAGAGAAACCGTCATCGTTGCGCAGGGTCTCTGCGCCTGGCGCATGGGGTCTAAGTCTATCTTATAGTTAAAGTCTTCTTCTTTCTTTGTCATATTCGTTTGTATTGATGATGAATAATGCATAGCAAAGGCTGTGCCACACTTAGCAAGATGTGGATTTGCTACCCATTTCGTTGCAAAAGTACAAAAATTTATTGTAAATAGCAATTTATTTTGAGAAAGTTCTTACTTTAACATTCAAAAGTAAAAGAGTATCTATCCGTCACCCATAAAGTCATGAGTTGCTTTAATACTATACAAATTGTTTCAGTTAGTTATGAAATACAGAAGTCAGCGATAATGTTGCATGAATAAAGGGTGTTTCATCAGCATGCTTAATGAATGGCAGGACGAAACACCCTTATTCTTAGTTTGCTATATTAATCAGCATCCTCGGTCTTCTTCTTGCGAATAGAACGCTTGCGCTTTGGCTTCTCCTCTTCTGGAGCGCTGATCTTAATACCAGCCAACTCTGGGTCGATGAGAATACGGCCACAATACTCACAAGGAATGATCTTCTTGTGCATCTTGATGTCAAGCTGGCGCTGAGGAGGAATCTTGTTGAAGCAACCACCACAGGCATCACGCTGTACATATACGATACCCAGACCGTTGCGGGCACCCTTGCGGATACGCTTGAAGCTGGCAAGCAGACGAGGTTCGATCTTCTTCTCCAAGTCGAGCGCCTTCTCCTTCAGACGCTCTTCCTCATCACGCGTTTCCGACATGATGTCGTCGAGCTCAGAACGCTTCTCTACCAAACCTTTCTCGCGGTCGGCCTTGTGCTCTTGTGTGTAAGCCAAGTCAGCCTGTCTCTCCTGAATCTTCTGCTGACCCTCACGAATCTTCTTCTCGCAAAGTTCGATTTCCAACTGCTGGAACTCGATTTCCTTGCTCAAAGTATCATATTCACGGTTGTTGCTTACAGTGTCGAGCTGTGACTGATAGCGCTTCAAGCTTGCCTGTGCCTCCTGGATCTCGCCGTTCTTCTGGCTTACAGCTTCTGGAACTGCTCAATCTCGTGCTGTATCTTCTCGATACGAGTGTTAAGACCAGCAATCTCGTCTTCCAAGTCCTGAACTTCGAGAGGAAGCTCGCCTCTCAATGCGCGGTTCTCGTCGATACCCGACAAGGTAGTCTGCAGCTGGAAGAGGGTTTTCAATTTCTCTTCTACTGTCAAATCTGTAGGATCTTTCTTTGCCATTATATTATAAATTATATGTGTTTAATGTATATTGCTTTCCTGTAACTTCTATAGACTGAGTCCGTATTGTTGTTCAACTTCCTAAAGATAAATGATCGGGTTGGTGTTGATTTCAGAGATCAAGCACTTTACTCCCGGACATTTCTCCTCGATGATACTCTTGAAGATTTCGCTGGTGTACTGTTCACTCTGGTAATGACCAATGACGCAGATCTGAATCTCCTGCTCATGACCGAAGTATTCATGATAGTGCATTTCACCTGTGATAAAGGCATCAGCACCGGCCTGTATGGCAGCGTCAAGAAGAAACGAGCCTGCACCACCGCAGAGAGCCACGCGCCTGATAGGACGACGAAGCAACTGATTGCATTGCACACTCTCTACTGCGAACTTGTCGCGCAGCAAGAGCACCAGGTCATCGGCAGCCCACCCCTCTGTTTCGGGCACTTCGCCTATTACTCCTTCGCCACCTTTCACGCCATCCACTTCTTTCTCGCCTGCAAAGAACTTCAGGTTTTTCAGCCCCAATTTCTCTGCTATCTTAAAGTTGACTCCACCCGTAGCCGCATCCATATTGGTATGCATGCTCACGATGGCAATGTCGTTTTTGATGGCTTTACGCACAGTGCGCTGCACATAGTTCTCGTCTGATATTCTTGCCAGTTTGCGAAATATAAGCGGATGGTGGCTGACGATGAGGTTGCACCCCTTTTCTATCGCTTCTTCCACCACTTGCTCAGTAACGTCAAGACACAATAATGCCCCTGATACTTCCACCGTCTCTGTCAATCCAACTTGCAGGCCGGCATTATCATATCCTTCCTGCAAGGGCAGAGGCGCGTACTGTTCAAGGCATCTACTACCTTATTTATTTTCATTTGGTTGCAAAGTTAACGATTTCTTCGCAAATATGAAGCGCTCCCCCTTAGAGTTTAACTAATTTTATGAATATCCATAGAAGAATTCATGTAAAACCTCGCATTTTAGTAAAAAAAAGAAGGAAAAGAGAGTCTTATTATAGAATTTTTCGTAATTTTGCAAATGATTGTCGATTATCGGCAACACCTGATCATAAAAATAGTAAGAACAAAATAAATCTAAAGCCTATGTATCAGTCATACCCTTGCGATTATTCGCTACCGGCAGAATGGTCACCTCAGAGCGGAATCATGCTTACATGGCCTCATGGAGGTACCGACTGGAAACCTTATCTGCGTCAGATTACCGACACCTATCTGGAACTGTCAGAAATCATCACACGCTATGAGCAGTTGCTTATTGCCACGCCCATTGTTGAGAGTACTCGGCGAATGTTGGCAAGCCGTCTGTCGAAAAAACAGATGGATCGCGTACATCTTTATGATATTGATTCCAATGACACCTGGGCACGTGATCATGGCCCTGTCACCTTGGTTTCCAAGAACAGTCACAACGGCCTAATCGTTCCTATTCATCTGCTCGACTTCCGATTCAACGGATGGGGCGAGAAGTTTGCCTGGCAAAAGGACAATGCCATCAACCTGCAGCTCTACTATCAAGGAGCCTTTCAGGCTGCCCTCGAGAACCATACAGATTTTGTCCTCGAAGGTGGAAGCATAGAGAGCGATGGAAAGGGAACCATCTTTACCACAAGCCAATGCCTGCTGGCGCCTCACCGTAACCAGCCTTTCACCCGGGTGGATATAGAGAAACAGTTGCTCAACTTTTTTCATGCCAAGCGCATAGTTTGGCTCGATCATGGCAATTTGGTTGGCGACGACACCGATGGACACATCGACACCATTGTGCGAGTAGCGCCTCACGACACCTTGCTTTATGTGGGTTGCGATGATGCCTCAGATGAGCAGTATGCTGACTTTCAGGCTTTGGAGAAGCAACTTAAGAGTGTTCTTACCTACGAGGGTTACCCCTATCGCCTGCTTCGCCTGCCTATGCCCGACCCTATCTACGACGATGGCGACAGACTGCCGCTACTTACGCCAACTTCCTGATTATCAATGGTGCTGTGATTTACCCCACATACAATCAGCCAGAGAAGGATGAGGAAGCACGCCGACAGATACAGTTAGCTTTCCCTGACAGGGAGATTATTGGAGTAGACTCGCGCACCATTATCCGTCAGCATGGCAGCATCCATTGTCTCACCATGCAACTGCCAGAAGGAACCATCAGGGAGACAAAATACAATAATATTCAATACAGATGAAAATAGGAATACTACAGCAGCACAATACAGCCGATGTGGCTGACAACAAAACACGCCTGGCACAGGGCATCATAGACTTGGCTCACCGTGGAGCTGAACTGATAGTTCTGCAAGAACTACACAACTCTCTCTATTTCTGCCAGATAGAGACAGTAGACAACTTCGATTTGGCAGAGCCTGTTCCTGGTCCATCCACCGACTTCTACGGAAAGTTGGCCAGGGACTTGAATGTCGTCATAGTGACATCTCTCTTTGAGCGTCGTGCTCCCGGACTCTATCACAACACTGCAGTTGTCATAGAGCGTGATGGCAGCATCGCCGGCAAATACCGCAAGATGCACATACCCGATGATCCAGCCTACTATGAGAAGTTCTATTTCACTCCAGGCGACCTGGGGTTCCAGCCCATACAGACTTCAGTGGGTAAGTTGGGTGTATTGGTATGCTGGGACCAGTGGTACCCGGAAGCAGCCCGCCTGATGGCTCTTCAGGGTGCCGAACTCCTGATCTATCCTACAGCCATCGGCTATGCCAAGTATGATACAGAGGACGAACAGCAGCGCCAGCGCGAGGCTTGGACCACCGTGATGCGAGGTCATGCCGTGGCCAATGGTCTGCCGGTAGTAGCTGTCAACCGCGTAGGCTTCGAGCCCGACCCAAGTGAGCAGACTGGAGGCATTCAGTTCTGGGGCAGCAGTTTCGTGGCTGGTCCGCAGGGCGAGCTCTATTACAGGGCAAGCGACAACGAGGAAGAAAGCCTTGTGGTAGATGTTGACCTCAAGCACAGCGAGGACGTTAGGCGCTGGTGGCCTTTCCTTCGCGACCGTCGCATCGATCATTACGGCAATATCACTCGCCGTTTCATCGACTAAAACACAATCATTAATTTTCAGGATAATGCAGAATTTAGAAGTAATGGTGATGCTTTTCACCATGGTTATATTGGGTTACACCGCCTGTAAGTTGGGGTATATGGGCGACAAGTTCGACAAAAAGCTGTCTTCCATCGTTGTAGACATCACTTGTCCGCTCTTGGTGCTCTCGTCGGTTATGGGCGACGAAATGCCCGACCGCTCGTTGATTCTTCCTCTTGTAGGTGTGGGATTCCTCACCTACATCATTTTGTTGGTGTTTGGTTTCTGGGTTCCCCGATTCATATCCAAGAATCATGACGACCAGGGCATGATAGGTTTTTCCCTGATGTTTGCCAACGTGGGGTTCATCGGTTATCCTATTGTGGCGAGCATCTTCGGTCCAAAGGCTGTCTTCTATGCAGCCTTGCTCAATGTGCCCAATACCTTCTTTATCTTTACTGCGGGTGTGATGCTTGTCAAGGGCGAATACAGCATCCGTCAGTTCAATCCGAAAGTATTGCTCAGTCCGGCTCTCATAGGCGCCTTCATCGCAGCCTTATTGGTAGCTTTTGGCGTGCATACTCCCGAGATGATAGCCCGTCCGATTACGATGGTGGGTAACATTACTGTGCCCGCAGCACTGATGATTATAGGCAGTTCGATGGCACGTCTTCCACTTCGCGAGATTATAGGTTCTGGCAAGGTTTATGCCACCTCCTTCCTCCGACTGGTGATTGTGCCTCTGTCCGTGTATTTTCTGTTCCGTCTATGCGGAGTCAACACGCTCATCAACAACATCAACACGGTAGTAATAGCCATGCCTGTGGCATCTTTCGGCACAATGTTCTGTATGAAGTACGGCAGAAATCCTTCACTCATGACCGAAGCGACATTCATCACTACCCTGTTCTCCATCATTACCATTCCTCTCATCACCCTGCTTTTTGGAGCATAGAATGAGAGGTTTCCTCCTTCTCTCCTGCCCTTCGCTTGACTGTTTGTCTATGCTTCGCATATAGAAAATTCTGCTTCGGTCATAGAAAATTCTGTCTCGCTTATATAAAGTTCTGCTGCGCTTATAGAAAGTTCTACTGCGCTTATATAAAGTTCTGCTTCGGTTATATGACTATATAAAAAAAAGGTGTGTCATAAGATTATGGCACACCTTTTTGGGGTTATCGTTCGTCGAGCGGAGTGTATTCCAACTCACCCAAAATGTTCTTATAAGCAGGACGGATGATGCGACGGCCTTCAAAGTTGAGCTCCTCGATACGGTGGGCTGTCCAACCCACAATACGGGCCATGGCGAATATTGGTGTATAGATCTCCTGTGGCAAACCTATCATCTCATAGATGAATCCACTGTAGAAGTCGAGGTTGGCACAAGCAGGTTTGCTGCCTCCACGATGCTCCTGCAGGCACTTGATACCCTCCTGCTCTATGAGCTTCAGGAATTCATACTCGTCCTCTCTTCCCTTCTCCTTGGCCAATTCGCCAGCCAAACGTTTCAGCTCTACGGCACGAGGATCGCTCAATGTGTAGACCGCATGACCGATACCATAGATAAGACCAGTCTTGTCGTAAGCCTCCTTGTTGAGCATACGGGTGAGATAAACATCCAGTTCCTTCACGTTCTTCCAGTCTCTGATCTGCTCTTTCAGGTGATGGAACATATTGATCACCTTGATGTTGGCACCACCATGAAGCGGACCTTTCAAGCTGCCGATACCTGCGGCAATAGAGCTGTAAGTATCTGTGCGGGTGGAAGAGGTGACACGCACGGTAAAGGTAGAGTTGTTACCACCACCATGCTCTGCCTGGATGATGAGCAGCAGGTCGAGCATTCGTGCATCGAGCTCCGAATAGTTCTCGTGCTTCATCATATAGAGAAAGTTCTCTGCGATGGAGAGGTTCTCGCGAGGATGACGGATATGCAGACTGCGGCCCTGTACCGAGTGGCGGTAGATGTTGTAGGCATAGGCGATAATGGTTGGGAACTTGGCTATCAACTCTATGCTCTGACGCATCAGGTTGTCGCGGCTGATGTCATCAGGATTGGGATCGAATGTGTACATCTCGAGCACGCATCGCGCCAGTATGTTCATGATGTTGCTGCCCTCCAATTCGATGATGTGCGTGATGGTGCGGTGGTCGAGCGGCATGTTGTCGTTGAGCAGTTCCTTAAAAGCTTCCAACTCCTCCTTGTCAGGCAACTGACCTGAAAGCAACAGGAAAGCCACTTCCTCGAAACCGAAGCGCTTCTCCTTCAGCAGAGGACTCACCAGGTCGTCGAGCTCATAGCCACGGTAATAGAGCTTACCCTCTGTAGGTGTCAGCTTTCCGTCGGCATCGCGCTCGTAACCCACTACATTACCAATATTGGTCAAACCGACGAGAACACCCGAGCCATCGTCATTTCGAAGACCACGCTTCACATTGAACTTAGTGAAAGCCTCCCTGTCAATCTTGCATGAGTTTTTTACCTCATCGCTCAGTTTATATATTAAATATTCCTTGTTCATTTTTATTGATGTTTAATGGGTAATGTTTAGTGTAATCGCAAAACACTATTTCTTTGCCGCAAAATTCAAAGCCGAACCTGCCTTGAACCAAGCTATCTGCGTATCGTTGTAGGTATGTTCTACCAGGAAACTGTCCTCGCTGCCATCCTGATGCTTCAGAGTTACCGTCAGCTTGCTGCCTGGGGCAAACTCCTTCAGACCGGTGAGCGAAATACGGTCGTCTTCCTGTACCTTATTATAATCATCCTTGTTGCAGAATGTAAGCGCCAGCATACCCTGCTTCTTCAGGTTGGTTTCGTGAATGCGGGCGAAGCTCTTGGCGAGGATCACCTTCACATTGAGGAAGCGAGGCTCCATGGTGCATGCTCACGCGAAGAACCCTCGCCATAGTTGTCTTCTGCCACCACGATACTGCTGATACCCTGTGCTTTATAAGCCTTGGCTGCGGTGGAAACCTCCACGTACTTGCCGTCCAACTGGTTTTTCACCTTGTTGCTCTCACCGCTGAAGGCGTTGACGGCTCCCATCAGGAGGTTGTCGGAGATGTTCTGCAGATGACCGCGGAACTTCAGCCAGGGACCAGCCATAGAAATATGGTCGGTGGTACACTTACCTTCAGTCTTGATGAGCAACGGCATATCGGTCAGATCCTTTCCGTCCCAGGCTGCAAATGGAGCCAGCTTCTGCAAGCGGTTGCTGTCTGGTGAGATCACCACCTCCACATTAGCGTTGTCTGCGCTTGGTGCGATGAATCCCTTGTCCTCTACGGCAAATCCCTTAGGAGGGAATGTGTAGCCTGTTGGGGCATCCAGTTTCACGCTGTTGCCTTCCTTGTCCAACAAGGTGTCTGTGGCAGGATTGAAGTCCAGTCTGCCGGCAATGGTCAGCGCCACTGTCAGCTCTGGGCTGCCGATGAAGGCGTAAGTATTGGGGTTGCCGTCAGCACGGCGGCGGAAGTTTCTGTTGAATGAAGTGACGATGGCATTCTTACGTGTATTGTCGTCAGTATGACGCTTCCATTGTCCGATGCAAGGACCGCAGGCGTTGGTCATAATCAAGGCACCGATCTTCTTGAAGTCGTCGAGGATGCCGTCGCGCTCTGCCGTGAAACGAATCTGCTCCGAACCTGGATTGATAATCAGCTGTCCCTTCACTTCGATGCCTTTCTCGTAAGCCTGGCGTGCCACACTGGCTGCACGTGCAAGATCCTGATAGGATGAGTTGGTGCAACTGCCTACCAGTCCAACCTCTACCACCATGGGATAATCGTTGGCAGGGCCTTCGCTTCATGTGCGAGATAGGTGTGGCGGCATCGGGAGTAAACGGACCATTGAGGTGTGGCTCCACCTTGGAAAGGTCGATCTCTACTATTTGGTCGTAGAAAGCCGAAGGATTAGCCATCACCTCATCATCGGCGCGGAGTTCTGCCGCATTCTGCTGGGCGAGAACTGCAATCTCCTCACGGCCCGTCTTGCGCAGGTATTCGTCGGCGTTCTCATCGAAGGGGAAGATGGAGCAAGTGGCTCCCAGTTCTGCTCCCATATTACAGATGGTGGCCTTGCCTGTGGTCGAGATGCTGTCGAGACCTTCGCCGAAGTATTCAAGGATGGCATTTGTGCCGCCCTTGACGGTCAGAATGCCGAGAATTTCGAGGATCACGTCTTTAGGAGTGGCCCATCCAGAGAGTTTGCCCTTAAGATGAACACCAATAAGACGAGGCATCTTGAGTTCCCATGGCTGTCCGGTCAGCACGTCTACCGCATCTGCACCGCCCACACCTACAGCTACCATACCGAGACCTCCGGCATTGGGCGTATGCGAGTCGGTTCCTACCATCATACCACCAGGGAAGGCATAATTCTCGAGCACCACCTGATGGATGATTCCAGCTCCTGGACCCCAGAATCCAATATGATATTTCTGTGAGACTGACTTCAGAAAGTCGTACACCTCCTTGTTGGTCTTGCAAGCCTCAGGGAGGTCGGCAGTAGCGCCTACATCGGCACGAATCAAGTGGTCACAATGAACCGAAGCAGGTACGGCCACTTTGTCCTTACCGGCATTCATGAACTGCAAGAGAGCCATCTGGGCTGTAGCGTCCTGCATCGCCACACGATTGGGACGGAAGTCAACATACTCTATACCTCTTTTATATGGTCGCAACTGAGTGGGATCATATAGGTGAGCAAAGAGCACCTTCTCAGCATAAGTGAGAGGTCGTTTTACTGTAGCCTTGGCTTGTTTTACACTATCTGAATACGAAGCATAAAAGCTTCGCAGCATTTCAATGTCCAGTATCATCGTTATTCACTTTTAAATAAAAAATTCACTACTTTTAGAAATCTGTTTGCAAATATACTAATTAATTTGCAATTAGTCGTACAAAATGCAGAAAAATTATCATTTTGATATTATTTTTCTGCATTTATTATGATTTAGCTGTATATTTATGCTGTTTTAGCGTTCTGTTACGCGACAAACTCTGATTCCTGTCTGTACCGGATGCTTGCTCATATAAGTGTGGAGCAGCATGGGTTCGTCGATCACCCGATGATGTATGCTGCTGGCATTGAGCAGATGCAGACCGTCTGCATGCCACGACGCCAGTCCGATGTGAGTGGTGTCAAGTCCTTTCTTGTTGGTGATGATGACAATGATGTCGCCGTCATGAATCGCCGACCTGAAGAGTTGGTTGTTCGCAATCTTGTTTTTCGGGATGTATCTGTAGCTTTTACCTGTAATGCTTCGTTCCATGGCCTTGATGCCTGCCATCCACTCGGGATGAGCTGTGAGCATCTTGTAGTTGGAGGAATGTGTGCTCATCCAGTTGACAGCCACTTTCTGAACAGCTGTGAAGGGAGGATTGGGATGTATGTCGGTCACGATGCCCTCCTTCTCGTTGTCGTTGATCCACACCGTGAAATAATGCTGACGTTTGGTGTACTCCACCTTTCCACCAATATACCTCACGTGTTTTAGATGCTCGCAATATTGCGCAAAGGAGGTTTGTCCCTTCTGGGCGCATAGGGTCAGTGCTGTCACCATCTCCACATAGGTGGTGCAGTCGAGCTGGCGAGTATTGATAACCAACTGCTCTTCCTTTGTGCGGTCGAGGGTTCCTGCCACATAAGGCACACCGATAAACTTCTTGCCAAACCAAAGCATCCAGCTCTTGGGCTTCTGTTTGAGCGACTTCGCCTCCTGCAGCAGGCTTACTATCTTCATACTGTCCTGACGGTTGTAAGCCGAAACGTGACAAACCAACAGGCAAGCCAACAAAAGAATCATCGTTTTTTTCATAATGCTATTCATTTTATGTATCAAAAGACGAACCTATCGTTTTCTGCCAAAGTTGACTCCCACATAGAGGTTGAGCTCTCCGAAGGAGTTGTTGGTTGAGAAACGGTCCTTCTTATAATTATAGGTATGCAGGATGGCGCTTGCACCGGCATACCAGTGGTGTTGTTCCATACCAAGGCAAAACGGCCAATGCCATCGAGGTTGAAGTTGCGGAAACTGAACTCACGGGTTTTCTTGTTCTCCTCGCGCTCCACATCTGCCATCGACTGGTTGTAGGCCAAAGCCAGGGAAAGGGAGGCATTGAAGAGAAAGTCCTTGGCGAAGACCCAGTTGTATGCATAGCCACAACTGCCCGATACGTCGGTATACTTCACCGTACCAAAACGCAGTTTGTTGTCGATGTCGCCACCGAACTTTTCACCCATCTTGTCGACTACCACATCTTCCAGTTTCTCCCAGTCCACCTCCAGCGTATGGCGGGTGTAACCTATGCCTGCCAACCAGCTACCGGCGCTTCTTCGCTGAACAGTACTCTGCGCATAAGCTGCTGGATAAGAGAATTTTCTGTGGTTAAATATGTAGTAAAGATTAAAACCTTTTACACTCGATTTCACGCCGTCGAAGTCTACTCCTTTGACGGGCGATGTGTCTATCCCGTCGCCTAAATAGAAGCTCTTAATGTGATAGTCGTTTCCTGTCTGTCGCCAGAACAGGTCGATGCCCAGCAGACTGCTGTAAAGGCTCATCGAGAACCCCTTCTTGGGTGAGTGGGAAGAACCAAAGCCGATATTCTTCAGATCGATGGCGTAGCCTAAGAACACCCATCTCCAGCCAATATAAGGACCTAAGCGGTAGGTGATGTCGGGAGCAAACGAGATGCTCTGCCCTTCCTTGCTCGAGAGTGTGTAGCGTTCGTAGGTGTTGGTGTTCTGCAGCATCACGGTATAGTTATAATGCTGCGACTCGATATAGTTCTCGTCGGTGGTGTTGAACTCGCGGAACAGTTTGGTGAAGACATCGCCCACTCTGTGGAAAAAAGTCTTCTTGTGGCGGGCATAAGTAAGACTGTCTGAGGAATTCGGCTGGAACATCGTAGCATTGAACAAGGTTCCCAGCAAAGTGGAATCTGCCGTCTCCTCGCACTCCAGACAGGAGAGCCGAAGCCAAGGCAGAAAACGATGAGGGTGTAAACAAACTTGTTCTTCATTGCTTTATATTTTACAGGTCGTGCTGATGCAGCAGTCTGCCGGAACTCTCAGTCGTAGGGCCTGGGCTGACTGCAGGCGACATGGTTTAGTTCTTCCACAATATGCGGTCGAGCACCCAGTTGGTAGGAGTGGCTGCCACACAAGTGCTTTCGCAGGTGCCGATTCCCTGCAGGTCTTCTATCACTGTCTTGATGATAGGCAACTGTACATACGAAGGGTTGGGCACTACGATGCTTGTCTTGCCTGCACTCGTAACAAGCAGGATGGGATCGTAGTCGAAAACCGAGAACGACAGCGACCCCTTGTCGCCAACGATCTCTATGCGGTCTTCCTTGGCACTCTCGTGTCCCACAAAGCACCAGCTTCCACTGCCGGGAATACCGCTCTCGAAGTAGAAACAAGCCGAGATGGTGTCCTCTGCTTCATACAGATGGGCACGGTTGGCGGGATAGCCGTGGGCACGGGTGATGACTCCGAAGATATCCTGCAGGAGGTCTATCTGATGTGGAGCCAGGTCGTAGAAATAGCCACCTCCCGAAATGTCGGGCTGCAGTCGCCAGGGCATTTCCTTGCCCGAAGTATAGTCGAGGTCGCGTGGCGGCACCGAGAATCTCACCTGTACGTTGAGCACATTGCCTATGCCTCCCTGCTCCACTATCTGTTTCACCTTGCGGAAGTATGGCAGATAACGACGATAGTAAGCCACAAAGCAGGGCACCCCCGTCTGTTCGCTCACTCGGTTGATGCGGATGCAGTCGTTATAGCTGGCAGCCAGAGGTTTCTCCACATACACCGGCTTGCCTGCCCTCATCGCCATGATGGCGAAGGTGGCGTGCGACGATGGTGGCGTGGCGATGTAAATGGCATTCACGTCGGGATCGTCTATCAACTCCTGGGCATCCGTGTACCATTTACGTATATGGTGGCGCTCGGCATAACTGCGGGCTTTGTCCTCACTACGGCTCATGACAGCCACTACCTTCGAGCCCTCCACCTCGTTGAAGGCTGGACCCGATTTCTTCTCGGTCACTTCTCCGCAACCGATAAATCCCCAATTTATCTGTTTGATGCTACCCATAATATCTTTGACTACTCTGTCTTCTCGCAACTTCATCGCTTACGAGAGTTCTATACCTTATTATATATAACTCACCTTTCGCTGGATTCGGAAGTTTCTGAAGTAGAACTCTTTAGTTTTACAGACTTATTCAGCCTCCTCCAAACTCTTGTTGATTTGGTCGATGTAGTCGAGCACGTCGTCGCGCCCCAACTTCTTCTCGCTGCTGGTGATGAAGTAAGGAGGCAGTTCCACCCAACGGTCTTCCAGCGCATGCATCCACTTCTCGGCATTCATGCGGGCCTTAACTGGGCCCAACTTGTCGGCTTGGTGAAGACGATGCAGAAGGGCACGCCACTCTCGCCCAACCAGTCTACGAACTCACGGTCAATCTTCTGCTGGTCGTGGCGCACGTCGATAAGTACAAAGACGTTAGCCAACTGTGGACGCTGCAGAATATAGCTGGAAATCATCTGCTCCAACTGTTTCTGTACGGTCTTCGAACGCTTGGCGAAGCCATAGCCCGGCAGGTCGACCAGATACCACTCGTTGTTGATGATGAAATGGTTGATAAGCAGGGTTTTTCCCGGTGTGGCCGATGTCTTGGCGAGTCCCTTGTGGTTGCAGAGCATGTTGATGAGGCTCGACTTTCCCACATTACTTCTGCCGATGAAGGCATACTCCGTCTTGTTGTCCTTAGGGCACATGCTCACTCGTGGAGCAGATATGGTGAATTCTGATTTCTTTATTTCCATATTGTTGTTATTTTCTATTTTTTATTCCGTTCTTTCGTTCTGCACTTTCGCTTACTCTCCCGCTACCCTTCTATCTCGGCGAGTTCGAGCCAGCGCATTTCCTTCTCGTCGATCTCGTCCTTGATTTCTGGCAGACGCTTGCTCTTATCCGTCAGTTCTTCCACCGAGAGTTGTCCGCTGCAGAGAGCTTCCTCCAGGGTTTTCTGCTCGTTTTCGAGCTGTTCCAGTTCCTTGGTCAGCTGCTCGTACTCGCGCTTCTCCTTGTAGGTCATCTTTCTTTTGCCCTCTTTCTTCTGGGTTGCCGAAGGCTGTTCTTTGGCTGTAGGCTTGGTGGCTTTCTTCTCGCTCCCTCGCCCTCGGTTTTGGGTTGAAGTCGGCACCATTCACGATACTGGGTATAGTTGCCAGGGAAATCCTGTATCTCGCCTTCGCCCTTGAAGACCAGCAGATGATCCACCACCTTGTCCATGAAATATCGGTCGTGGCTCACCACAATCACGCATCCGGCAAAGTCTTGCAGATATTCCTCCAGCACCTGTAGCGTCTGTATATCGAGGTCGTTGGTAGGCTCGTCGAGCACCAAGAAGTTAGGGTTGCGCATCAGCACGGTACAGAGGTAGAGCTTGCGCTTCTCGCCTCCGCTCAACTTGTACACGTAGTTGTGCTGTTCCTCGGGCGTGAAGAGGAAGAACTGCAGAAACTGCGAGGCGGTCATGTGTCGGCCGCCGCCCAGGTCGATGTAGTCGGCTATCTCTGTGATGACGTCTATCACCTTCTGGTCTTCCCTGAACTTCAGACCTTCCTGCGAGAAGTAGCCGAAGCGCACCGTCTCGCCGATGTCAAACTGTCCGCTGTCAGGTTTCACCTCGCCCAGCAGCATCTTGATGAAGGTGGACTTTCCTGTTCCGTTATTACCCACGATGCCCATCTTCTCGAAGCGTGCAAAGTTGTAATAGAAGTTGCGCAAAATGACTTTCTTCTTGCCGCGGTCGTCGAAGGCCTTGCTGACATACTGGCATTCGAAAATCTTCGAGCCGATGTAAACGGTAGAAGCTTTCAACCTTACCTGTCGGTCCTCAATGCGCTGTTTTGCCACTTTCTCAAGCTCGTAAAAGGCATCCTCTCTGTATTTCGCCTTATGTCCACGGGCTTGTGGCTGACGGCGCATCCATTCCAGTTCCCGGCGATAAAGGTTCTTCGAGTGCTGAATCTCAGCCCGAAGGTTGTCCATGCGCTCCTGTCGTTTCTCCAAGTAGTAGGCGTAGTTGCCGCGATAGGTATAGATGCCCTGATCGTCGAGCTCCAGTATCACGTTGCACACCTTGTCGAGGAAGAATCGGTCGTGGGTCACCATAAAGATGGTCTTGTTGCCCCTGTTCAGATAGCCTTCCAGCCATTCTATCATTTCCAGGTCGAGATGGTTGGTAGGCTCGTCAAGCATCAGGAAGTCGGGCTCGGTAATCAGCACGTTGGCAAGCGCCACACGCTTCTGCTGTCCACCGCTCAACTGTCCCATGGGCTGCTCCAGGTTGGTGATGTGCAGCTGTGTGAGTATCTGTCGCGCCTTGAGCACCTTCTCGGGATCGTCCTTGTGGTTGAAACAGGCATCGAGTACACTCTCTTCGGGATCAAACTGGGGCGACTGTTCCAGAAAGCCCAGCTTCAAGTCACGTCTGTAGATGATAGATCCTGACTCATAGCCTTCCTTGTCCATCAGTACCGACATAAGAGTTGACTTTCCCGTGCCGTTGCGTGCAATGAGTCCCACCTTCTGTCCTTCAGCGATGGAAAACGAAATATTCTCGAAAAGAACCTGAGCACCAAATCGTTTGGTGAGGTTCTGAACATCCAAATAAGGTATCTGCGTAGCCATTTATTAATTTTTTGTGCAAAGATAAGGAAAAAATTTGGCAGAAACGAATTTTTTAATTATCTTTGCACTCGATTTCAATTCTTATAGGCGTTTCCCCACTCTTCGAAACGCTTATCATCAATCAAAACATCATATACTATTTTATAATATAATGTATAGCATAGACGAATTAAATGCAAAAAATGTCGCTCAACTGAAAGACATTGCAAAAGAGATAGGTGCTAAAATCAAGTCTAATGACAACAAAAAAGACGATTGTTTACGCCATTCTCGACACCCAGGCCGAGACGCCGTCCAGAATGCTGCTGCTCCCAAGAGAAAGAGAGTGAGGATAGCAAAGAAGGAAGACAAGGTGTACTCCGTGAAGGGCAAGGACGGTGAAAACTACGACGTGATGAAGAACCAGGTGAAAGGACCTGTGTCCACCGATACTCCTTTGTTCAAGGAACCCTTACAGCAGGATGAGCCTACAGCCGAAACCGAAGCACTTCAGGCCGCTGCCGGTCAGGATGCTCCCGAAGCCGAAGTGCCAGCCGATACTTCTGCCGAAACAGCGCAGAGCGATGTAGAGCCAGCCATGCTGAAACCTATAGCCAAGCACAGAGGACGTAAGAGCAAGGCTGAGCTTGAGGCCATTGCAGCTGCCAAGGTGGCTGCCATGAAGGAAAGAAACAAGATGCAGAGTGAACAGGAAGCCAACAGCCCTTCTGAAGACACAACCTCGGAGGATAATACGGAAAAACAAAACTCGGTTGACGATACCAACCTCATTCCCGAACAGGATTTTTCTAATGCTGCCGACAACGGCGAGAGTGACGCTGCAGCCTTGGCTGCACAGTTGCAGGCCAAGTTGAATGCCCAAAACGAGAAGGCTGGCGAACAGACTGCTGCACAGGATGCCACAGGCATTTGGGAGGGCGACCCTGGCGACGGCACCGACTTTATCCCCGTAGTCGACCTTCCTATCGAAGACCAGGCTGCCATGCCCACCTTCGATATCTTTGATCGTCCTACCACTCCTACAGCCACTGCAGCTCCTGTCCCTCAGCCAGTACAACAGAAAAAAGCAGAGTCAACATTCGACTTTACCAACATCATCACATCCAATGGTGTACTCGAGGTCATGCCCGACGGCTATGGTTTCCTGCGTAGCAGCGACTACAACTACCTCTCTTCACCCGACGATGTGTATGTGCCCAATAATGTCATCAAGCGCTATGGTCTGAAGACCGGCGACGTGGTACAATGCCGTGTTCGTCCTCCTCACGAGGGCGAGAAGTACTTCCCTATCACCGACATCGAGATGATCAATGGTAGAAAGCCATCCGAGGTGCGCGACCGCATACCTTTCGAGCATCTCACACCTCTCTTCCCCGACGAGAAGTTCACACTCTGTGGCGACCGTGCCACCACTAACCTCAGCACTCGTGTTGTCGACCTCTTCTCGCCTATCGGTAAGGGTCAGCGTGCACTCATCGTAGCTCAGCCAAAGACGGGTAAGACCATCCTGATGAAGGATATCGCCAACGCCATCGCTGCCAATCATCCCGAGGCCTACCTCATGATGTTGCTCATCGACGAGCGCCCTGAGGAGGTTACCGACATGGCTCGCACCGTCAACGCCGAGGTCATCGCCTCTACCTTCGACGAGCCTGCCGAGCGTCATGTCAAGATAGCCGGAATCGTATTGGAGAAAGCCAAGCGCATGGTGGAGTGCGGTCACGACGTCGTCATCTTCCTCGACTCCATCACCCGTCTGGCTCGTGCCTACAACACCGTGGCGCCAGCCTCAGGCAAGGTTCTTACTGGTGGTGTCGACGCCAATGCCCTGCAGAAACCTAAGCGTTTCTTCGGAGCTGCCCGCAACATCGAGGAGGTGGCTCGCTCACCATCATCGCCACTGCCCTCATCGATACAGGCAGCAAGATGGACGAGGTGATCTTCGAGGAGTTCAAGGGAACGGGCAACATGGAGCTTCAGCTCGACCGCTCTCTCAGCAACAAGCGCATCTTCCCTGCTGTCAACCTCGTGGCTTCTTCTACTCGTCGCGACGACCTGTTGCAGGACAAGACCACCCTCGACCGTATGTGGATTCTGCGTAAGTATATTTCCGACATGAATCCTGTGGAGGCGATGAACACCATCCACAAGAGCATGGAGCATACCCGCAGCAACGACGAGTTCCTGCTCTCCATGAATTCGTAAGCAGAAAGACTTTTTGCAAATAACAATTATAATAAAAGGAGTTATCCCCATCAGGACGACTCCTTTTTTTGTTTTTTTATCCGCCATCGTGCTCGCAGATTTGGCGATGAAAAGTAAGGTAATTCATCAAAAATCTATCACCAAACGCTATTTATCCTTTCTTTTATACACAAAGTGTAATTCTCAAGCCGCACTCTTGAGAAATACACTTTTGTGTCAAGGCTTTTTCCTATAAAGCTATACTTTTGCAGCAGAAAAATAAAAAAATCAAGCAAAACTGTAGCAATATGAAGGAAAGTATTTTACCACAGCATTGTGCCTCTCGGCTATGACTCCGATGATGGCGCAGAATATCACCGGCAAGGTGATGAACACCAAGGGAGAACCTTT
>ENA-OQER01000143-OQER01000143.1-human-gut-metagenome-genome-assembly--contig:-NODE-143-length-38824-cov-9.048996_pt1 | contig 38824 bp, 30 predicted proteins | sample MGYA00242797_ERZ504639 | MGnify/ENA primary metagenome ERZ504639 (study PRJEB26092, sample SAMD00036306) | human gut metagenome | host: Homo sapiens | study: EMG produced TPA metagenomics assembly of... | reverse complement strand
TACATCTTCTTTCTTTTTACTTATGGAACTCCGCGGCAGTTCACATTTTTCTTCGGAACACACCGTGTACTCTCCGGCTAATTCAGGTTTACGAGCGAGGTGCTTTGCTACCTTGCATTCTGGCAGTGCCGGACTTATTTCACTGGCGTGAAATTTTGTCCGGCACTTTTTTTCTTCTTAAAATTTAAAGCTCATTTCACTTATGCGAAATGAGCTTATTTAATAGTTATATATTGTTTATAAATATTCTGAGCCGCCTTGAAAACACAAGAAAAACTGATTTTAAATAATTACGCTTATATCATATTTTACGGTTCATATTTGCTGCCGGCCGGGTCGGTTACTGTGTAGTCGCCGCCGGATATGTCGGCTGTGGTTTCAAAGTCTGTGATGTCCTGATTTACGGTACCCTCGAACAGGTCATATGTGAAGGTGTAGCCCTGTGCCGATACTGCTTTGACATATATTTTGATATTGCTTGCGGCTGTGACAGGGATTAAGTCTTCGATTTTGACTGTGCCTTCGAGGCTATGGAGCTTACCGTCATCCTCTTTTGAGGCATCAGAGGTATCATTTTCCGTGTCATTCTTTGAGCCATCTTTTTTGGCATCATCCTTCCGGCTTAAGGCGGATGTGATGGAATCTGTGTCTGCAGAGTCTGCACTGTCCGTGCCGTTTTCTGCCAACAGCTGTCGGATATCGTATGTCTTTAGCTCTGTATCTGAGCTTGCAACTACGAGCTGCACACTGTTAAAGTCAAAGTAATCATTTCCCATGACCGCTACATCTACATCTGTGCCAAGCTTTATGCTGCCATTGTCAAAGGTTGGTTTATTGGCAAGTATTCCGGATGCTACATTTTTGAACACTGATGTCACACCTTCAAACTCATCGAGCACCTCTGTGCTTCTCTTATTTCCGTCAACAAACAGAAATGTCACATTGCCTGCATAGTCCTCAGACAGTGGAAGGGTGGCCTCACCCGTATACTTGATGCCGTTTAGCTCGAGCGGTATCTCGTTTGTACCGAAAAATACACTGGTTTTTGTATCCTCTGTGTACTCCTTTGGCACCACCGAGACAGAGACTGTGTATGTCATATCGGTAAAATCTGCACTTTTTAAGGAAATATCCCAGTCCGTTATGAGGCTGGCCTCCTCCTCAAGAGTGACTTGATATCATCCTGCATGGTCTGCACATCAGAAAGTATCACCGATGTGTTGTCTGAGGTGTATGACATCTGTGTCTCGAGCTTTTTTATCCTGTTATTAAGCAATACTGCCCCCGCAATAAGTGCGGCGAGCAGTATTATGGTAATCGCATTGAAAATATTTTTTTTCAAATTCATATTATAGTGTTATTCCTCATCTTCCTCTGCAGCTACAGCTATTCCAAGCTCATCAAGCTGCTTTGGATCTACAGTTCCGGGTGCCTCTGACATGAGGTCCGAAGCGTCCTTTACCTTAGGGAATGCAATAACCTCCTTGATATTGTCTGTATGCAGCATATGCATGCAGATACGGTCAACACCGAAGGCAAGTCCTGCGTGTGGCGGTACACCATATGAGAATGCATCAAGCAGGAATCCAAACTGCTCATGTGCACGCTCCTTTGTGAAGCCAAGCACCTCAAACATCTTCTCCTGAATGTCATCCTGATGGATACGCACTGAGCCTCCACCGAGCTCTGTACCATTGAGTACGATATCATATGCCTTTGCACGAACTGCGCCCGGATCTGAGTCTATCTTGTCCCAATCCTCCTCCATAGGCATAGTGAATGGATGATGCATTGCCATAAATCTGTTTTCCTCATCAGACCACTCAAGAAGTGGGAACTCTGTTACCCAGAGGAAATTGTACTTGTTCTCATCAATCAGGCCAAGCTCAGCTCCGAGCATGAGACGAAGCGCTCCAAGTACATTCCATACGATTTTATTCTTGTCTGCTGCGAAAAGGAGTAAATCTCCCGGCTTTCCGTTCATCTTTGCAACAAGTGCATCAAGCTCAGCTTCTGTCATAAACTTGGCAAATGATGACTTGTATGTGCCATCCTCATTGATGCACAGATAAGCAAGTCCCTTTGCTCCACAGCCCTTTGCGTGCTCTACAAGCTTGTCAATCTTCTTACGAGGCATCTTTGCCTGTCCCTCTACATTGATACCGCGGACAGAGCCACCGTTTTCAAGAGCTCCTGTGAATACTCCAAAGCCACAGTCCTTTACCACTTCCGAAACATCGCAAAGCTCCATACCAAAGCGTGTATCAGGCTTGTCAGAACCAAATCTGTCCATAGCCTCCTGCCAAGGCATACGCTTAAACGGAATCTCAACATCCACATTTATGACCTCTTTAAAAAGGTGCTTTAACAGTCTCTCATTTACCTCGATTACATCATCGATATCTACAAATGAAAGCTCCATATCGGCCTGTGTAAACTCAGGCTGTCTGTCTGCACGCAAATCCTCATCACGGAAGCATCGTGCAATCTGGAAATATCTGTCATAGCCTGAAGCCATCAGAAGCTGCTTAAAGAGCTGTGGTGACTGTGGAAGCGCATAAAAATGTCCGTGGTGTATACGGCTTGGCACGAGATAATCTCTTGCTCCCTCTGGTGTAGACTTGCAAAGGATTGGTGTCTCTATCTCCAAAAAGCCTCGTTTGCCATAAAGTCACGCATCACACGAAGCACATTGCTTCTGAGCATGAGATTTCTCTGGATATCAGGGCGGCGAAGATCAAGATAACGGTATTTAAGTCTGATGTCCTCGCTGGTCTTTGAATTCTCCTCAATCTGGAATGGAGGTGTCTGTGCCTCTGAAAGCACTCTGATTGATGTAGCGATAACCTCGATATCACCTGTCTTTAAGTTCTCATTGACAGCAGCTGTTCTCTTCTGGACAGTTCCCTCAACTGCAATGACGAACTCACTTCTTAAGGTGCCTGCCTTTTCAAAGCCCTCTGCACCTACATTTTCCTCGCCGAATACTATCTGAAGTATTCCGCTTCTGTCTCTTAAATCTACGAAAATGAGACTTCCTAAATTTCTTCTCTTCTGTACCCACCCATCACGTGACCTTCTCACCGATATTGGCATTTGATACCTCTGTACATCTATGGCTTCTATGTAAGCCCTGCATTGATTCTGCCATTTTATACTCCTTATATTTCTACTATATATTTATTCTAATAACTGTTTGGTACCGCTGCTACACAGCTAATCTGCTGCTTATCAGATTCCTATCTGTTAAAGAACTCAACAAACTCCTCGTAGCCCTCTTTCATAAGCTGCTCCTTCTGGAATTTCTTGTTCTTGTTCATGCGCACAACAAGCACCTGCTGTCCGTTTGCTCTTGCGTCTTTTGCCTGGTTCATGACATCAACAAGCTTGTCTGCCGGATATTTCTTCTCAACCAGATAAGCCACCTTCTTTGGACTCTCAGGAATCTTGAAGCCACTCTCCATGAGAAGCAGGATAATTCTCTCAAAACCGATTGAAAAACCACAGGCCGGTACATCATTTCCGGTGAACTTTCCAATCATCTTGTCATATCGTCCGCCACCGCCACAGGCTGCGCCAAGCTCAGGCATTGATATCTCAAAAATAGTTCCTGTGTAGTAGCTCATTCCACGAACAAGTGTAGGGTCAAATACGAGCTCAAACTTTGCTCCCTTTGTAGCATTAACGGCCGTAGCTATCTCTGTCATATTTGTAACCACTTCTTCGTCTAAATATTCACCGAGCTTTTCTGAAAGTATTTTTACACCCTCAGTGACATCCCTTGTCTGCTCCAAAAGCTTGAACAAATCAAGATATTTGTCAATATTTTCCTGTGGGTAGCCATCCTGTGCAAGCTCACTTGCAACGCCTTCCACTCCTATCTTGTCCATCTTATCGAGTGTGATAAATACGCTGTCATAATCCGCCTCAGCAAAACCACTGTAAGCAGCCATTGCCTTTAGGATTCTTCTCTCGTTGATTCTTATCTCAAAGTTCTCGAAGCCGAGTCTGCCGATTGTGGTAGTGGTTGCTGTAATCAGCTCTATCTCTGCCAGATTGCTTGGCTCTCCGAGTATATCTATATCACACTGTGTAAACTGTCTGTAGCGGCCTCTCTGAGGTCTGTCTGCTCTCCACACACTGCCCATCTGAAGTGCCTTAAACGGCGATGGCAGGTTGTTGGCATTGTTTGAATAATATCTTGAAAGTGGCACTGTAAGGTCATAGCGCATTCCAAAGTCTACTACATCCGACTCTTCCTTTGCTGTCTCCAGATTCAGCTTCTCGCCTCTCTTCATTACCTTGAAGATCAGCTTCTCATTTTCTCCGCCCTGCTTGCTTGTGAGATTTGCTATATTCTCCATGCATGGTGTCTCTATCGGTGTAAATCCGAAGCTTCTGTATGTATCCTTGATCACACTTGTCACATAATCACGGATTTCCATCTCTGCAGGTAATATATCCTTCATGCCGTTGACCGGCTTTTTGCTCAGTGCCATTTGGTTTCCTCCATCTATATTAAAATATTGAATTCATTAGCTATTCTATTATACTTTTCGGTTTTGCAATCGTCAAGGGTTTATGGCAATTATACGGACTGCAAGCCACGGCACCGCCAGGGCATACGCATATGCTTTACTTTCGCTACGCTTTGCCGCTAAGATACTGTACGGATTATGCTTTTTATTCTTCTATGCTTGACGAAACCGTCGAAACGCGCCTTCCATGGCGCGGTTCTCCTTGACTTGCCCTCCATGGCAAGTCATTTCTGTGCTTCATGTGCATAATCCTACAGTATCTAAGCGGCTTCGCTATTCGCTCAATCAAATGCATATGCGTGCGCCCTTGCGGTGCCGTGACTTGCAGCCCTTACTCTGTGACAGTATTTTCATTTGCACGGTTTCTTCCTAGTTTCTTCAATAAACTTGGTTGTACTGCAAAGGTAACGAGCATCTGCTGTGAAGGGTTACAAATGCTAATGTTCGTCTACTGTGGAAAATTTCAGATGCTAATGTGCTTCTACTGCGGTGAATTGCAAATGCTAATGCACATCTACTGCGGTGAATTACAAATGCTAATGCACATCTACTGTGGCGGATTGCAAATGCTAATGCACATCTACTGTGGCGGATTGCAAATTCCGCACGGTGACAAGCCCATGGATTTTGCTTCATCAAGCGTTACCTCTGTGTCACTCTTTTTCAAGGTCCGACAGCCCGCCCGGTGATATTTCTTGCCGGTTGCAGTGATATGAACCATCGTCTCGCTGTTTGAAGAATCTGCATCGCTATTTTCTGCTGCTGAGCTGTCTGAGCCTGATGATGCACTTTCTGTTGTACTGCTTGAAGAGCCGGATTCTCCTGCCCCGCTTCCATCGCTGCTCTGCGAGCCTTCATTCTTCGGTGTATCCGTCTGAGCGCTCTGCTTCTGCGGAGTGGTGCCATCCAGCCAGCTGTCACCATTCTCATAGTTTATTCCAACTCCGGGCTGCACATTATAGCAATAGACATTAAAAAGTATGCCGCCACCGTTATCCTCAACCGACTTTGCCTCTATGAGAACGCCGTTTGCAACTAGATTGCTGCCCGAGAACATAGGAGTCACCCTGTAAAGCACATGATTTCCTGTATTGTTTACATAATCCGCTACCAGATTCTCAAACGGCAGCATGCCCTCCACATTCAGGTATCTCGTACCGGTAATAAGATTCTTCGGATTGGCATTCTCGCCGGCAAGCTGATAGCCAATAAGATGACAGCGATTATATAAATACCTGTCCTTTATCACATCATACTTCACCGTATGCCAGCCTGATGGCTTTATCATGCCTATCTTGCCACGCTCCTCAGTCGGCATGATATCCTTGCAGATATTGGCATAAGCCACACCGCATCTGCCAAGTGAATCCAAATCACTGTAATTTTCAAAAGCAGTGGTAGTCATATCGCTGTCCGTAAAAAAAGGCTCATTATTGTTGACAGCCACGTATGCCTTGCCATCATATGCAGGAATCGCATCAAGTGAAACATAAGAATTGTTGTTTACAAGATCCTCCTGTGGCCCATCCGCATTATCCTTGCTGCCTAAAGCACCGGAAGAATCCTCATCTGCTACAACAGCTCCTACGGCATGCCCGGCACCTTCAGTGCCTGATAAATCAGTGGAGGTACAGCCTGTAAAAATTGTAGCAATTGCAAGTAACTCACATAGTGTAATTGCAGCTGTTTTCCTTAACTTTAGCCATATGTTCATATAAAATCACTCTTTCTATCAATCGATTGATATTGGATTTTCCCTAATTACAATAAATTAAATGAATACTTAAATTACTAAACCTAATATACTTTTATTTCCTCGCTTCATTTATTATAGCAAACATTTGTTTGTTTTTCAATCCTTGCTGTAAAGCTATACATTCCCCACTATTTGGACAGTTACTGTTCACACCTAACAGTATGACCAGCGACGCTCTCCTAGGTGGATTACCACCACAGCGTAAGGGCCGTAAGCCCCGCCTGGCGGGTGCACACGGATTCTCGTGAGAGCGCATAGCGAAGCTGTTTAGATACTGTAGATTATGCCCGTGAAGCACAGAAATCCGCAGCCATGGACGGCTGGGGAAGGCGTATGCGCCACGGACGGCGCATAAAAGCCGGTTTCGTCGAGCATTGAAAACCCAAAAGCATAATCCGTACAGTATCTTAACAGCGCAGCGTAGCGAAAACGAGAGTCCGTGTGCACCACGACCGGGCGGAGCTTACGGCCCGAACCAACTAAAAAAGCCACCCCAGGCATAACACCCGGTGTGGCTTTTAATCATGTATTATGAAATTATGTGAATCACCTAATGTGAATCAACACTGCTATATTGCAGAACAAATCTACTCGCAAAGCTTAGAAAACTCATCCGCAACAAACTGAACCTTGGTTCCGATAATAACCTGAACAGAATTCTTGCCAGGCTTCATAACGCCTGCAACACCTGCAGATTTAATCTTCTTGTCATCAACCTGAGTGATATCCTTAACCTCAAGTCTAAGTCTTGTGATGCAGTTATCAATGCTTGCAATATTGTCTTTGCCACCGCAGCCCTCAAGAATAGTCTTTGCTACTGCTGTGTAGTCATTGTTAGAAAGCACTGCCTTCTTCTCTGCCTCGACATCATCGTCCTCTCTACCAGGGGTCTTAAGATCCCATTTCTTGATAGCGAAATAGAATACAATGTAGAATACGATAAAAGCTGCGATTCCAAGAGGAATGATGAGCCATGTCTTTGCTGCAGCCGGAAGTGAAGATGAGAATAATAAATCCATCGCGCCGGCTGAGAATGAGAAGCCTGCTCTAAATCCAAGAGCTACTGTAATCATTGTGAAAATACCATAAAGTAAAGCATAAATCACATAGAGAACAGGAGCAAGGAACATAAATGCAAACTCGAAAGGCTCTGTAACACCACAGATGAATGCACAGATAGCTGCAGAAGCAAGGATACCGATGGCAGCCTTTTTCTTAGCAGTCTTTGCACACTTAACCATGGCAAGTGCAGCACCAGGAATACCAAACATCATACATGGGAAGAAACCTGACATGTACATTCCGAGGCTCCATGAAACATCCTTTGATGTCTCGCCATTCCAGAAATGAGAGAGGTCTCCAAGTCCGATAGTATCGAACCAGAATACGTTGTTTAATGCGTGGTGTAATCCTGTAGGGATTAACAGACGGTTCAGGAATGCATAGATACCTGCGCCGACCACGTCAAGACCAACGATTGCTTTACCGATAGCTACAAGAGCACCGAAAAGTAATGGCCATACGAACAGTAATACTACAGATACAAGGATTGAAACAACACCTGCAATAATTGCTACGCAACGCTTGCCACTGAAGAATGACAGCCAGTCAGGAAGCTTTGTATCCTTAAATCTGTTGTAACACAAAGAACCAATAACACCGGCTAATATACCGATAAATGGGTTTGCAATCTTGTCGAATGCAAGTGTCTTTGTAGCGCTGTCAGCGATAGATGGCATGATTGTTGTAACAAAGCCTGTAGACAGGAGTGTTGTCATCATCAGCATGAAGCTAAAGCTGCAATACCGCCGGTACCGTCGTTCTTTTCCGACATACCGACACCAACGCCGATTACAAAAAGGATGGCCATGTTGTCAATCAAAGCGCCCCCTGCTTTAACTAAAAACAGACCTATTAAATTACGCACTCCCTCGATGTCACCACCCTGCATGGTTGCAGGACATAAAAAATATCCAATACCCATGAGAATACCACAGATAGGAAGTACTGCTACGGGAAGCATTAAAGCTTTACCCAGTTTTTGAAGAAATTTCATAAATTTCCCCTCCTTTACATTATGTATACTAAACTGGAGATACTCCAATAAAGTTCGTTATTATTATATAATTATATTCAAATCTACGCGAGACTTAAAATCTCATCACCGGCGGATACATCACCCTCTTTGAGCATCTTTATCTCACTATAATCAGCAGTGTTGCCAATTAAAACCGGAGTAATGACATTAAGATCTGCTGCCTTAATCTGCTCCAGGTCAGCCTCCATCAAAAGGTCGCCCTTCTTCACCTGATCACCAACGGAAATATGTGATGTAAAAGGAGCCCCCTTTAGTACCACTGTATCCAGACCAATGTGCAAAAGCAGCTCGACTCCCTGAGTGGTCGTCATGGTAAAAGCATGCAACGTATCAAATACAGCTGTCACCTCACCATCCGCCGGAGCGTAAAACCTGCCCTCAGAAGGAATCACGGCCACGCCGTCTCCCAATATCTTCTCAGAAAATGTAGGATCCGGAACCTCTGTAATAGGAACCACTCTACCGTTGCACGGAGAACAGATCACCTTTCCCTTTGATTTATTCTTAAAAAAACCTAACATGATATCTCCTTTCCGTCGATATACACACTCACAATATCCAAATCATCATTGAGAAGCACAAAATCTGCTCTCTTTCCTGCAGAAATGCTGCCTGCTTCATCATAGATGCCAATCTCCTTAGCAGGATTGGCTGTAGCACACATAATTGCCTCCTCAAGCGGAATACCTGCCTGCCTTACTGTGAAACGCATACAATCCATCAGATTGGTTGCCGAACCGGCAATTGTCCCATCATGGAGTGTGGCAAGCGAACCTCTGACCGTCACTGCCTGTCCACCGAGTGTATACTCACCATCCTCAAGCCCTGTGGCTCTCATGCTGTCACTTATTAAAATCATGCGCTCAGCCCCAAACATGGCAAATGTCGCCCTGATAACCGACGGATGAATATGCACTCCGTCACAAATGAGCTCTGCATGACATTTTTTTGAATCTCTCACAGCCCCGATAACTCCCGGATTTCTGTGATGAAGCGGTGGCATCGCATTATACAAATGTGTAGCATGGCTTGCACCATGCTCAATAGCCTCTACTGCGGTGTCATAATCCGCCGCTGTGTGTGCTATTGAAACCACAACACTTCCTCTTACCCTGTCTATAAAATCAATCGCGCCCGGCTCCTCCGGAGCGATATCTACAAGCTTTATCAAGCCATGGGCCGCATCCTGAAGCTCACAGAAATAATCATAATCACATCGCATGATATTCTCTGCCGCCTGTGCGCCCTTTTTAGAAGGACTGATAAAAGGTCCCTCCATATTGATACCTACAAGATGTGCACCACCCTGATAAGTATAATCACCGGCATTTTTCATGACACTCAAAAGCTCATCCCTTTGAATGGTCATAGTAGCCGGACACACGCTCGTCACTCCGATAGAAGCCTCGTATGCTGTAATCACATCAAGCGCTTCTTTGGTGCCGTCACACATATCAGCTCCCTTGCATCCATGAAAATGAATATCCACAAGACCCGGTATCATGATAAGACCTGATGCATCTATAATCTCCTGCGGTGCGCTGTCATTAGCCGCGTCCGTGTCAGCTGTTCTCTCCAAAACACTGTCAAAACGGCCATCCTTAACGACAACATCACCTTGCATAAAGCTGCCATCCTCTGTAAATACCCTTGCATTTTTTTATTATCATATACATGCACCTTCTCAACTAAAAAATATCTACAAACAACTCAGTGCAGCCTCATCCGCTACAAGCGTAACATCATTGTGCAGCTGTAATACAGAAGCCGGCACCTGTGGTGTAATCGGTCCAAAGAAAGCCTTGTGCACAATCTCTGCCTTATCCTCACCACTTGCAACAATAAGAATCTTCTTAGCCTGCATGATTGTCTTGATACCCATTGTATAAGCCTGCTTCGGAACATCATCAGCCGATGCAAAGAAGCGCTTATTGGCCTCAATAGTAGACTCCGTCAGATTCACACAGTGTACCTGCTTGTCAAAAGACTCGCCCGGCTCATTAAAACCGATATGGCCATTGTGTCCGATACCAAGAAGCTGTAAATCAACACCGCCAAGAGACTGAATCAGCTCTGTATAGCGCTTGCACTCCTTCTGAGAATCCGGCTCCATGCCGTTTGGCAGGTGAGTATTCTCAACCGGAATATTCACATGATCAAACAAATTCTGATGCATAAAATAATAGTAGCTCTGGTCATTCTCACGGCTTAATCCCTTGTACTCATCAAGTTCACCGTCATAACCTCTGAGAAGTCCAAATCCCCCTTCTTGAACCACTCAACGAGCTGCTTATACAAGCCGATAGGTGTAGAGCCTGTAGCCAGTCCCAATACACAATTAGGCTTCATAATCACCTGTGCCGATACGATATTTGCAGCCTTTCTGCTCATATCTGCATAATCCTTAGCATGATATATTCTCATGAAAAATCCCCCCAATTCGTAAAATATAACCAATACTATCTGCACAACCTTCAAATGTGCTGTTTGATTACATATATGCATTTTACCTCGTATAGGACATTTTGTCCAGTACTTTTTGTTATATTTTGCACATTTTATAAAAAAAAATATTAAATTTTAATGCGTTAAAGTGGTAAAATTGCATAAAAATTCACTTCACCCGAATCTATAATTTCTTACCTACCACCCTGCATCTCTTTCTGCAGAACTAAAATAATCCGTTACACTTATATCTAATATAGCGGATTACCCTGTAAAATACAATTATTTATAATCTTGAGTGTCCAGCCATAGACCATCATACTGTCATTATTAAGAGAAAATGACAGCATATTTTTATCAGAGAGCAGTGAATTACTTTGTCCCATATGTCAGAAAGGCGGTCTTGTCTTCCGTGATTAGCATTGTAAGCAGATAAGCACAAAAGAAACCACCGCAGAATTTAGCTTAGTTAAAGTGTTAAATTCTGCGGTGGTTTTAATTATGCAGTCTTTTTAATTTCTATATCCATAATACCAATACCAATATAGCGCGTTCACCAGATTTTTTAATTCATCAGATGAATTTCCGCTATCAATGACCTTCTGTGAATAGCTGAACGGACCATAGTCCAGCTCTAAAATACAGCCCTTATTCTTTTCGATGACTTTGCATGCATAATTACAATTCAGGTTGCGTGCCATTATTCCGTTTATATCTACACAATACACCCCATCTGAAGCCTTTTTAGGTGTCAGACTGACTTCATTGCCATCTGCATTAACATAGCTGAACTTGTAATTGTTTATATCACAGCCTTCGTTCACCATAAAATAATGTCTTACTGTCATCTCAGACTTACATATCAGAGAGCTTCCGTAATATGTCAGTCCATTACTCTGACTATTTGCACTATCTGTTTTAATAACAGCCTTATATGCAGCAAAATCAGCCGCTGCGACAGCTTTATCTGTATCGCTCAAACCAGCATTTGCCGGCTTGCCTGTGTTATATTTAAAGAAGCTCTGCGCTGCCGTTCCATAGTTTAAGAGTGCCTTCACCAGCTTAATGGTTTCTTCCGGATACTCGTTTGATTTTGACAGGAGCTCGGTGGCATATTCTTTTACACTGTAAGTGTACTCATTTCCACTATTACCATCCACCACCATTTTGGCTTTAACCGTATCTGACATCTGTGCAGCATTTAGCGGACATGCAAACTTATATATAACCTTTCCGTTTTTCTCAACAGGGATTGCATCGTTTACGCTGACCTTATATGGCTGGCTATTATTCACCGTAAACTCCATATATGCGTTGCTGTTTGATTTGATACTTTCAGGAAGCTCCATATAGTAGTTCATATCAATATTGTCTTTTAAAGTAAGGCTCCTGCCAACAAGCTTCTCAGAATCTTTTTCTACATTATTGGCGGTAAATGCTTTAATACAGAAATTACCATGCATATTCTGATAATTCCAACTGTGGGAATATGCCAACCCTGTCCCATAGAAATAATAGCTTGCCGTATTATCACTTGACGCATGATTCTCCCACACCATTTCATTATTATAATTTACATCACCGGTCATCGCTGCCTCAAGGTCAATGCAGGTATATCAGTAGTCACTACAACCGAATAGCTTGTCCCAGGCTTCAGATTAACCGCTGCTTTAAGTGGAATTGTATATACTCCGGCATAGGTTGTCTGCCCTGTAGTAGTAGCAGTCTCCTGCTTTGTTCCGCTGGTTGGCTTTGTCTTATCTTTTAAATCTGTATAGATCTCTATTGTATAATTCACATTCGTTTTAGATGTAATAGACAGGGAAACTGCTTTTAAGTCCTCAGAAGATACTCCCTGTTTTGTCTGAGTAGTAAAAACATTGGCCAATTTCCTATAACTTTCTTGACGGGCTACATTTAATCCTCCATCAACCTGATAGTTGTTATCATATCCATCATTAGCAGAAAAATCAAACACCCAAGCCGTATCGGATAAAGAAAACGTTTCATATGACATCCAGAAATAACTCTGATTGTAATATGAACCGGTTCCGTCTCCCCAACTATTACGAATAAGCCATGCACCATCTTTTTCAGGTTTAACACCATCTCTGAAATTATCTTTAGAATAGTTATCATCCCATCCAACAGCCATTACCGCATGACCTGCTCTGTTATCTGTTTTATCATTATAACTGTTATTTATATAATGATATCCGGTATCATTATGACTATACATAATTCCCACTGCACCATATTTTTTTATGGCTTTTTTCACATCTGATGCATTTTCCTTGATATTAATCATGTATGTATTTTCCAGATGTGCCTTATCCTTTGAATAAGCATATTCATCCGATAACCCTGTATTAAGAAAAGTATCAATAGTGCTTGTTGTATATCCGTTGCTTGCCACCTTACTATATGGCACATCACTCTCGCTTACCGGACCACACCACTGTCCCATTCTGCGTGCCGCCATCAAATAGTTTCCACCACGATTGAGATAACCATACTGAACACTTGTATTATTCATATAGTACTTTGCATAGTCCCCCACTGTTCCACCAAGCGGATCTAACAGCGAATTATATGCATAATATGCCAGATGCAGTTCACTAAGATCTATATTTTTATCAAACGCACCATCATTAATCAGATCAAACTCTGCAAGACCTATTGACGAAAATGCCCAACAAGTGCCAAGAGGATTTTGATTACGAACAGACGGATATTTCGCCTTGATATCACTGACTCCATTTGCCGGATACTTGTTCTCTATAGTTTCATCTGCAGAATATCCCCAATCATCAGAATACGGCACCGCCTCATCCGGTTCATACACCGGTGTATTATAATCCAAATCACTCAGAATATATCCACTTGTAATGCTATTTTCTACAATTGGCTGCTGTTCTGCTTCAACACCTTGCCCTGCTGACACCGGTTCTGCTGCCACCGGAACAGCCACACCTAATATCATAGCCGCACTTAACACCAATGATAAAAAATTTTTTTGTCTTCATTTGCCTTTCTCCATTAAAATAATCCGCTACACTTATATCCAGTATAGCGGATTACCATGTAAAATACCATTACAATGTATCGTTCTCCATTGTATTAACTCCTCTTACGTTTCTTCTTTAAATGTAGGTAAAACCACAACTGATGTCACATTAGTCAATCGGTATAATTGGAAGCTCTATCACTCCGTTATCAGATTTCGGTTCATTATTATTATTCATTCCTGAATTGTCATTATCTGAATCATCTGTGCCTGAACCACTATCTCCTGAATTGTTTATTTCAGATTTTTTATCAATCTTATCACCTGTTTTATTTACATCGTCTGAAGTGTTTTCTGATTCATCATTTTTCATCATATCAGTCTCATATGAATCCCTGGAATCATTATTATCGGTGGTTTCTGATGAGCTCTTTGTATCACCAGATTTGTCCTTATCATCGACTACTGTTGCTTTGTCTTTTGAGGAATCTGATGAATTCTTATCCACATTACTAGTCTCTGTATTTTCTGTATCCAATATCATCTCTGTAGCTGATACTGCCTCTGTGGCTATTTCTGAGCTTGTTTTATTTTCAAGCGCTATATTCTTTGCAGACAGTGCTGCAACTGTAATTGCTACGCCAAAAATCAATATCACTATTGTGCTAACCATTTTTTTGTTAAAATTAAATTTCATTTTCTATATCCTAGTATAATTATGGTGTAGTCAATCAAGACTACTTGGTTAATAAGTTTCTGTAAATCAGATAACTAAAGAAGGGCTTCTTCCTTCATCAGATGTTATCCATAATAATTATCATGTCTGCTGGTTTCTGATAGACACCAGATAAAACATAAGGTATTGTCTTTGGTCCACTTCAAAAGTTGGAGTTTCCAAAACTAGTATTATATAATCTTGCACAAAGGAACCCGTCCTGACTCAAACAGGGCAGGCATTTTTGTTTTCTCTTGTTTTTCTTATCGAGGAAAGCTCACAACACTACAATCAATGTAAAAAATGTTGGTAATCATTCACAGGTCCAAATTGAATTGGAGGAATTGATTTAAGCATACTTTTCCTCAATAGCGTCCTACGGAACCATTTCCGCTGTCTTAAATATTATTTATACACATCCATTCACTTTACAAACTTAATTCTTTTTTCTCCCATCCATATGAATTACAAATATAACAATATGTTCTCTTAATTGCAATAATTACATCATCTATGTCTCCCTGTAAGTTATATGTACGATAATCATAGTCAATTTCTAGTCTATGTATCAAACCATGTCTTCTTTCTAAAATCTCATCAATCTGCTCATATAAATTTTTCTTTCTATTACGATAAGGACTCTTTAGCGCCTGTCCTATATCGAGTTTGCTATTTAAGTCATGAAAATTATAACAAATATTATGTATATTTTGAAACGATAATGTCCTTGCAAATACCTCTTCTACTGTTTTATCTCCATTACTAATATCTACCAAATCATATGGTGTAAATTTAACTTTTAATATTTTTTCCTTTCTGTCAGAATATTTTAATAATGCGATATATGTAGATCTAAAATATTCTTCTATTAGTGAACACAAATATGTTGAATAAACATTTGCATTAAACATATCAAGGGTTAGATGTCCTCCTATCTTATATAATTCTTTATCACTCTCCATATCTGCTGGATATTTGCTCAAAGCATACCTTAAATTAGTAAAATTATTAAACAGCCTCTCTACAGCAAAATAACACCCGCTTTCTGCACCTTTAGTAAACTGGCTTTCTGGAAAATATCTATTTTTCCCAATATCACTTTCAAATGTAGCATCACAGTATTGTTTTAGACTCCTAATAGTTTCATTCACTTTTTTTAAATCATAAGCTACCGCAAAGATTGGACATCTAACATTATATATCCGCTCCTCTTTATTTTCATCGCACAGCCAAACCTGGACACCTGTAAAATACTTATATTCATCATCATTGCCACAATAAAAAAATCTTTCTTTTTTCATATCCCAACATTAACAATAGCTTTTCAATATTTGCTTTTGTATATTTCTTATTTATATGCACATATGCATCATAGCCCATTATTGTCACCTTCTTAATTGCTGAAAGAAATAATCTATTTCTTTCTATTGTGTCATATATATTATTCTTTCAGCCAGCGCTTTAAATGTTTCATAAAATTCATCTCTACTTTTTTCATATTACTCCAAGTGATTCCTGTTTGTTTAACTTGTTCTTGTGATAATAGAAAAATAGGTGTATTATGCTCCTGTGATTGAGCAATCAAGCTATTAAAATCAGCGATATTCATTAAATTATACGGATTTTCATAAAATTTCAATTTATCATCCGCAATGCACATATCATATTCTTTCAATATTGGTAATAATTTTTCATTTACTAAATTATTAATAGCATCAATCCATTCCCCAAACGCCTTCGCTGGAGCTCCATTTCTTGGTCGATACCTCTGCTGAATCGTTCCTAAAAATATAGGAGGATTTTCCTTTAATTTATATTCAGCTTCTTTAAAAACATCACTAGCAGCCATATTTTTATAATTTTTATTCCAACGTGGAAAAATAGAAGTCAATGCCTCTATCGCCATATAACAAAAATAATCCGGAGCACATGGTACTATAAAATAATCGCACTGCATAAATATATTTGCATTTGTTGCAGAAATACTAGGACTCATATCAACAAGCACATAATCAATATTATAATCATCTGATGTTAGATCAACCATTCTTCTAAATGCCCCCGGAACATTCTTAAGCATAACAAAGCTGCCTGTCATTGTTTCAGCAATATTATATGTTGCATCGTATTCTGAAAATTGAATATTTCCCGGCAGAAGAAACAAATTACTATTTTCTTTAAATTCGTAACATTTAACTGGTTCCAAAGGGCGCAAACTTCCTCCTAGAACAGGTTCTAACGCCAACTTTATATTTGATATATCTGACTCATAAATCTCCTCTAATTTTGTTTCCCTTGTCGAATTTATGCTTACTCCTGTAAGATTACATTGTGGATCGCTATCTATTATTAACACCCTCTTTCCCAAAAGAGCAAGCATCCAGCCTAAATTGTATGTAGTAGTGGTTTTGCTAACTCCACCTTTATTATTAAATAATGCTATAATCTTTTCTCTTCCCATTTTTTCTCCAATCATAATTACCAATTTTATATAAACCATCACCACTTTACAACTTTTTCATGCCTGCTCTTATACCAAAGCTGACTATGATTATTATATTGGTGTAAGATGCGTACTGACTAATCTGTTTGGCTCAAGAGAGGTTTTGGCTTATGTTTATGACAAAGTTGCCAGCTACAGAAATAAAAGTGTTCATGATTTCAGATTTACCTTAAGCGAATGAATTCGCTGTCAGATATTTTTTGCCACTTTCCTAGAAAAAGTCGAAAACCGGATAAAATCTTCTCAAAATTTTAATAACTTTAACGATCAGCATCTACTGGAGCAACCAACTGTCGAAGATACCAAATTAATATTCCTACATATGGAGTTTTTTCACCCGTTTCATTTTGGAAGCTATCAAGTATTTCTCCACAAAATGTGCGCAAACCTTCCTCATCTTCAATAGTACAAATTTCTTCGATCAATCCGTCTAACGCTGCCTTTCTCTCCGAAATTAAAGGTGATGTTTGACAGTTTAGATTCAAGGTATCCACAAGATCTTTCCTTACATCTATATCCGTTGCATCGATTTTTCCATCCAATGTATATGTAATAGTCTGCAATGTTTCCGGATCACATGGATTTATTTTCATAAACTCAGTATTTTTACGATGAGCATCGCATGTTAAATCATTCTCATGTCGTGTTCCCTTAGGTCCTCTGTTTCCATGCAAACTGCCAATAAATTATTATAATCCAATCCTTGTCCAATATCTCTTCCATCTTCTGGATTTCTTGGAATAAAGTGTTCAATTGTTATAGGTGCAATCTCTACGGCAACATCATTTCTTGGGATTCTGCACATACAATATGCACACAATTTTCCCTGCTCTGTAATCAGAGAATCTTTGACTTTCTTTTTCAATTCTGAGTTGCGTTGCAGCCTTTTATACGCGTCTTCCGGTGAAAGTCCATCTCTTGCGGCCTGTTCTCTTAACGTTCGAAGTTCAATCGGTTCAGTATTTTTCTTTATTTCTATCATTCTATTTGCCCCGCATACGTTCTAACTTCAGTTTTACTCTGCATTTTACGATTTCAGGATCATGATATCCTCGTTCTTCATCAAGCTTATCCAAAACAGCACCTGCTTCATCGTATTTTTTTTCAGAAAGTAACCGATAAAACTTCTCAAAAAGCTCAACAAATTGATCAGGTCTATCATTTACTCCCATTATCTCTTTCATAACAGAATTGACATCTTTTCCATATACTTGATTAGCGGTCATACAAACTTCTTTATTACTCAAAATACGCAATTTATCTGTTTTTACCGAGCTGATAATAGCCGGTGCATGAGTACTAACAATAAATTGCACTTTAGGAAATATATTCATTAAATTATCAATAACTTTTTGCTGCCAGGCTGGATGTAAATGTAAATCCACCTCGTCTATTAATACAACTCCATCTCCTTTACTTAACACTTCTGTACCTAATTGTGGATTCAATGTAGCCATACGATATGCAATATCAGCAACCAAACTAATCATTCCCTTATAACCATCACTCAATTGATTCAATGGAATGCGCATTCTTTGTTTATCTTGTTCTGAATAATAAACGTCTAATTCTTGTGTGCCCATATTATATCGAATTTTCACATCACTATATCCAGACAAATTTGTCAAACATTTTTCCATTGCCAAATAAACAGTATCCAATTCCGGATTTGACTCCAAATTTTCTTCCTGTCGTTGATACTTATTAATAGTCATAATTTGGAACCAATCCATCATCAATTTTACATTTGCAGTTCCATCCAAACAATCTATATATCCATTTGTCCTCGAACTAACTTTAAAAACATCAGTTCTCTTTTGTCTATGATAATCCCATAATCTACCTGTTCCATAATAGGCAACCATAGGTAGGTATATGTCTGTTCTTCCTTCACTAATAGCTTTCTGATATTCTGCTGCATATTCAACAATTTCTTTAGCATCTTTAGTGGTCATTGTTCCTGTAGGTGTATATAACTCGCGTTTCCAATGCAAAATCTGATCTTTTGACTCTTCGATTTTCCCCCAGGCTTCTATTTCTACAGGAAACTGTGTCTGAACATCATCTGTAGCTCCAATCTGATAAGCTTTTCTCAATGGATCTGTTCTCTTGTTTATTCCCTTAGCATTTACAATATTAAATCCTACAAACCAAGTCCCGAGCGCAATAGCTATTGCTTCCAAAACAGTTGTTTTTCCACTACCATTTTTTCCAACCAGCACCGTTAATTGTCTATTAAAATCTATTTCGAGCTTTTCGTAGCATCTAAAGTTATGAAGTTTCAATTTTTCTAAATACATAATAATCCTCTCACTTCTACAATTTACTGCGCCTCAAATTTATCATATTCTTTAGTTTATGTACCGCATCTGATTTTTGCTAATAACATGTCATTTTATGAATATCTACCTATCACAATCTATAGTTCTGTTAAAATAATATCATTTTTCCAATTGAAAATAAATACTATTATATAATTAGTATACTTCTACAAAAAAACATGGCAGACTTATGTCATTATTTAAATACCTCATTATAAACAACAGATAATTTTTTATATCAACATCAGCTATACTAAATGCCTTATACAAAGTATACTCTGTATTGATTTTACGAAGTTCATCCTCTGAAATATATGATATCTCACTATCACTAACCCAAAAATCCTGCAATTGTTACATTCTTGAAATTATTATTATCGCCTTTCCAAAGCAACAATTTCTCCCGAACTATCATTCATTCTCAAATATCCTTCATCCAGATTAAGTATATTTTCCACTATTTCTTCTGATACACTGACGCCCTTCTCAGAAACCACTTCCAAAAATTCTGTTCCAGTTACTTTATCTTCTTCAATAATCATTTTCATTGCTTCTTTTAAGTATCTTGGTTGCATTTGCTTAGTTTCTTTATCATAAGGTTCACATTTTCTATATCCTTTTTGTGACAATTGTTTCATCAGATATTGATACTGATTTATTGTAATCTCTTCCAGCTGCCTTGCTCTTACTATCAGTGCAGCTGCTGATACACCATATTTCTTTTTCATTTGAATATAAAAATTAAGTTCTGTTTTTGCATTTGTCTGTAAATCCATCCTATAAAGCTCTTCCGGTACCAATAACGCTCCAGCAAAACGATTCATTGTATCTTCCATTTCTTTATATTCAATTTTACTCATTCCCTCTATATCATAAAAGTCATCCAACAATAAATGCCCAAGCTCATGTGCAGCACTGAAATTTCTTCTGAAAGCATTTTCTTTATCGTCACCTAAAATAATAACAGCTATTATTTTATCATTTATGTTCTCAATCTGACTATATGCATCTATTTTATTTCCATTTGTGAATCGTGTACTTACAATAACCCCATTCTTTTCCAAGATGCTAACAAGATTTAATATTCTGTCATTACCTATATTCCAAAATTTGCGTACATTTTTTGCTAATGCTTCAATATCAAAATCAAAATCTTCCGGGACTGTATATAGATTCAGTTCTGGAAAGGCTATATATTCATCTATGCCACGATAAATAGCAACCAATAGCTTAACACATTCTATCTGCGCCAGACGATCTTTGTTACTCGTGGAAGATAATGATCTAAAATATGTGTCTCCAATTACTACTTTATCCTCCGGATTTTCATAAAAATATTCTCTTGGAAACCTCAATACTTGCATTATCTTCATTAATGTTTCTAACCTAGGTTCTGTCTTACCGTTTTCAAATTGAGAGATTGCCTGTTTTGATATATCCGACATTTTAGCCTCTTCTGATATCGTCAGCCCTCTATACAAACGTGCAGCTTTTAACCTCTTCCCATTGAATCCCACCTGAGTTTTCATCACGGCACTTTACTCCTTCAGTATTATTTTTATTCAGCATTCTTCTGTTCTTCTTTTCTATTCCTTCTACGCAGCTTTGGCTTGCGCTCCAACATTACATCTTCTTCTGGAACTTCTCCCGATGCACCAAGATCTGTAAAGGAATATGATGCATTTAATAAATCTGTCCAATCTTCCTCTTTAAAATAATTCATTCCAACCGCAGGAACAGTTCCCTTAATTGCCGTTACCTGACCATGTGAAATATCAAATGATATTAAAACATATCTCTCTATTGAACCATCAATTTTAGCAATGAGTTTCTCCAGTATCCAATCCAGGGTTTCCTCTTTTTCATTATCGTATAACATATCCGAAAACAGACATAACTGTTCATATTCCACTGCATACATGCTCCTTAACCCCTCATTTAAACGGCTAAGAGCATTTACATAATGAAAAAGTTTTGTATTTTGATTTTTTCTCAAAGAATGAAGATTCTTTTCTCTCATAAGCGTATAAAAATATCTGGTCTCACGATCATATATTCCCAGAAATTTCCATGGTCCGCGACACAAAACTTCGATTTGGTATCTCCCCTCTTCCATATCCTTTTCGACTTCTCTATTTATGTAATTCCACTTTGCTCCTTCGCTACCATTATTGGTCGGAAATTTTTCTTCCTGCAAATAGCTACAATATAGATAATCTGCATTTTCAATCGCTTTAATAATCAACTTCACAACATTAGTATCTAATGGTATTTTATCTGTGTATTGCTGCATATATTATTACCTCCGCGCAAATTATTTTATATCATTTTACCATTTTCAGTAATTTTGTCAAGTGGTTTATTAAATACCAGTGTAAAGTTAATCATCAAATCATAAATAAGTTGAGAACATTAAGCACGAACCTCAAAAACCGGCATTCTAAAAGGGTCAGCCCTTCACGACTGACCCTCATAAACTTTGGCAAACCCTCAAAAACTTCGATTACCCGCGATTATTCAATTTCCATCGAATACTGCTTTGCTGCTTCATTGTAAAGATATAATGCCTTTACTACATTATTCAGCTTTGTATTAGAGTTTTGTGCATTTAGTGCCTTATACATATATGTCATTGCACTATACTTTTGATTTATCTCTTTTCCATTCACGCTGATTTTAACGTTATATGTATCACCAAACGATGAAATGCTAATATCCGGGACTCTTATACACATGATATTTCCATCATACTCAGGTGCAACATTTTGTCCATTTACACTCACATTTATGTTATTCGCCATATTTTTGTCATCCATGCTATAATACAGCTTCAAATCTGTACCGGAATTCAAGACAAGACTGCCTCCTATGAATGAAACGCCCATATTGTTGTTGAATACAGCATAATTATAGTCTTTTGAAACTGTTGTATTAGTTGTTAATACAGGATCATTTGTCTTATTATATAATCCCTTATTGGCAAGAGCATCTGTTTTTTCATTAAAATAAGTCTGAGCATATCCGCCATAGTTCAGCATTGCTTTTATTAGTGGTGCTGATGACTTGTATTCGCTGCCTTCTGGCTCAGCTAGTATTTTGCTTGCATAGTCATAAACCGAATATGAATATGTCTGCCCGGTCCAATCATTGCTATGAAGCACCGCGTTTACCTTTTTAGTCATTTCTGCGGCATTAACCCTATACTTAAATGAATAACAGTCGGCTCCGTTGTAATTAACCTTGTCTGCATCCTTAAGATATACACGTGTGGATTTTTTGCTTCCTTCAAGTGTAAATTCGACATATGCATTATCTTTATCAATCAGTAAGGAATCTGACAGTTGCATAACAAGGTTCAGTCCAATATCATCACTCAGGCTTAGTGAAAGGCCTTTCAGGTCACCAGAATAATCATCTTCTATCTTTTTGCCACAAATGCTGCAAATATATTTTCCGGATTTTTTATCTTTTACCCAGTTATGTATTCCGTCTGCAGTAGTTTTATTCAAATCAATTGTTTTTGAATTGTTACCGTAATCGCTTTCTGAAAGTGAACTCGTCACTTCACAATACAAGGTTTTATCTGATATACAAGCATATTCATCTGCTGTCAACTCAACACTGGCTGTACAAGTTTCCCCACTGTTTAAATGCTCTATCTCAGTTTCTTTTATTATATCATCTCCATTGCTATTAAAAGAAATAGCTACATTATCAGCATTTTGATAACCATTATTTTTCAATATGCACTCAATATTGTAATAATCATTACACATATGCTTTACCTGCACATTGCATATTTCTATATCATTGTGTTTTATAACCGTTTCAGCCTTTGAATATATCTTTTTTCCATCAACAGACTGTATCTGAATATATACACTTTGCTCACCAAAATCTTTTGGAATGTGATATACTAATTTTTCTTCACGCTTTCACCCACTTTAATACCTGTTGTTACTTTAGAATCCGCCAAAGTATTTCCGCTTTCATCATAAAGTACAACGTTATATGATGAAATATTTTCATTTCCGTTATTAGTTACATCATAATATAAATCCAAATCCTTATCAGCCACTACATTATTCTCATCATAATATAAGTATGTTGATGCAAGCGAATAATTTTTTTCGCGTCCTATAACATTTAATGAATAGTTGCTTTCAGAAAGGTCTGAATTCAAAGTACACAAGGTTGTTGCAATATCTAAATTGCCATTTTCATCAATACATCCGTTGTAACTCTTTATATAGTCACTTTCAGACCTGTAGATTAAGGTATCTCCCACTGTTCCATCCGAAATATCTCCGCTGTATAGTGCTGAACTGTGATCCTCATTTATTATCTCGTAAACAATCTTTGTGCTGTTGCCATTTGTGATAATCTTATAATCCGTACCATATGGTAATTGACATTCAGATATTTTATCTGCTTTTAAAGTATTTAAAATATCATTTTCAACATAATATATTTTATCTCCGACAGATACTAATTTAACCTCCTTTGAAAGAGATTTTAATAATTCATCGTTGCCATTATCTGATTTATACAGTTCATAGCATCCCTTGTCTGTGTTATATAATTCCAGATAAAGCCGGCTACCTATATATTCATAATCAGAGATAAAACTGTTTTCTTCACAAATCATATTATCAGCCATTCAGAGCCATTATTTACGGTATTCATAAGATTTAAAGTATCTGAATTGCCCGCGAGATAATCAGATGGATATTCCACATAAGTTACTTTTAGCTGACTATCATTCTTTGTAATTGTAAAATTATCTTCATATGAATTATTGTCATCTCTTACCTTTTCCGGAGTAGAAAAAGTACTGCCATCAAATTTGGTCACATACGGATCTATATTTCGTACAACATCCGAATATTCCGTGTCGTCTTCAAAAATCATATTTCCTTTTTGGAAAACAACATATACAGTGTTATCGTTTTCTACATAATAAGAGAATTCTCCATCAAAGCAGCCATCATTACATACTTCTTCCGGATTTGACCAGTTACTGCCATCATAAACAGAGTACATTAATGTGGTGCGGTTATTGTTACTTTTCTGCCTACTGTCATCAAGCCATAATAGTAATTTTCTATTGTTACTCAAAGATATCAGCCGGGCCTCATTCTGACTGTAAACATTTTGTTCGCTAAAATCAGTACCGGACAGCTTAGTACTCTGCGCCCCTACTATTCGTTCTGTGCCGGATGCTGTACACAGCATTTCATCTGTAGAATTATATGATGCGATTTCTGTATCATTATTATTTTTAAATTCCGGATATATCTGACAGTCGAGATAATTCCAGGTATTATTGTAAACCTCTATAATTCCGGCAAGTGCTGTTGCCTTAAGTGAAATATCACCTGTCATATCAACTGTAAATTTGGGATCAGTATTGGCTACTGTTGCTGAAAGTTCTGCGTCTATCATGCCTTCAACTTTTGCAATAACCGGAATTTGTCCTGTTACCTTGGCTGATGCCTTAGCCGCAAGCTCCAGTGATGCAATAAGCTCAGGAACATTATCATTAACCTGAACTTTCAGGGTTCCTTCTTCAGATACACCTAAGCCTAATGATATATATACCCATGGAGCCACTACAGGAGAAGAGAATTTGGTATCGACAGATACTTTCTCAATTATTCCACCTTCCTTGAATGATAACCGGCTATCATCACTATATGAAAACTCCATAAAGCCGGTGATTTTCATATCTGCATTGACAAACATATCACACTTTAAATGATTTAGCTCTGATTTCATTTTTTCAAACCGGTTCCACGTTGTCCTTGAAGTTTTGGCATCAAAACCGGTCAGGTCTTTGTACATCTTTTTGACAGACTGATACTGCTGTCCCCATGATGTACTATTAACATTGGTCGTCTGTTTTATCTCTGACTTTCCATCCTTTGACGCACCAAGTAACACTTTCACCGTCTTACTATCAGTGTCAATAACTGCCTGATAATTCAAATTCGACAGAGGCATTCCTGCCGCAAAATCCATGTTTAGTGGTGTAAAAGTATATTTCTTGTCTTTCATGGTAAAATCCATAGAAATACTGTCAATTTTACCATCTGCCCATTTTTGGTCCTTTAATGTCTTTTTTAAGAAAGCATTTACTGCCTTTGCTGTTGCCTTAAGAGTTACAGAAGAATCAATACTTGTATCTTTAGGAAATATAACTTTATATGGTGTTAACTGAGTATCTGTTGTTCCATTTCCTACCTGGCCATTTGTATTATATCCCCAACAGTATAAGTCTCCATTTGTTGTTATTGCAGAATTTTTATTAACTGTTTTAACATTCTCTAATATTTTCAATGGTGTCAATTGATTAACTGTTGTTCCATTTCCTACTTGTCCATAACTATTAAGTCCCCAACAATATAAATCTCCATTTGCTGTTATTGCTTTGTTTGTATCATATGCTGTGAAACATTTAACACTACTTAATACTTTAACTGGTGTTAATTGAGTATCTCTAGTTCCATTCCCTACTTGGCCATAACTATTGCTCCCCCAGCAATATAATTCTCTATTTGTTGTTATTGCTGCAGCCGTATTAATTTCCAAAGAAAACGAATTTATATTATCCAATATTTTAACTGGTGTTAATTGAGTATCTCTAGTTCCATTTCCTACCTTTCCATACTCATTATCGCCCCAACAATATAATTCTCCGTTTGTTGTCACTGCTGCTGTTGTATAATTATTATTTATCAAGACACTTTTAACATTCTCTAATACTTTAACTGGTGTTAATTGGTCATTTGTAGTACCATTTCCTACAGCACCATGTACATTACGCCCCCAGCAATATAAATCTCCGTTTGTTGTTATTGCTCCTGATATTTCAGATTCTATTGAACAAACCTTTATATTCTCTAATATTTTAACCGGTATTAATTGATTTTCAGTTGTACCATTTCCTACGTGTCCTCCCCAATTTAATCCCCAGCAATATAAATCTCCGTTTGTCGTTATTGCTCCTGATACGCCAGCATATGACGAAAATTCTTTAACATTCTCTAATATTTTAATAGGCGTTAACTGATTTATAATAGAATTGTTTCCCAATTCTCCACCTTCATTTCTTCCCCAACGATATAAATCTCCATTTGTTGTTATTGCTGAAAATGTGGAACCATCTGCATCAAATACCATCACATTCTTTAGTATTTTGATTGGTGTTGATTGATTGATAGTAGTACCATTTCCGACCTGCCCCCATATATTAAACCCCCAACAATATAAATCTCCATTCGTTGTTATTGCGATGGATGTCCCTGAACTTAAAAAAACCTCTCTAACGTCCTCTAGAATTTTAACTGGTGTTAACTGATTTATAAAAGTACCATTTCCGACAGTTCCGACCGAATTATTTCCCCAACAATATAATTCTCCATCCTCTGTAATTGCTGCCGATGTATAACCATCGCTATAAAACGATTTTATCTTCACACCATCACAGATATTTGCTCTACTCTCTATTCCCGAAGCTTGTACTATCGCAACAGATATATTTGAAGTAATAAACAACATCATTATCAATATAACAGATAAAATTTTGTATTTCTTATTCATATAAATCCTCCAACTTGAAATAAGTTTACTTCCCTTTAGTACTAAATAATATAATATCACTATTTTTCATAATAATAAAGCCTATATGTTAACTTCCATAAATTTACCAGACCTAGATATTCATCAGAGTAACTTGCTACAATAGTCTCTCAAAAGAGCTTTTTGAAATACGAATATCGGCATGCATTAATTTCAACACCTGTTTTTATGTAAGCACTCAATATTCCAACGCTAGATTTTAATTAACGCTTGCATCATCTTGCTAGATGCAAGCGTTTTACTTCATTTTAATTTTTGCAAACAATTTGAACTTCTTTGCTCCACGGAGTCAATGCCTCAAGCTGTTCATCTGAGATGTCTTCACTTGGACGATGCTCCAAAAGATATGTCAAAAAGCTTTGAACAAAACTGGACTCCCTGTACTGCCGGATTGCTGTAATCATACTGCTTTCCTTTTGGAACCGCATCAATGAAAGAATCAGTTTCGTGATTTCTTTCAGGCTCCTTCAGTACCTGTATTCGTGTCTCATCTGCCATGTAAGCTGACGCACTTCCTGACTTGAACGTGGCTAGCGGAACCTGCCTTTTACTTCCATGCGTTTATACATGAGTACAAAGCCATCATTTTCCCATAGAAGTGCCTTTACCCTGTCACAATATAAAGCTTGCCGGCAGCTGTTATATCGCCTAGCACGAAAGCTCCGCAAGTATCTGGATTGTTTTAGCAAGAAGCAACAGATCCGTTTCGTTTGAAATACGCAGATTCATGTTTCCAATTCATTAACTCCATTGCAGCTGTATCAGTATTTTTATTCATGTCAGTGGGAAACGAAATGGAATTCATCTCAATTTTTACAACTTCCTGATGAGACTGTTCATAAGTTGACAGCTGATTTTTCTCAGGAATATCTCCACAGCCATTCTTGCGGAGACGCTTAACCCAGTTGTAAAAGGTGCCTGGATTAATGTCATTGTTTAAACACCACTGATGATCAGACAGTCCGCTTTTGCGGCATTCCATAATCAGGCGGTATTGTTCTTCGGCTGGTACTCGTCGAATTATTTTGCGCTTACGGTGCTATAGTGTTATGATCCCATCTTTGACAGTTGGAAAGTAAAAAAACGGTTGTGAATCCAGTAAAATCCAGGCTTACAACCGTTTTTGTTTCGTAGCAATATGTGCTATTGTGCTATATTTTTACACTATGCTAAATTTATTTCTTTCGTCTGCTTGATGATGCTTCGCATCGTAGATTTCTTGATGAATTCATAATCAGTCCGAAAACCGAAAGTTCGGTGTAAAGAATCTGTTATTTCAGTTCTGGTGTAAGAGGCACATAGCCATTAGCGGTATTTAACAGAGTCATTTTCATGGAGCGCAAAGTTCTTCTTTGGCAATCTGTTCCTCATCAAGCTCATATACTTTCTTTTCTGCAATTTCGCAATCATCTGTTACAGCGGTCTTTTTTTACAAAGCGCATAGGATCATTTTGATTTTTCCCCTTTCTCTTTTTGCAAGCAATTGCTGCAACTGTATTCCTTAAATTTATTAATTCGAAAAGATAATTATAAAACTTATCTATTTTCCGTCTTTGAATACTCCATAGCCTTCTGACTATACCAATACATCGCTTTGCTGAGATTTATGAGCTTTGCATTTCCTAAATCCATAGATTTCTTTATATAAATATACGGGCTTGTTGAAACAGACATACTCTGACTGCTGTTTTGCTTATTCGTTATCTGCACCACAAAATTATCATCCAGTTCAGTAGCATTTAAGTCATTAATAGTAATACAAATCATATTTCCGTTTATGGATTTACTAACCTGCTTCTTACAATCTTTAACCGAAATATCATATTTCTTCTCAATCTCTTTAAGAGAAAGACTATTTTTATTTTCAAAATACAGTTTCATTCCTGTATCTGACTTGCATACTAATGAAGCTCCATAGTATTTGAAATCATTGTTTTCAAGGTTTCCGCTTTCCATATTGGTTATAGCATTCTTAATATCCTGTACCAAAATCGAATCCACTTTTTTTATCTCAGCATCCGATAAAGCACTGTTAACTAATGAATCCGTCTTATATCCAAAATATAGCTGTGCCCTTGCCCCATAATTCAGTATAGCTGATGCAATGTCTGTAGCCTTGCAATACTCTTCTTTTTTATCCTTGTTTTGAACTATTGCATTTAAATAATCTTTGACCGAATACTGTGTAAGAACATATGATTTATCCTTATAATATAATGTTGCCGTCACTTTGTCACCAATCTGAGCTACAGGAACTTCACATGTATAAACATAGTGTCCATTCGATGTTTCTCTCTGTTTTACCTTTTGTACTCTATCACCGACTTTAAACTCAATGTACGCATCGGTATCATTTGCAGCTTCTTTGGACAAATCAATATAATATTTCAAATCAAAATTTCCATTGATAACAACCTGATATCCATACACCGTATATAAAGCTTCCTTTATTTCAAAGTTTTTAGAAACCGTACCTGAATATATTCCGGTGCCTTTTATTGTAACGGTAGCTGTACCTGCTTTTACGTTATTTGAATGCTCCACCGTATAATCTGTGCCTTGTTGTAACGTAGCATATCCATATTTTACTGTTACATCCGGTTTCTTCTCTTTGCCATCATATATATAGTTGTTATTTGATAAAGTAACATTTGCCGTGCCTAGCTTTATCGTGTCCTCTTTATAAACATTGAACTCCTGGGCAGTTGTTCCGTTTGGTTCCCATAGCTGTGCATTTGTACCAGCGTCCGAACCATCATTAGAAACATCTAAACATAATCCAGTAGCATTCTTTGGAATTAAGACCTTTCCATTTTTTCCCAATGTCAAATACCATCTCTGATTACTATCACCTGTATAATCATAGCAATATACGTTAGCTCCCTTTTGATTGCTAAATTTCTCAACATCAAGATATTTTCCATCAAATAGAGACTGTATGATATATGTACCATCTTTCATTCGTCTGAAATGCCATATATCGCTTCCTTCTGCTTCACCCTCTCCACCAACTTCCAAATTAGGATTCTTATTTACAAGAGTACTCCATGTACTTGCTTTGATTATATTTGCGTAAAAATCATCTCCAAAATTAATGAAGTTTGGAATATTCGACTGTGTATATATACTAAATTCTTGGGCTGCCACTCCCGCCTGAGCCCATATTTGTGCATTTGTTCCTACTGCTGAGCCATTATTAGATATATCTAGGCACGATCCTGTTGCGTTTTTAGGAATTAATATTTTTCCACTAGAGCCATTCTTTATATACCATCTTTGGTTATTTTCTCCTGTATAATCACTAAAGCCCACATTCTGACCATTTTTATTTCCACCATCAGAAACCTCGAGATATTTTCCATCTTCAAGTGATTTAATTATATATGAGCCATCACTCTGTCTTACGAATTCATAATACTCGTTTGCATTTCCCACTTCTTTACCTATGCAAGCATTTGTATTATCATTAACCACATGACTCCATGAATCAACTTTAATTATATTAGCTATAAAATTTGTACCTATATCAAGATAATTTACCCTAAAGGTCACATAACCCTGCTTACTACTGCTATCATTATAAGCCGTTATATAGGCAGTATACTCTCCCTCGCCCAGATTATTTAATGTATACTCCGAGCTTCCTGAAACCTGAGTTGTAACAATTTGTTCCCCCTTATACCAGACTGAAAACCAATATCCTGTTGCATTATCTACACTGTTCCAGGTTAATGTTGCCGAATTTCCTACCGTATAGCTGTCACTGTTTTTCCAGATGGATGGTGTAGTTGTGACAGGATTTGGGAAACTATATTTAGGTCTCAAATATTTTCTAACAATTCCATCTCTGTGCTTATAACCTAAATCTCCATTATGAGAATATGAGTTTCCTCTTTCTACCTTTGATACACCATTACTCCATCTGTTTCCTTCAATAGAGTATGTGGAATCCTCCATGATTCCAACATGACACCATTTTCCAGCTGTTGAACTGCATTTTGTACAATAGAAAAATACAATATCCCCCTTTTGAGGAGAACTAACTTCTTGGCAGCCATTATTCTTCATACCGATATACATATTGTAACAAGAAGAACTCTTGGCTATACTGTCAACCCCAGCCTGCTGAGCACACCATGAGACAAAATCTGCACACCAAGCACCTTTATTTCCACCATAATATTTACTATAATTTGTACTTCCTAATTCTCCTCTTGCAATAGAAACTATATCGTCAGCATTATTTGCTGCCAACACTATATTTGGTGGCATAATAAATACAATGCAACTTAAAACAATCACTATTGACATTAATACACTAAATACTCTCTTCATAAGCAATTCCTTTCTTGAACACTACTTTTCATACTCCCTTGCAGCCTGTCCATAAGCCCACATTGCTTTGCACAGATTCTGCAGCCTGCTATCACCAGACTCCAATGCCTTTTTCACATACACATATGGACTCGTCTCCACAATAACTGAACCCTCATCAGATACCAGGTTTACTCCATAAACATTACCGAGCTCTGCTGGTTTTATGCCTTTTATCTTTATCCAAAAAATGCTTCCGTCAACACCAGTATCATAATCATGCTTGTTTTTGTCAAGTGTGCTGATATCATATCTACCCTTTATCTGCTTCTCTGTTAGCTTATTCTTATTGTTAAAATACAGCTTTAATGAGGTATCTGATTCACATATAAGTGATGAGCCTATATACCCTAAATCTTTATTGCTAAAAAGCCCCTGCTCACTGTATGTAATAGATTTTATTATATCCTCACTCTTTATCGTTGCAGTATTGTCATCTTTTAATATGGCATTTGCAAGATTCGTATTGTCCTCACCAAAATATATCTGAGAATACGCTCCATAGTTCAGCATTGCCTTTACTAGAGGAAGTGCCTTTTTACACTCATTATCAGTATCGGCTTTCTTAATCATTTCATTTGCGTAATCCATAACTGAACATATATAAGTACTGCTTTCTGTTCCATCTGATTTTAAAATTTTAAATGAAAGCTTTCCGGACATCTTTGCCGCAGGTACCATACTGACTATTTTTTTTACCGATTTGTCCTGATACGTTGTTGTCTCATATGACGAAATCGGCTTCTTAATGACCTTTCCATCCGAATTTGTAATAATCATCATTGCACCATCATCACTCAGCACATCATCGGATATCTGCATGTAAATATTAAATCCAATATTATCACTCAGACTGAGCGAACTGGCAACAGGTGTCAGCTTTGGTTGTACCGAATCATATTCACATAACACAAATCTGCCAGCTTCATTCTGCACATCATCCCAGTTACCTGATGAATACATCTGAAGATAATTCTGCGAGGTTCCACCATTAGGCTCGTTTGGTTCCCAGTTACTGTATGTAAACGGTTCACCTGTAATCCAAGACCATGTTCCCTCATTTGCTGTATCAGAACCTCCAAGCCATATACTCTGCTGGTAATCGGTTGAAAGGTTACGGCATCTCATGCCATTAACAAATTCATTCTCTTTCTCATCTGAAATAGTAACAAGATGTCCTCCCTTTTTCTCACAAAAGAGCTTAGCCGACTCCCAGGTCATTGATTCATTATAGAGCTCATATTTATGTCCTTTAAAATACGACGTCTCAACCGGTTTACTCATGTTGTCATCACTGTGGCTGACTTTTATCACATCAAACTTTTGTGGTCCCCAGTCATTTCCCTTATCCCATAGTGCCACATTGTATGGAGCAGTTGACTGCATATCCATTACCCTGGTATTACTGATTAAAGGTTTGATATAAAAGCATTGTCCATTTCATAGAAATAGAACTGCTGATTCCTGTTGCCTGTATATTCATTATACGAAAGGAAATTGGTCTTATTTGCATCATTTGAATTTTCTACATCTATATATGAACCATCCAATGTATTCTGAATAACGTAGGCCCCATTTGACTGTCTCATAAATTTCCATATTTGACTGTCATCAGCTGTTGCCGCAGCGCCTGCTACATTACCACTTTGATTTGTTACATATAAATTTGTTCCCTGACACCTGAGCTGTGCATAAAATTCATCTCCCAGTCCGTATGGAATATAATCGCCCATGCCAACCATGTCAAACCTGTATTTCTGCTGTCCAGCATTCCTTGAAAGGTTGTAGCATGCCACATTATATGGCTCTCCTGCTCCCATATCTACGACAAGAGTTTTGGTATTTGCCGGTCGGATATAAAATGCATCATCCATATAATATATATTAAATCTCTGCTTATCCTGTCCCGTAGCACTCCATGCGCGAATATCAGCACCTGCCGGAACATCGCTGTCCCATTCATCATCCATCATGAGTCCATCAAGCTGACTCATGATGGTGTATGAACCATCTGAACACTTATTAAAAAACCATATCTGATCATTATATCCGCTCTCAGGAGCTCCAACGATTTTGCTATCTTTGTTTGTAATATAGCATCCGGTTCCTATATTCTGAATCCTTGCTGAAAATTTATCTCCAAAATTACATTTTTCAACTACAACAAAATATACTCTGTAAGTATCAACATATCCCGCGCTATTTGCAACCGTCATATATGCTGAATACTCTCCTGCTCCAAGCCTGTCAGCTGAAATAGTATACGTACTTCCACAACCTTCTGTCACAACACGACCAACACCGGTCTTGTCGATTCCTATTGTATAATTGTCTGCTCCCGATGCCACAGCAGTGAATGATACCGTCTCAGATAAATCAAATAGGTAATGGTCTACCCAGAAGTTGGAGTAGGTTGGGGGATTTGTTACTGGTGTAACATTTTCACGACTCAAATAAGATGCTGGATTTTTTGCATAACCTGTTGAATTACCTCCTATTCTAAGTTCAAAATGTAAATGGGGTCCAGTTACATTTCCTGCCGAACCAGTTTTTGCAATGTTTTGTCCTTGTTTTACAGTATCTCCTACTTTAACTTTAAGGCTTTCTGTTGATAAATGCGCATATAACGAATATACATTAGTCCCATGTCTAATAATAATCCAATTAGCATATGAGCCTTTTCCATTTTTGTTTAATTTGGTCGCAGGACAGTTTGCCCCTTTCGAACATTTCGGGTAACCATCTGATCTATGTGACCCTGTACATCCTGAATCCGTTGCCGTTACCACAGTTCCATCAGCTACAGCATATACATCATGTCCAATACTGCAAGCAAAATCACAGCCAGTATGTCCACTATACGAACCAAAACCGCTAGATATTCCAATTGACTTATCGACTGGCCACGTGTAATTTACAGCTAACACAATATTTGGTGGCATAATAAATACAACGCAACTCAAAACAACCACTATTGACATTAGTACACTAACTATTCTCTTCATAAACAATTCCTTTCCTCAAAATCATCACTTTCCATAATCCCTCACTGCCTGTCCATACATCCACATAGCCTTGCACAAATTTTCCAACTTTACATCTTCCGATAACAATGCCTTTTTTATATATACACTCGGACTTGTTTCAACGATAACTGAACCATCATCCGATAAAATTCTTACTGAATACATCTCCTCCAGTTCATTTGGTCTTAAATCTTTTACCTTAATCCATAAAATATTGCCATCCGTTCCTACATCAAATCCATGCGTATTCTTGTTTGCCACAGATATATCATATTGATTTTCTATCTGCTTCATCGTAAGTCGGCTCTTATTGACAAAATACAGTTTTAAATCAGTACTAGAATCACACACCAGTGATGAACCTATATATTCAAAATCTTTGTTACTGAACAGCCCATTTTCTTGACCTTGAATAGACTTAATCACTGTATCGCTATCTGTCTTTTCTACGGTATTATCAGTTAGTTTTTTATTCGCCAGGTCTGCTGTGTCTACCCCGAAGTAAATCTGTGAATATGCCCATAATTTAATAGAGCCTTGGCAATATTCTTCTGGTTTGCACCAATTGATTTATCAGTACTATTTATAAGCGCATACAAATAATCACTTGTTGAAAATGAAAACATATTAGTCTGAGTATCGTCACTCTTTATTACACTTACCTTGATTTTCTCAGTCAGTTTTGCAGGTACTGTATCAAATGTAATTTTCTTTACATTCTCATTATTATAGGTTGTTGACATATAATTTGAAAGAGGCACTTCTATATAAGAATTATCGGCATATGTAAATCTGACTTTTGCCCCATCATCTTCTAATATATCATCTGAAAAGGAAGCATACATATTAACTCCTATGTTTTCCTTCAATGATACCGAACATCCTTTTACTGTAAGCAGATTCTCTGGTTCATTTACAGGTATTAAACGCCATTTTTCACTGGCTCCTCCATGTCCAAAATATGTATCTATATTGCATCATTCACAGCCACTCCGCCGTACACATCCAGATATAATCCATTGCCTTTTGAAACGATATAATAATATCCATCTCCAGCAGGCTTAACAACCCATTTCTGATTATCACTGTTTTTCCAAGGATACTGTTCTACATTTGCACCACTTGACTGTTCTGAATTATAAACATCAAGCGCCATTCCACTGTGTCTTGCGATGATTTTATAATATCCATCCCATTGATATTCAAAATTAAACACCTGGTTCTTATGATTTTCATTTGCATAAAGCAATGCATTAGCACATGCATCTTTTGATGCTTCAGAAATTGAAATAACACTTGAATCGTCCAAAGCAGTACATATCTGATATTTTCCATCAGCAACAGACTTCTCACCTGCTGGAATCAGTTCCATTTTTCACTGGTTCCTCCATGTCCCGTATATGTATCAATATTGACATCATTCGACGCTACACCTCCATACACATCCATATACAAACTATTTGATTTTGATATAATGTAAAAATATCCATCACCTGCATCTTTTACTACCCACTGCTGATTATCACCATTATTCCAATAGTACTGCTGAACGTTTGCTCCTGCTTCCATCTTTTCCCAATAAACATCCAGCACCTTTCCGCTATGTTTTGCAGTTATTTTATAATATCCATTTCCCAAATATTCAAAATCAAAATACTGATTATCATGTCTCTCGTTTGCATATAACAATACATTTGCCTCATCATCGTTGATGCGCCTGAAATAGATATAACAGATGAATTGTCCAAAGCAGAGCATATCTGATATCTACCGTTTGGAATCGTCTGCTCGCCAGAAACATAATTTACCCTAAAGGTCACATAGCCCTGCTTACTACTGCTATCATTATAAGCCGTTATATAGCAGTATACTCTCCCTCTCCCAGATTATTTAATGTATACTCCGAGCTTCCTGAAACCTGAGTTGTAACAATTTGTTCCCCCTTATACCAGACTGAAAACCAATATCCTGTTGCATTATCTACACTGTTCCATGTTAGTGTTGCCGAATTTCCTACCGTATAGCTGTCACTGTTTTTCCAGATGGATGGTGTAGTTGTGACAGGATTTGTTTCCTCATATCGTAATACTCCGTTCCATGAAATACCATATTGATTATTATAAAAACTTTGAACAGATATTTCTTTTCCAGTTTGATCTCCCGTTGCTGGATATCCATAATCCCTATGTGCTCCAATCATCTTTCCATTTCCAATATAGAATTCCGTATGTGTATCTTCATCTAATAGAATATCACCTCTTTTTAAACCACTCTGACCTCCAATTGAGCTCCAAGGAATCCATGTAAATCCTTTTGAGCACAAATACTTCTTCATAGTATAAGTTGTAAGACTACCATTATCATTTAATCCGGCTTTTACAAGTGCAGTACTCACATATGAAGAACAATCATAATCTGGTCCATTTCTATGTTGTTGTGAATACCCATGACTATTATCATCTGCAATTTTCTGTGCCCAGTCCAGCGCCGTCTCAACCTTACTAGATGCTGCAAGTACATTTTGAGCCTGAGGCAGTAATTGAAGCAATAGACATAAGCAAAGGACAACTCCTATCATTCTCTTTAATACATGTTTTGTCATATCAACGCTCCTTTAAAAATACAATATCATACACCTTTAGTACTAATAACAGATTACCACTATTTACAATAATATGAAAGTAAAATATAAATTTTATATAAAAAACAGAGTGAACTCATGTCCACCCTGACTTTACTTATTCAACCACTAATTAACTACTCAAACGTAAACGTTAAATCATACGCAGGATGTTAAAATCAACGCCGCCTATTATGAGCGGCGTGGTTTCCGGCATTCATCCGGAAGGCTATCTGACCATGGCATGAGATAATCCAATTCTGTAGGATCTATATTTCCTCTTTCATCACAGAGTTTAGGCAACTCTGTAAGGATATATTTAAAGTAATAATACGGTCGCAGATTATTCAGCTTTGCGGTTTCAGAAATACTATATACCATTGCGCTGGCAGAGGCTCCTTTTGCAGTATTGTGGAACATCCAGTTTTTCTTGCCAAGGCAAAAGGTACGTATAGCTTTCTCTGAGGCGGAATTATCAATTGGAACATCACCATCTTCGAGAAATACTCTTAGGTATTTTTCCTGATTAATTACAAAATTAAGTCCATGACCTGTTTTGGATTTTGGAGGTACTGTACAGTCACTCGCCTGCTGTTTTACCCACGCAAAAACTTCTTCAACCATCGGCTTGATCAGTTCCTGCCGTTTTTGAAGACGTTCCTTTGATGAGAGTTCTTTTAACTCGGTATCAGCATTATAAAACTCGGCGATCTTCTGCAAAGCCTGGTATGCAGCCGATTGTCTTACAGACGATGGATCTTTTTTATCTGCAGCCTTAACCGCATCCGCAAAATCACGCCTTGCATGCGCCCAACAGTTTGCGTTTGTTACGTCTGCAAGCTTTTTGTCGACCAAATGGTATTGCTGCAAACTATCCGTTACAAGGATTCCTTTATAATCTTTGTAAAAATCCAGAGGTTTTTGATGATCGCGACCTTTCTGGTATTCATATATCACGATTGGACGCCTGGTATAAAACTCTCCGGAACGGTGCACCCACATATAACACTTGCTGTTATGGTGGTCGCTGTCTGCTATCACCTGCGTTGGTGTTTCAGCCATTGTCGGACGGTTACGTTTGCAGGTCGTTCCTGACATTGATTTATAATATTTAACCAGTTAGCACGCCTTACATTATGGGTGAGTGAATCCATGATAGTTTACCTCCTCTAAAAAACGATTAGTTTTTTCGTGTTTTTTAGAGTGTCTCACAAAAATGCTAGTTATCCAAGGCGGGTGGTTTGACGTTTACAAATTCCCCTCACACTCCCTCAAACCAAACCCTCAACCCCTCAAAAACTGGCATTCTAAAAGGGCCAGCCCCTCACGACTGACCCTCATAAACTTTGGCAACCCCACAAAAAGTTTGATTACTCGTATAAAGTTCTATTTTGATTTTAATATTAAATTACATAATTGGAAGCTCCCAATCCTCAACAGATATTATATTCGCCTTTACTTCAGAGCTTATTATGCTATTTCCACTTGCATCCTTTACTATGCAGCGCACAAGCATTCCGTTATGCTTTCCCTCTGTCGTGAAGCTGTATGTTGCCGTTGTTGCTGTTGTTGAGCCTGAATTCTTCCAGCTCTCGTTAGGGAATTTTACCTGCCACTGGTATTTAAGCCCTGTTCCCTCTGCCTTTACCGCAATCTTGCCTGGCTTCCTACTGACACGCTGCAGTTAGACGGCTGGCCTGTATCCTTAGTCGCTTCTGCTGTACTGCATTTGCCTCATTGCTGCGTCACGCTATTTCCGCTTGCATCCTTTACTATGCAG
>ENA-OQER01000142-OQER01000142.1-human-gut-metagenome-genome-assembly--contig:-NODE-142-length-38856-cov-6.825583_pt1 | contig 38856 bp, 64 predicted proteins | sample MGYA00242797_ERZ504639 | MGnify/ENA primary metagenome ERZ504639 (study PRJEB26092, sample SAMD00036306) | human gut metagenome | host: Homo sapiens | study: EMG produced TPA metagenomics assembly of... | reverse complement strand
GGTTATATCGGCATACAGTCCGAAAAAGAGCTGCCTGTAACGGATTATAGTTTTCTTGATTCTTTCATTGAAAAGAATATTTCTGTTCGTGATGATTGCTCTTTTAAGACATACTTTGTAAACAAAAACTGACTTTTATAACCAAACTGGAGAATAGCAGGAAAATGCCTCACCCATCACAGCGATTTCTTTGTCCGACTATAACCATCTATTAAAGTGCACAAATTCTCCTGGTTTTTACAAAAAGTTTTCATAAAATTTTATACTTTTTTTCATTGCTTTTTCTATTAAAATATTGCATAATACATCTGGAAGGTTTCAAAAGGGACTGAAAAGAAATTCAGATGCCCGCCGCCGCGGATGCTGCAGGGTTTGCAGACTGGTGCTTGCTTTGTGGCTGTCAGAAATCTGAAGGCCGGTGATCGAAATCTTTGTTCTGTAGAACGGTTACTGTTATTGGGGATGAATACAGAGAAACACATACAGAGAAAAAGCCATCCGGCATGCCGGATGCTTTTTATCGTATTTCTTATTTATCTCTCCAGATAATACGTCCCTTGTCCAGATCGTATGGGGACAGCTCGATGGTTACTTTGTCTCCCGGAAGAATACGGATAAGTTCATACGCAGCTTTCCGCTGATATGAGCCAGTACAACGTGTTTATTTTCCAGTTCTACTTTAAACATTGCGTTTGGTAATTTCTCGAGGACAGTTCCCTCTACTTCAATTACATCTGCCTTAGACATTGATTAATCCTCCTTCAACTCTTTGCAACTTTTTTCTTTTAATGCCTTACGGATATCTTCATCACGAACCGCATCCGTCATTTCGTAATCCGGCTGTACGTGAATCAGCTTCTTCTTTTTCGGCCGGTTGGCGGTACGGATTTTTCCGTCCACCAGGAATACGTATGGCTCCTGTACATCCGAAATCACATACAGCTTTCCTTTATCGTGGCCGGCCAGGCTTCTGGCAAACATTCCTTTCACAATCGGTTTCATAAATCCTCCTCCGTATGCGAAAGTGTCAGAATTTCCGGTTCTCCCTCCGTAATCAGAATCGTGTTCTCATAATGTGCGGCAAGAGAGCCGTCTTCTGTCACAACGGTCCAGTCATCATCCAGCCATCTGACTGCATAGCCTCCGGCTGTGATCATCGGCTCGATGGCGAGCGTCATGCCAGGCTGCAGACGGACGCCGCGGCTTGGCTGTGCGAAGTTCGGCACTGCCGGATCTTCGTGCAGGTGCGTTCCGATGCCGTGGCCTACCAGTCGCGGACAACGCCGTAGCCGAAGCTCTCTGCGTATGCACCGATCGCCGCCGAAATCTCATGAAGATGATGGCCTGCTTTTGCGTATTTGATTCCTTCAAAAAAGGCCTGGCGTGTTACTTCCACCAGTTTTCTTGCCTCCGGCGAGATCTCACCGACCGCGTGTGTGCGGGCTGCGTCGGAATGGTATCCTTCATAGATAAGTCCCGCATCCAGGCTGACAATGTCGCCCTCTTTCAGAATCCGTTTTTTACTTGGGATTCCGTGAACCACTTCTTCGTTCACAGAAACGCAGATCGAAGCCGGATACCCATTATAGTTTAAAAAGTTGGGAGTGCATCCGAAGCTGCGGATCATCTCTTCTCCGAGCTTGTTGATTTCCCAGGTTGACATTCCCGGATGGATGGCGCGGCCTAATTCATCGTGTACCTTCTCCAGCAGTTCACCGGCACGGCGCATTTTTTCAATTTCCCGGGCAGTTTTAATTGATATGGACATCCTTTACGCTCCTAAAATCTTTACTATATCCTGAAATACCACGTTGATATCCTGGGTTCCGTCAACTTCCACCAGAACATTGGCTTTCTTATAGTAGTCAATCAGAGGCTGTGTCTGAGCATGGTATACAGACAGTCTCTTCTGTACGGTCTCAGGTTTATCGTCATCACGAAGAACCAGCTCGCCGCCGCAGGTATCGCATACGTCTTCTACCTTCGGTGCGTTGAATTCTACATGATACGTTGCTCCGCATCCGATGCAGGCACGGCGTCCGCCCATACGGTGAACGATATTTTCATCCGGTACTTCTACATTGATTGCGTAGTCAATTTTCTCTCCGCGTGCTTCCAGGGCTTTCGTCAGTGCCTCTGCCTGCGGAATCGTTCTTGGGAAGCCATCCAGCACGTAGCCCTTTGCTGCGTCCGGTTTGGAAATACGGTCTACAACAAGATCGCAGGTCAGCTCGTCCGGAACGAGTTCTCCCTTGTCCATGAATGCTTTCGCTTTCTTTCCAAGCTCGGTTCCCTCTTTGATATTTGCGCGGAAGATATCGCCGGTTGAAATATGAGGAATCTCATATTTTGCAGCGATCTGTTTTGCCTGTGTACCTTTTCCGGCACCAGGTGCCCCCAACATAATAATTTTCATGCGCTTTTCCTCCCATGTTTGAATTTGCAGCAATCCACTGCGTGTAATTTACCCTATTATACCATAAAGTAAACCACAATAGCAAAAATTTTCTCTGTTAAAGCCTCTTTAAAAGCGCTTTAAACAAAAGAAAGGGCCTGTCTTATCCAGACAGTCCCTCTTATGCCTTAATCGTTTAAGAATCCTTTGTAATTGCGTACCAGCATCATGGATTCAATCTGTTTTAAGGTTTCCAGAATTACGCTGGCAATAATGATCAGAGAAGTACCTCCAAAGGATACATTCGCTTTGAAAAATCCATTAAAGAAAAATGGAATCACTGCAACAATGGTAAGACCTGCTGCACCGATAAAAATAATATAGCTGAGCAGATTGTTCAGATAATCTACCGTGGATTTACCCGGGCGGATGCCTGGGATAAAGCCGCCCTGTTTTTTCATGTTATCTGCAACTTCCATCGGGTTGAAGGTGATGGAGGTATAGAAATAAGCGAAGAAAATAACAAGGACAATGTAGAGAATCAGGCCCAGCGAAGCAACTGGATTGGTTTTGTCAAACCAGTTGTTGGAATTCAGCATCTTGATCAGCGTTCCGCCGATGCCTTTGATATCCGACTTTCCGACAAACGACAGGATAATCGATGGGAAAGACATGATGGATGATGCAAAGATGATCGGGATAACGCCCGCTGTATTTACCTTCAGCGGAATATTGGATGACTGTCCGCCAACCATTTTTCTTCCGGCCATTTTCTTGGAATACTGTACCGGAATTCTTCTCTCAGCGCCATTCAGGATCAGTACCAGCACAACAACAGCGATGATCACAACAGCGATGATAATCCACATCAGCAGACCACGCGCGATGGTTTTGCCTTTACGAAGGTTTCGTAAAGGGTTACCATATCCTGCGGGATTCTGGAAAGGATGTTGATTAACAGGACCATAGAAATACCATTTCCAACGCCCTTGTCGTTGATCTGTTCTCCCACCCACATAAGGAAGGCAGAACCGGCTGTCAGAGCTGCCACTACAACAATCACATTACTGCGTTAAAAGTGGTGAGGAGTCCCTGGCGTCCAAAGCCTACTGCCATGGCAACAGACTCAAACAATGCAAGACCTACTGTCACATAACGAGTAATCGCAGTCATTTTCTTTCTTCCCTCTTCGCCGTCACGCTGCATTTCCTCAAGTCGTGGAATTGCAATGGTGAGCAGCTGAATAATGATGGAAGAAGTAATGTACGGTGTAATACTCAGAGCAAAGATGGAGAAACGGTCGAAACCGCCGCCCGTGAATGCATTCAGGAAACTGAATGCCTCATTCGTATTATTTGCAAAATAATTCGCAAAAAAGCTTGTATTGACACCCGGTACAGGCATCTGAGAGCCTAACCGGATGACAACAAGCATCATAAGCACATAAAATATTTTGCGACGAACATCTTTGACCTTAAATGCATTGATAAAGGTCTTAAACATTAGATCACCTCGACTGTTCCACCTGCCGCTTCAATTTTTGCCTTTGCGCTCTCGCTGAAAGCATTTGCTTTTACAGTGAGTTTTTTGGTGACTTCACCGTTTCCAAGGATTTTTACGCCATCTCTCGGATTGGAAACAAGACCAGTCTCAATCATAGTTTCTACGGTTACAACAGCTCCGTCCTCATAACGATTCAGAGCATCTACATTGATTCCAACGATTTCCTTGGAGTTTCTGTTTTTGAAACCTCTCTTCGGAAGACGTCTGTATAAAGGCATCTGACCACCTTCAAATCCCGGTCTCGGTGCTCCGGAACGTGCTTTCTGTCCTTTGTGGCCTTTACCTGCTGTTTTACCATTTCCTGAACCATGTCCACGGCCTCTGCGGAAGTTATCGTTCTGTCTGGAACCTTCAGCCGGCTGTAAATTAGATAAGTCCATTACGGTACCTCCTTATGCTTCTTCTACTTTAACCAGGTAAGAAACCTGATTAACCATGCCGCGAACTGCTGCGTTATCCGGCAGTTCTACCGTCTTGTTAACTTTTTTCAGACCCAGTGCTTCCACGGTTCTTCTGTGTTTCGGAACACATCCGATCGGGGATTTCACCAGTGTTACTTTTAATTTATCTGCCATTTTTCACATCCTCCTTAAGCAAAGATCTCGTTTGTAGATTTGCCGCGAAGTCTTGCTACTTCTTCTGGATCTTCAGCTCAGACAGACCAGCGATGGTAGCCAGAACTACGTTCTGCTTATTTCTGGATCCAAGGGATTTTGTACGGATGTTCTTAATACCAGCTAACTCGATTACGGCACGGGCTGGGCCACCAGCGATGACACCAGTACCTTCAGGAGCTTTCTTTAACAGAACCTCTGCGCTTCCGAATTTACCTACGTAGTCATGAGTGATACTTCCGTTCTCATTGATTGCTACGCTTACCAGTTTCTTCATAGCGTCTTCTTTACCTTTGCGGATAGCTTCCGGAATCTCGCTGCTTTTCCAAGGCCTGCGCCTACGTGTCCATTGCCGTCGCCGACAACTACTAAAGCTGTGAAACGGAAGTTACGACCACCTTTAACAACTTTTGTAACACGCTTAATTGATACGACTTTTTCTTCCAGTTCGAACTGGCTTGCATCAATAATTGTATGCTTCATGTGTTCTTTTCCTTCCTTTCTTAGAATACCAGCCCAGCTTCTCTAGCTGCGTCTGCGAATGCCTGGATTTTTCCCTGGTAGATGAATCCGCCACGGTCAAATACAACTTCAGTAATACCTGCTTCTACAGCTTTCTTTCCAAGAACGGTTCCAAGATATGCTGCTGCATCTACATTGTTGGTTTTCTCAAGCTCTGCTTTCACTTCTTTCTGAAGAGTAGAAGCAGAAACTAAAGTATTTCCAATCGTATCGTCGATAATCTGAGCATACATATGGTTATTGCTGCGGAATACACACAGACGCGGACGCTGTGCAGTACCTACGATATGATTACGTAATCTTCTATGCTTTTTCTGGCGCATCTGCGCTCTTGATACTTTACTAATCATGTTCACACTCTCCTTAATTATTTCTTACCAGTCTTACCAACTTTACGTCTGATCACTTCATCAGCATACTTGATTCCCTTGCCCTTGTATGGCTCAGGTCTTCTCTTATCTCTGATTTCAGCAGCATACTGGCCAACTTTCTCTTTGCTGATACCGGAAACAATGATCTTGTTGCCGTCTACAGCAGAGGAGAGTCCTTCCGGATCGATCATCTCTACCGGATGGGAATATCCAAGAGACAGAACTAATTTGTTGCCCTGTTTTGCAGCTCTGTAACCTACACCGTTTACTTCCAGTGTTTTGGTATAGCCTTCGCTAACACCAACTACCATGTTGTGGATCAGAGTTCTGGTCAGACCATGAAGAGCTTTCATTTTCTTCAGATCGCTCGGTCTTGTAACTACTACATGTCCGTCTTCCAGTTTGATGCTCATTTCAGCCGGGAGAGTTCTCTCTAATGTTCCTTTTGGTCCTTTTACTACAACGTGGTTGTTTTCCTGGATGTCTACTGTTACACCTGCAGGAATTGCCACTGGCAGTCTTCCAATACGTGACATACCAATTTCCTCCTATTAACTTAGATTTTCGGAGAGAGCCTTACGCTCTCTCTGTTTTCAGTTGCTTTGTTTCGTTTCAGATTACCAAACGAATGCCAGAACCTCGCCGCCAACCTGCAGCTTGCGAGCTTCTTTATCGGTGATAACACCCTGGTTTGTGGAAAGAATAGCGATTCCAAGTCCGCCAAGTACTCTCGGCAGCTCATCTTTGCCAACATAGATTCTCAGACCCGGTTTGGAGATTCTCTTCAGACCGGTGATGATCTTCTCGTTTTTGTCAGCGCCGTATTTCAGGGTGATGTGCATATTCTGGAATACACCCTCATCGCTGAGTTCATATTTTGCAATGTATCCCTCGTTTACCAGGATATCAGCGATTGCGATTTTCATTTTGGATGCCGGAACATCTACTGTATCATGTTTTGCAGTGTTAGCGTTACGGATTCTTGTAAGCATATCTGCAATCGGATCACTCATACTCATTTGAATTTGCCTCCTTCTAAAATTTTACCAACTAGCTTTCTTAACGCCAGGAATCTGGCCTTTGTATGCTAATTCACGGAAGCAGATTCTGCAGATTCCGTATTTTCTTAAATATGCGTGTGGACGGCCACAAATTCTGCAACGATTGTATTCTCTTGTAGAGAATTTAGCTTTGCGCTGCTGTTTGATTTTCATTGCTGTTTTAGCCATGAATCAATTCCTCCTATTACTTTGCGAATGGCATGTTGAATAATGTCAGTAATTCACGAGCTTCTTCATCTGTGTTAGCAGTGGTAACGAAGATAATGTCCATACCTCTGACTTTATCAACTTTATCATACTCGATCTCTGGGAAAATCAGCTGCTCTTTGATACCAAGAGCATAGTTTCCTCTGCCATCGAAAGCGTTCGGATTTACGCCGCGGAAGTCACGTACACGAGGCAGTGCCAGGTTGATCAGGCGGTCTGCGAACTCGTACATTTTCTCGCCACGAAGGGTAACTTTGCATCCGATCGGCATACCCTCACGGATTTTAAAGTTTGCTACGGAATTTTTCGCTTTGGTGGTAACTGCTTTCTGTCCGGTGATAGCTTCCATATCACTGATTGCAGCGTCCAGAAGTTTAGCGTTCTCCTTAGCTTCACCAACACCCATGTTGATTACGATTTTGGAGAGCTTCGGCACTTCCATCACGTTTTTGTATCCAAATTTTTTGGTCATTGCATCAACGATCTGCTCGTTGTAAAGATCTTTCAGTCTACTCACGGTTTTGCCTCCTCTCTTCCTTAATCAATTACTGCGCCGTTCAGCTCTTTTGCTTTTGCAACGCGGGTTCTAACAGCTTTTGTTTTGCCGTTTTTCTCAACCATCTCAACTTTGATTCCAACGCGGGTCGGAACTCCTTTTACAACCAGCATTACGTTGGATGCATCGATAGGAGCTTCTTTGTTAACGATTCCGCCCTGCTGATTGCTCATAGACGGTTTCTCATGCTTTGTAATCATGTTTACGCCTTCAACAACAACACGGTTGTTCTTTACGTCAACGCTGACTACTTTGCCGGTTTTGTCTTTATCTTTGCCGGCGATTACCTTTACGGTATCGCCTTTTTTAATCTTCATTGACATAGCTGTCCTCCTATAATACTTCCGGAGCTAAGGAAACAATCTTCATGAACTGTTTCTCACGAAGCTCTCTGGCTACTGGTCCAAAAATACGGGTTCCTTTTGGAGTTTTGTCATCTTTGATAATAACTGCTGCGTTCTCATCAAATTTGATGTAAGAACCGTCTTTACGACGAGCGCCTTTTACGCTTCTTACAACAACAGCTTTTACTACGTCACCTTTTTTAACAACGCCGCCTGGTGTTGCATCTTTGACCGAAGCAACGATTACATCACCAATGTTGGCATATCTTCTTGTAGAACCGCCCATAACACGAATGCATAAGATTTCTTTTGCACCGGTGTTGTCAGCGACTTTCAGTCTAGTTTCCTGCTGAATCATGCTGGTATTCCTCCTTTAGCATTCTGATCTCTTATTTATTTCGCTTTCTCAACGATCTCCACAAGTCTCCATCTCTTATCTTTGGATAAAGGTCTTGTTTCCATAACTCGTACGGTATCACCTACATGGCACTCGTTGTTTGCATCGTGTGCTTTCAGCTTATATGTGCTTTTTACAATTTTCTTGTACAGAGGATGTTTTACATGGTCTTCGATGGCAACCACGATAGTCTTATCCATCTTATCGCTGACAACTTTGCCCACGCGAGTTTTTCTAAGATTTCTTTCTTCCACGATATTTTCCTCCTAATTACTCAGCTGCGTTTGCCTTCTGGGCAATAACAGTCTGGATTCTTGCAATATTTTTGCGAACCTCTTTGATTCGGCTTGTATTGTCAAGCTGGTTGGTTGCATTCTGGAATCTTAAATTGAAGAGTTCCTTTTTAGCAGCTACTAATTCGTCATTCAGCTCAGCTGCGCTCTTTGTATTTAAATCTTTTACAAATTCGTTAGTTTTCACTGTTATCACCGCCTTCTAAGTCTGCACGAGAAACAACTTTGCATTTACATGGTAACTTATGCATGGCAAGACGTAATGCCTCGCGGGCTGTTTCTTCCGGAACACCTGCGATTTCGAACATTACACGGCCTGGTTTTACTACTGCTACCCAGTACTCCAGAGAACCTTTTCCGGAACATTCGGGTTTCAGCCGGCTGTGCGGTTACTGGTTTGTCCGGGAAAATTTTGATCCAAACTTTACCACCACGTTTGATGTAACGTGTCATGGCGATACGGGCTGCCTCGATCTGGTTGGATTTGATCCAGCATGGCTCAAGGGCTACGAGACCAAATTCACCGTAGTTAATTTTGTTTCCTCTGAGCTTTACCCTTCATGGAACCACGGAACTGTTTACGACGTTTACTCTCTTCGGCATTAACATAATTAATTCTCGCTCCCTTCCTTTTTAGTTCTGGTTGGAAGTACTTCGCCATTGTAGATCCATGCTTTACGCCAACTTTACCGTAAGTGGTATCTGCTTCAGCGAATCCATAATCGATATCGGCACGCAGGGTCTGCAGCGGAATAGTTCCCTCGCTGTAGAACTCGGTACGAGCCATATCAGCTCCACCAAGACGTCCGGATACAGATGTTTTGATTCCCTTAGCGCCAGCTCTCATCGTACGCTGCATGGTAGACTTCATAGCACGACGGAAGGAAATACGGTTTTCCAGCTGTAATGCAATGTTCTCAGCAACGAGCTGTGCATCGCGGTCCGGTCTTTTTACTTCTTTGATATCTACGATAAGCTTTTTGTCAGTCAGTTTCTGAACTTCAGCTTTTACTTTCTCGATCTCTGCTCCGCCTTTACCGATAACAACGCCCGGTTTTGCGGTGTAGATGATAACTTTTACTCTGTCAGATGCTCTTTCGATTTCGATCTTGGAAACACCTGCGCTGTACAGTTTCTTCTTCAGGTATGTGCGGATGTTGTAGTCCTCTACGAGGTTATCTGCGAAATCACCCTCGGCATACCATTTGGAATCCCAGTCTTTAATAACACCGACTCTCAGGCCGTGTGGATTAACTTTCTGTCCCATGACATGTCCTCCTTATTTCTCGTCTAACACAATCGTGATGTGGCTGTTTCTCTTCAGGATTCTGTAAGCTCTGCCCTGTGCTCTCGGATGAATTCTCTTCATGGTCGGAGCCTTGTTAGCGAAGCACTCAGCTACATACAGGTTTTCTCTGGAAAGACCGTTGTTGTTCTCAGCGTTTGCGATTGCGGACTCCAGCAGTTTTTTCACTACGCTGGAGGCATATCTCGGGTTATAAGTTACAATACCAAGTGCGGTTGTTACGTCTTTACCGCGGATTGCATCTAAAACAAATCCAGCTTTCTGCGCAGACATTCTAGCGTAGGATAACTTTGCAGACGGTCTGGTATCTTTGTTAGCATTTCTTGCTCTTTTAATCTGACTTCTATGTCCTTTAGCCATTGCTAAAAAACCTCCTCTCTCAAATCATTCTACTTAGCGGACGCCGGATTTCTTCTCGTCCTTGCCGTGACCTCTGTAGGTTCTGGTTGCTACGAACTCACCGAGTTTGTGTCCAACCATATCCTCTGTAACGTATACCGGCACATGTTTTCTTCCGTCATGAACAGCGATTGTGTGTCCAACGAATGACGGGAAGATTGTAGAACGACGTGACCAGGTTTTAATGACTGTTTTATCTCCTGAAGCGTTTGCAGCGTCAACTTTCTTTAACAGGCTTTCATCTGCAAATGGTCCTTTTTTTAATGAACGAGACATCGTTTACCTCCTTATTTCGATAAAGCTTTTCCATCGCGTCTTCTTACGATGTACTTGTTAGACTGCTTGTTCTTTGCTCTGGTCTTCAGGCCAAGAGCCGGTTTTCCCCAAGGAGTAGACGGGCCCGGACGTCCGATACCGGTCTTTCCTTCTCCACCACCATGTGGATGGTCATTCGGGTTCATGACAGAACCACGTACAGTCGGGCGGATACCCATGTTACGTTTCCGTCCTGCTTTACCAATGTTGATCAGGCTGTGCTCGCCATTTCCAACAACACCGATGGATGCACGGCAGTTGATCGGAACCATTCTCATCTCTCCAGACGGAAGACGAAGGGTTGCGTATTTACCTTCTTTAGCCATCAGCTGAGCGCCATTACCAGCTGCACGAACAAGCTGTCCGCCTTTGCCTGCATGAAGCTCTACGTTGTGAACCATGGTACCAACCGGAATCTCGGACAGCGGCAGGCAGTTTCCAGGTCTTACCTCTGCAGCAGCGCCGCTCATAACCTTCATGCCAACTTTCAGTCCTTCCGGAGCCAGGATGTATGCTTTCTCGCCGTCTGCATAGCAGATCAGAGCGATGTTTGCTGTTCTGTTCGGATCGTACTCGATCGATTTAACGATTGCCGGAACATCATCTTTTCTTCTCTTGAAGTCGATGATTCTGTATTTTCTTCTGCTTCCGCCTCCGCGGTGTCTTACAGTGATTTTACCCTGGTTGTTACGACCAGCGTTTTTCTTCAGGGACACTACCAGAGATTTCTCCGGTGTGCTCTTCGTGATTTCGTTGAAATCAGAGGAGGTCATGTGTCTTCTGGAAGGTGTATATGGGTTAAAGCTTTTGATTCCCATTACTTTGTTCTCCTTTCATTTCGTATCGCACTTATGTGTGCATATTTCGAACAGCTGCTAATTAAAGTCCTTCGAAGATTTCGATGTCTTTGCTGTCCTCGGTCAGAGCAACGATTGCCTTCTTGCTCTTTGCAGTTTTTCCAACTACCATTCCACGACGTTTGTTCTTTCCGTCCATGTTCATGGTGTTTACGCTTTTTACTTTTGTTCCTTCGAACATTTTCTCAACTGCTTCTTTAATCTGAGATTTGTTTGCTTCCGGGTGAACCATAAATGTGTATTTCTTCTCGCCCATAGCGTTCATGCTCTTCTCAGTTACGATTGGTTTCAGGATTACGTCGTAATATCTGATATCTGCCATTATGCGTACACCTCCTCGATAGATGCAACACTGCTCTTGGTTGCGATGATGGTGTTGTATTTCAGCATGTCGAATACATTGATGGTATTAACAGATGCAGTCTGAACGCCAGCAATATTTCTTGCGGAAAGTGCTACGTTTTCGCTGTCATCTCCGATGATTACCAGTGCGTTGTTTACTTTGAGGTTATCAAGCACTTTCTTCATCTCTTTTGTTTTAACCTCTGCAAGTTTCAGCTCATCAAGAACGATGAATTTGTTCTCCTGAACTTTGCTTGTCAGAACGGATTTTAATGCAGCTCTTTTCTCTTTCTTGTTCATTTTGAAAGAGTAATCTCTTGGTACTGGAGCGAATACAACTCCGCCGCCTGTCCACTGAGGAGCTCTTGTTGAACCTGTCTTGCGTGACCTGTTCCTTTCTGTCTCCACGGTTTTCTTCCGCCACCGCTTACTTCGGAACGGGTTTTAGCTTTCTGAGTTCCCTGACGATTATTTGCAAGCTGAAGCACTACAGCCTGATGTACCAGATGCTCGTTGATTTCTACACCGAACACTGCATCATTAAGCTCCATGCTGCCAACTTCTTTGCCTTCCATATTTAATACAGATACGTTAGCCATTACGTGTGTTCCTCCTTTCAACGAACTTATTTACCGCATTTTACTGTCTCTTTGATGGTAACCATGGATTTCTTCGGTCCTGGTACAGCACCTTTGACTAACAGTAAATTGTTCTCTACGTCAACTTTTACGATTTCCAGGTTCTGTACGGTGATTTTCTTTCCGCCCATCTGTCCTGGCATTCTTTTTCCTTTGAATACCTTACTCGGATCGGAGCAAGCACCATTGGAACCTGCGTGACGATGATATTTGGAACCATGAGCCATAGGTCCTCTGGACTGACCATGTCTCTTGATGGCACCCTGGAATCCTTTACCTTTGCTTGTTGCAGTAGCGTCGATTTTGTCGCCTGCGCCAAAGATATCGGCCTTGATTTCCTGTCCTAATGTATAGGTTTCAGCATCTTCAAATCTGAACTCTTTCAGATATCTCTTGCAGGAAACACCTGCTTTTGCGAACTGGCCTTTCATTGGTTTGTTCACACGGTTTTCTTTCTTCTCGCCGAAGCCTACCTGAATTGCACTGTACCCGTCGTTGTCTGCGGTTTTCACCTGTGTTACAACACACGGACCTGCCTGCAATACAGTTACCGGTACTAAAACACCGTTTTCGTCGAAGATCTGAGTCATTCCGACTTTTGTAGCTAAAATTGCTTTCTTCATTCCTTTTACCTCCTGTTTTATCTACAGCGGAACTTCCTATTATAAAGAAGTTCATTCTAGCGAACAGTTGATATAAGTGGAACACTATGACCCTTAGGGATGTTGATTCCTTCGAATGAGTGTTGCTTCTATATCATCTATTGCTTACTTAATTGATGGCCGGGGGCTGATCCCGGACTTTTTACAGCTGATCTTATTTGTTTTTCATCTTGATGTCGATGTAAACGCCAGCCGGCATTTCCAGTCTTGATAATGCATCCACTGTTTTCTGGGTAGGTGCGATGATATCAATCAGTCTCTTGTGGGTTCTCTGCTCGAACTGCTCACGGGAATCTTTGTACTTATGAACGGCACGAAGGATAGTTACTACCTCTTTCTTCGTTGGAAGCGGTACTGGTCCGCTCACCGTTGCTCCGTTCTTCTTTACAGTTTCGATAATTTTCTGTGCAGATGCATCTACTACTGATGATCATACGCTTTCAGTGTAATTCTCATTACTTGACTTGCCATAAAAAAAAGTCGCCTCCTTTTCGCACTTTTACGAGTACGACAAGCGGTGACTGTACACTTACCCGTGTGTGTCCTGATGTTTGCACACGGTCGTTTCCACTCTTACAGGTGGACTTAATTGTGGGTACAGTGACTTGTCGCCAGTTTCTTTAACTTGACATTCGCTCCACGGAAAACCCGCTGTTTCTCAGCGGCAACCTCGCGCTTCAACGCTATCAATGTCACAACAGTTGTTAGTATACAAGAAAGCACGCGAAAAATCAAGGTTTTTTTTATTTTTTCGATTTATCCGTTTTTATGCAAAAAGAGAAATACAGGGGTGCCGTGTTGTGCACTTTTCCTATATCTCTCTCTTTTTTGACGTTTTCCAACTATTCAGAGCCCCATCTCGATTCCGCTGCGATGCATCTCGATGTGGCTTCTTGCCATATGAACAAAAAGAAAAGAACGTCCATTCATGCAAGCATGATTTGCGTTCTTTTCGTTCGCATGGCTCTGAATAGTTACAGAATGTCGGAATAATCTAAGATTGTGATGCCGGTTGCAGGATCTTCAATGACTTTCGGGTCATCTCCGGCTGCGTGGGCCTTCTGGAGGAGTTCTTCCGCCGTGTAAACCGGCATGGCAAGTTCGATCGGTTCGGACGGTTCCGGTTCCGGCTCTTCTTCCGGCTCTTCGATGGTTTCTTCAAACTCTTCGATTTCTTCCACAGTTTCCGGCTCTGCTGATTCCGTTTCTTCGGTTTCTTCTGTCACTTCTTCCGCTGTTTCTTCTGCGGCAGCTTCTTCGACGATTTCCGTTTCTTCCACGGCTTCCGGAATTTCTTCGGTTTCTTCTCCTCTTACAAGTTCTGCAGATCGACGGTATTAAAGGACACCTGCTCCGTTTCTTCTTCTTCCAGATCCGGAATTTCAAATTCGTCCTGATTCTCTTCTTCTGCCGTCTTCTGGTCGGCTGCTCTCAACTGTTCGGTCATTTCCTGTTCTTCCCGTTTCTTTTTTTCTTCCAGGGCAGCTTTCTTTCTGCTGCGAAGCTCTTCGGACGCTTTCTCATCGTCCTCGTCTTCTTCCTCTTCCTTCATCATCCTCCTCTTCTTCATCACGTTTCCATACCTCGGAAGGATAAACAGAATGACCAGAAACAGGATGGCAAGTCCGATGATCATGATTCCCTCTCTGCTCTGCGCCGCCATCGACAGAAAGCCGATCACCGGAATCGTGACGATCACTTTGCTCACGGTTGCTCTCACGGTAATTTCCGTTGTGTCTCCACTGATCACATTTTTTACGGATGCGGTTCCGGCAGCGGTGTCGAGGGACTGTATCGTATAGATATACTTTCCGGAATTGTCATCAACCAGGATTTTTTCTCCCGTCGCAACCGATGACGTATCTGTCTTCTTTGCGTACGTGACAGCGCCGCGAGAAATGTTGGTATTTCCCATCCCGTCTGAGACAAGTGTCGTGATGCCGGCAAACGGCGGAATCACCAGTGCGCCTGCTGACAGGATTGCAAGCAGAAGCAGCGTATTCACAATTACCTTCAGTAATTTTGACATATTCAATTCTCCTTGTATTCTCAGTCTTTGCCCCCTATTATAACCCCTTTTCTTCGATTATGCAAGAACGTTACGCATCGTGTCCCGGCCGCCCGGTTCCGCGTGTCGAATTTTTCGATTTTTTCTTGAAGATCTGTCCTGTTTCTTCTATACTATATACATAACCAAAGGGGGAATACTTCATATGAATACACTGATCAAAACCATCGAAGATCTTTCCCTGAACGCATGGCCGTCTCACCAGATCGAGCTGTACGACGGATGGATTCTTCGTTTTTCTTATTTTTATACACACCGGACCAACAGCGTCGAGCAGATCGGGCCGTCCACGATTCCGGTGGAGGAAAAAGTGCAGTACTGTGAGGAGATCTACCGTCGCTGGGGTACACCGGCAATTTTCAAGATCAGTCCGCTTGTCAATCCCGGCTTTGATGCAATGCTCGCCAACCGCGGCTATGTAGTCCAGCACACGACGCACGTCATGACAATGGATCTGGCGAACTTTGCCAAAAAGGATCCTGCCGTTGCCGTGATCGTCAGCAGCTTTATCCCGCCGAAATGGATTGACAGCCTCTTTGCTTTAAAGAGCACGACGAACGTGATGCACCGCATGGTCGTTCCTTCGATGTACCGCGCCATTCCAAAAGAAACCATCTGTACCTCCATCCAGGATGAAACCGGAACGATCGTTGCCACCGGCCTTGGCATCCGCGACCGCGATTACGTCGGTGTCTATGCCATCCATGTGCATCCTGCGTACCGCCACCGCCACTACGCTTCCTCGATCTGCCGCACAATCCTCTCCGAGGGAATCCGGCTCGGTGCAACGAAAGCGTATCTTCAGGTTGTCGAGGGAAACACGCCTGCGATCACACTGTATGAATCGCTCGGTTTTTCCTATCTCTATACCTACTGGTTCCGCGCGAAGAACGTGGTCTGATTTTCGTCTGATTTCGCATAAAAAAGCATAGCAAAACGGCATGTCAAAATTTTCTGACATGCGTTTTGCTCTATGTTTATGCTATAAGTGCAGTAAGATTATTCAGCAGAAGGACTGCTTAAATATTTTTCAACGCCGTCCATGGCTTCGCTCTCGTCTTTTCCGTTTGCGGTCACGGTAACTTCCTCGCCATTGTCCAGACCAAGTGTCATCATACCCATAATGCTCTTCGCATTTACTTTTTTTCTGCCGCTCTCGACGTAGATTTCACTTTCGTACTGGCTCGCTACCTGTACCAGCATGGCAACTGGTCTCGCCTCCAGGCCGCTTGAAAGACGAATTGTGATTGGTTTCTTAATCATAATACTTCTCCTCCTTGTTTCCTTCGCAAATCTTCTGCAATCTCTTTTAGTTTCCTTAATCTATGATTAACTCCGGATTTACCAACAACCGGCGTTAACATCTTGCCCAGTTCCAGAAGCGATGCTTCCGGGTATTGTAAGCGGAGCCTTGCCATCTGCTCCAGCGGTTCCGGCAGAGAAGAAAAGCCTATGGTTTCTTCGATATACCGGATATCTTCGATCTGGCGGATCGCCGCGCTGACCGTTTTGTTGATGTTGGCAGTTTCACAGTTCACCTTTCGGTTGACACTGCCGCGCATTTCTTTTAAGATCCGCACGTTTTCCAGATTCATAAGTGCGATGTTGGCTTCCATGATGCCAAGCATCTCCACAATCTGTGCGCCTTCTTTCATATAAACCACATGGTGGTTTTTCCGGAGAACGATCCGTGCATCAATTCCAAAGCTTTTCAGAAGTTCCTGCACCTGTTCTGCTCTCGGCGCATCGGGGCAGACAATTTCGAGATGGTAAAACCGGTTGGGATCGCTGATGGAACCGGACGCTAAAAATGCGCCCCGTAGAAATGCCCGTTTGCAGCACTGACGCTGTACCACAATAGCCGGAATCGGCATTGTTAACTGCCGGTCTGTCTCGTGTAACTTCACTGCCTGCAGAATCTGACGGGTTTCTTCCCTGTCATTTACGCGGATCAGATACGTATTTTCCTTCTGATTCAGCTTAACTGCAAGTCTGCCTCTATATTAAATGTTTTTTTCAATAAAGTAAAGTACTTCTTGCCACATACGCATTCTCTGTCTGAATCCGTATCGTCCCGTCCTTCTCGGAAATCTGTCCGCAGAGTGACAGGATCGCCGCTGTTTCCGCAATCTGGCAGTGGCGTGCCGTCGGAAGATGTCTCGATAATTCCTCTTTTACCTCGCTTGAGAATGACATCCTTCCACCTCTAAATTCCTTTTCGGATGGCGTCTTTTTCCAGATCCCGGTGCTCAATCCGGATTCCATAGTCCTTCGCGTTGGAAAGACGCCGGTACAGCTCGTTGGCAAGGGTTACGGAACGGTGTTTTCCACCGGTACAGCCGATGCTGATAATGAGCTGATGCTTGCCCTCGGAAATATAATTCGGAATCAGAAAACGGATCATATCCTCTAATTTTTCCGCAAACACCTGCGCTGTCTCAAATCCCATCACATAATCCCGCACCGGAGCATCGTTGCCGGAGAGCGGGCGCATGCCTTCTACGTAGTAGGGATTCGGCAGGAACCGCACATCGAAAACAAGGTCCGAATCCGCCGGGATTCCGTATTTGAATCCAAATGAGAGCACGGTAATCATCAGATTTTTGAATTTCTGATCCTGCACGAAAATCTTATCGAGCTCCGCTTTCAGCTCTCTTGTGAGAAGCTGGCTCGTATCGAGAATGTAGTCCGCATCTTTTTTCAGGAACTCAAGTGCTTTGCGCTCTTTTCTAATTCCCTCATCCACCGTCCAAGGCCTGCCAGCGGGTGCGTTCTTCTCGTCTCTTTGTATCGTTTGACCAGCACGTCATCGGACGCGTCCAGAAACAGGATCTCATAGCAGATTCCGTTGATGCTCATCCACTCCAGAACATTCTGCAGGTCCGGGAGCGCCTGGCCGCTTCGGATATCGATTCCGACTGCCACTTTCTGGATTTCTCCGGAAGTACCGTCGGCGGTAAGCTGTGCAAATTTTTCAACCAGCGGGATCGGAAGGTTATCGACGCAGAAATATTCCGCGTCCTCCAGCATTTTCAACGCTGTACTTTTTCCCGCACCGGACATGCCGGTCACAATTACAAAACGCATGTTTTTTCTCCTTTGGTGGATAACGAAAATCAGAATTCCCCGAGGAACTGGATTTCCGGCTCAAGCTGTACGCCAAACTGTTCTTTTACTTTTGCCTGGATCTGACGGATCAGTTCCATCACATCCGATGCGGTTGCACCACCTGCATTGATCAGAAAGCCGCAGTGTTTTTCCGATACTTTTGCACCGCCGACTGCGTAGCCGGAAAATCCGGCATCCATCACAAGCTTGCCTGCAAAATAGCCTTCCGGCCGCTTGAATGCGCTGCCGCGCTCGGATACTCGAGCGGCTGTTTCTCTACCCGCTTGTTTTTCAATTCCTGCATGCGGGCAAGAATTTCTTCTTTATCTCCCGGAACAAGCATAAGTTCTGCTCCAAGTACGACGTAGCCTCTGTCTTTGATGACGCTGGCACGGTAGCCGAAGCCGAGCTCTTCTTTTTCCAGTTTCCGGATCTCACCTTCTCTTGTGAGTACAGTGACATTCTGTACAATATCCTTCATCTCTCCGCCGTAGCTCCCGCGTTCATACGGACGCCGCCGCCTAAAGTTCCAGGGATTCCGGAGGCAAACTCCATACCGGAAAGACCGGCTTCTCTTGCCGCCCGGCTGATGGATACGAGCATGCTTCCGGCTTTCGCCCGGATTCTGTTTCCTTCCACTTCGATTCCCTGAAAGTTTTTGTAAACCGAAAGAATCACACCGTGGTAGCCCTCGTCACTTACAACGAGATTGCTGCCGTTTCCGGTGACGAACCACGGGATCTCTTTTTCTTCGCAGAGAGCCACGATTTTTCTAATTTCTTCTTCTGTATGAGGAGCGACGAAATAATCTGCCGGACCGCCCACACGGAAGGTCGTATGATTTTTCATCGGTTCTGCGGTCTGTACCGCATCTTCCCCTGCAATTGCATAAGTTCTCTGACAATCTCTTCTTTGATCACGATTTTTACCCTTTGCCGCATCTGCGGCCGAACATTTCATTACGAATTACTACGAATTACAGATTATACTTTTTAGACGCGAAAGCAGCCGACATCCCTCACTTCTTCGTTCGTTCTGCCAGCCGCTGTTTTTCTTCTTCGTCTGCCCGCCTTTTTGCAGGCTCACGGGGTATTCTACCACGAACCCTCAAAAAGTGCAACGAACTTTTTCGTTCCGGCTCTTTTTTCTATCAGATCTTCCGGATTGGTATCATTTCCTACATCAGACAGTCTTTTCCATGGATTCTCGCCGGGGTGACAAGCACCATCTGATTCATGAGATTTTCTTCTGAAAGAACGGCAACGCGCAGATATTCTCTCGTGTGTCCCGTCCAGTAATGGACGCCGTCGATCTCGACTTCTTCTTCCATGAGCACTTCCAGCTCTTTTCCGAGGAAGCCTTCCATATATTCCTGTCTCCGTCTCTCGTCCAGTTCCAGCAGAACGTGGCTGCGCTTCGTCTTCTCCTGCTCCGGAATCTGGCCTGTCATCGCTGCGGCGCGGGTGCCTTCTCTTCTCGAATACTTGAAGATGTGAGTCTCGAAGAAATGAATGTCCTCGACAAAGGCGCGCGACTCTTCAAACTCCTCCTCACTCTCCTGCGGGAAACCGACAATCACATCGGTCGTCAGCGCCGGATTTCCATATACCTTACGCAGAAGATCGCATTTGTGTTTGTATTCTTCTGCGGTATATTTCCGGTTCATCCGCTTCAGTGTTCCATTGCTTCCGCTCTGCAGCGAAAGATGGAAATGCGGGCACACCTTCGGCATTGCGGCGATCGCTCTGCAAACTCTTCGGTGATGATGCCCGGCTCCAGGATCCGAGACGGATTCTTCTGATGCCGTCCACTGCATCAACAGCACGGATGAGGTCGAGCAGCGTCTCTTTTTCGCCCTCCGGGAAATCGAGTCCGTAGGAGGAAAGGTGGATACCCGTCAGCACTACTTCCTGATAACCGGCCTCTGCCAGACGTTTTACTTCTTCTACCACATCACTCTGGCGGCGGCTTCTGACTCTGCCGCGCGCGTACGGATAATACAATAAGTACAGAACTGATTGCATCCATCCTGTACTTTCAGGAATGCGCGGGTGTGCTCCGCCGTTTTGCTGATCGAGAGTGTCTCGTACTCACGGTTGTGTGTCATATCCACGAGGAAGCTCTTACACTCCGCGTCGGATGGTTTTCCACCATCCTCACGTTCTGCCAGAAAGTTTTCCAGAATATCCACAAGATCTTTCTTCTTATTATTTCCGATGATCAGATCAATCGCCGTATCCTCTTCGAGTTTTTCCCCAGCCGCCTGCACATAACAGCCGCAGGCCACGACAACCGCATCGGGATTCATCTTTTTCGCTTTGTGCAGCATCTGCCGCGATTTCCGGTCCGCAATGTTCGTCACAGTACACGTATTGATAATGTAAACATCCGCTCCCGGTGCAAAAGGCACGATCTCGTACCCTCTGTCTTCGAGGAGCTGCTGGATGGCTTCCAGCTCATATGCGTTCACTTTACACCCAAGATTATGCAAAGCTACCGTTTTTTTCATGCCATACTCCTTTCTTCTTCATCTTTATTATTAAAAATCACGAAGATTCCACTTTATCTTTGTATGTTTTCGCATTGACTTTTTCCCCTCCAGACGGTAAGATAAAGCTGTTAAATGAGGGTAATAAATAATGTTAACCAAATAACAGGGAGGATTACAAACATGAAAACAGTACAGATTTCTCTTAATTCTATCGACAAAGTAAAATCTTTCGTCAACGACATTTCCAAATTCGATTTTGATTTCGATCTGGTATCCGGAAGATACGTAATCGACGCAAAATCCATCATGGGAATCTTCAGCCTCGACCTTTCCAAACCGATCGACCTGAACGTCCATGCTGATGGAGATGCTCTTCAGACCGTACTTGATGTTCTTGCTCCGTACATTGTATAATTACGATAGAACATAAGGGCCGCGCACTCGCCGCGGCTCTTTTTTTGTCTTTGTTTATCATCAGGACCGATCTGTTTTTCAGAACCCCCAAAACAAGATCCGGCCTTTTTGTTCTTTAAAGCAAGTTTTCCTTAGCAGACCTCGATCGTCTCTGCGGTAGAAACTGCGCGTTCCATCATCTCGTCGATCACGTCATCCAGATGGCGCTCGGAGCATTTGATGACATTCAGGTTCGGTTTTGTCACCGGATGCTTTGCAACGAAGATCGTGCAGCAGTCCTCATACGGCAGAACAGATGTCTCGTACGTACCGATTTTTTCGGAAATATCGACGATCTCCTGTTTGTCGAAACCGATCAGCGGACGGAAGACCGGCATGGTGCAGACTTCGTTGGTAACGGCGAGGGAATGCATCGTCTGGCTTGCCACCTGTCCGATACTCTCTCCGGTGATCAGGCCAAGGCATTTGTCCTGACGTGCAAACGCTTCTGCGATCTTCATCATATAACGGCGCATGATGATGGTCAGCTCGTCGTGCGGGCATTTTTCGTAGATTGCAAGCTGGATCTCGGTGAAGTTGACCACATGCAGACGGATCGGGCCGCTGTAGCGTGCAACGAGTTTTGCAAGATCCACAACCTTCTGTTTGGCTCTCTCGCTGGTGTACGGCGGAGCGTGGAAGTAAACGGCATCAATCTTAACACCGCGTTTTGCGATCATGTATCCGGCAACCGGGCTGTCGATACCGCCGGAAAGCAGCAGCATGGCCTGTCCGTTTGTGCCGACCGGCATACCGCCAGGGCCTGCGATGCTCTCGCAGTACAGATAAATCTTCTGACGCAGCTCGACGTTCAGATAGATATCCGGCTCGTGAACGTCTACTTTGAGGTTCGGGCAGACATCGAGGATGCGGCCGCCCAGCTCGCAGTTGACTTCCATTGTGTGCATCGGATAGTTTTTGTTCGCACGGCGTGCGCATACCTTAAAGGTTTTCTCCTCGGTCGGGTACAGCTCTTTCACGTAGGAAACCACTGCCTCTGCCAGATCTTCAAAGCCGGTGTCCTCTAAAATGACAACCGGGCAGATCTCGGCGATACCGAAAACTCTTGTCAGCGCATCGACAGCGCCCTCGTAATCAAAGTCTCCTTCGGTGTTGACATAGATTCGTCCCATCTCACGGGTGACCTGGAAATTTCCGTCTACCGGGGCAAGCGCGTGCTCCATCTGTACGCAGAGCGCTTTCTCGAACAGATGACGGTTCTTTCCTTTAATGCCGATCTCGGCATATTTTACCAGAAATGCTTTGTACATCATCGTTTCTTATTCTCCTTTTTTCTCAGCCAGATCGCGGAAGAACAGAGGATATTCCTCAGAAAATTTCTTCAGGATCAGGCAGATACCTGACGCATCTGCGGATGTGCGGCGTTGGCGCTTCGAAGCCGGATAAAGTGGCGCCACTCTCTTAAGTTCATGGTCATGACGATCTCGGTTTTCAGGGAGTTCGGAAGAATGCTTCTTGCCTCCTCCGGCTTTGCTCCGAGTTCGAGCATCTGGAAGTAATACTGCTCTGCAGCTTCCATTGCTTTCTGCCATACCTCGTATTTTTTACGGTCGTTCTCGTCGTCCAGATCATAGGAAAATCCGGTTGCCAGATCGATACAGGTGATCTGGTTTCCAAATTTATCTTTCGAATAGTTGCAGTAGCGGGTGCTCTCCTGGCTGTAGCTTGCGATACGGTGGCGGACGATCTCATGGGTCACGCCGCGGTCGCACGTTACTTTTACGGTGATGGAGCCGTGCTCAATGACGGATTCATGGCCGCGTTTGATGATGCCTGCGATGAATTTCTCTGCAGTGCCTTCTCCAATGCGCTCCTCGCTCTTGTAGCAGACTCTTCCGATTTTCTCGATCCGGCGCAGCATATCCTCGTAGGATTCGGTGCTCAGGATTTCAATTTCCGGCTGTATTGTAATCATAATTTTCCTCTTTCTATTATTTCCTGGTAAATCTGCGCAGCTCGGCAGTACCTCGCGCAGCGTATCCAGGGTGTAATCAATCTGTTCCAGTGTCGTAAATTCGCTGAAGCTGAACCGCACGGCAGACTCCATCTCGGCTTTCGATGCGCCGATGGCAGTCAGCGTCGGGCTTCCGGCTCTCTTGTGTGATGAGCAGGCGCTTCCGGCGGAAACGTAGATCTGGCGGTCCTCCATCGTGTGCAACAGCACTTCACTGCGCACATTTAAGAATGATGCATTGACAATCTGCGGCGCACCCTCTTCTTCCGGCATGCATGGATGACCACATCGTCCAGCTCCCGTAAGCCTTCGATCAGACGGTGTTTGCAGGCACGCATCTGCGCGGTCTGCTCGTCAAAATGCTTGTAAACGATCTCAGCGGATTTCGCAAGGCCTGCGATGCCCGGCACATTGTCGGTTCCGGAACGCATGCCGTTCTGCTGGCCGCCGCCTAAGATCAGCGGACGGATTTTTACTTTCTCATCAATATATAAAAAGCCGCTTCCCTTCGGTCCGTGGATCTTGTGGCCGCTCACGGAGAGCATGTCGATGCCCATCCGTTTCGGATAAATCCGGTATTTGCCGAACGCCTGGATCGCATCGACATGAAAATACGTTTTCGGATTTTTCGCCTTAATTCTGCGTCCGATCTCCCCGATTGGCTCAACAGCACCGATCTCATTGTTGACATACATAATCGAAACGAGAATCGTCTCCGGCGTGATCGCTTCTTCGAGTTCGTTCACATCCACAAGGCCTTCTTTATTTACCGGCAGGCGCGTAATACGGAATCCCTGCTCCTCCAGAAATGCCAGCGGTGCCGACACGGCCGGGTGCTCGATCGCGCTTGTGATGATGTGGTTTCCCGTTCTCTTATTTGCCATTGCTGTTCCGACGAGCGCCCAGTTGTCGGACTCTGTGCCACCGGAGGTAAAGAAAATTTCTTTTTCTTTGACTTTCAGAATCTTTGCCAGCGTTTCCTGGGCGGTTCTGATATATTGTTCTGCTTCTACCCCTTTTTGATGCATCGCAGACGGATTTCCATAATGATTTACCATCAGATCACAGACGAGATCTGCGGTTTCCTGATAAACACAGGTGGTTGCGGAATTGTCCAGATATGCTTCCATTATCTTGTTCGTTCCCTTCCTTCTAAAAGATACACCAGAATGGAAAGCACGGTCATTCCGGCCGTTTCCGTGCGCAGAATGCGCTTTCCGAGCGTAATCGGCTCTACCTTTTCCTTCATGGCCATTTCCACTTCCGCTTCGTCGATGCCGCCCTCCGGTCCGATCAGGATCGCAATAGATTCACCCGGTTCAATGGATTCCAGAATTCTTCTCGTTCCTTCCATCCCCTCTGCGTTCTCATACGGCATCAGGCGGACGTCTGATTCTGCCATCATTGCAAGCGCCTGCTGAAATGTAACAGGCATGTGTACCGTCGGAATCTGCATCCGTTTGGACTGCTTTGCAGCACCAAGCGCGATCGTCTGCCAACGCTCTGCTTTCTTTTCCGCCTTTTTCCGGTCCAGCTTCACAACGCAGCGTTTCATCTCCACCGGAACAATTTCCGTCGCACCAAGTTCCACTGCTTTTTGGATGATCAGTTCCATTTTGTCACCTTTTGGCAGACCCTGAAACAGTACAATTCCGGACGGGAGTTCTCTGTCTGCTGCTGTGACTTCTTCTACTGCGGCAAGAACCTCACCTTCCGGGAAATCCGAAACGGCACAATGATATTCCTTTTCGCCTCCGGTACTGACCAGTATTTTTTCGCCCGGCCGCATGCGGAGCACATTTTTGATGTGATTAACGTCACTGCCCGTGATGTGGACAGTGCCGTCATAAATCTGACTTCTTCTACAAAAAAACGGTACATGAATCTGTTCTCTTTCTCTTCTGGTGTTTCGCTTTTCTTAATTTACATCGGTTTTCTTGCTGTAACAGAAACCCATTCGCCCTGATGTGTAACTTCAACCACTTCAAGTCCCGCTGCAACGACTGCCTCTTTGACAACTTCCTCTTTCACATCGAGAATGCCGGATGTGATATAAACAGCGCCCGGCTTCATCTGGTGTACGATTACCGGCGTCAGCGGAACGAGAACATCTGCAAGAATATTGGCGGTAACGATATCGTATTTCTCGTATCCGACTCTGTCCTGTACTTCTTTGTCATCAATGATATTTCCGATCATCATATCAAAAGCTTCTACCGGAATTCCATTGACTTCTTTGTTTTCCTCAACCGCAGGAACCGCACACGGATCGAGGTCTGTTCCGACCGCATGACGCGCACCAAGCTTCAGTGCAATAATCGAAAGAATACCGCTTCCGGTTCCGACATCAAGCAGCTCGGTATCCTTTGTCACATATTTCTTTAACTGACGGATGCAAAGCTGTGTTGTCTCATGCATACCCGTTCCAAAGGCTGTGCCCGGATCGATATGGATGATCATTTTATCCCGGTCTTCCGGCTTTACTTCCTCCCAGGACGGGATGATCAGAATGTCGTCCACATAGAACTGTTTGAAATACTGTTTCCAGTTGTTGATCCAGTCCTTGTCCTCTGTCTCAGACTCTGTGATGGTGCACTCTCCAAGATCCAGGAACTCCTGCATTTCTGCAAGTGCGCGCGGACATCTGCAAGAACCTTCTCCTTGTCCTCATCCACATCGAGGTAAAAATTCAGGTAGGCAATTCCATCGTCATCCGGAATATCCGGCATGATATCCACGAACATCTGCTGTTTGTCGCTCTCGGTCAAAGGCTGTTTGTCCTGAATTTCCACGCCTTCGATTCCCACATCGGCCAGAGTGGAGATCACAATGTCTTCCACTTCCGATCTTGTTTTTAATGTAAATTTATTCCATTTCATTGTTTAAACTCCTTTTTGCGCTTCTCTTTTCCATACGTGCAAAGAAAGCCACATTTATCATACACGATATCGTTCCTGTTGTAAATGTTATTTTCGGCTTTTACGGCCCGTCTCAATCCGAAATCTTTGTCAGAAAGCCATCTTTTTTCGCCTTCTGATAACGCCATACCAGCCCGAGTGTGGATAAAATGCGAACCCCAAGATCTATCAGATTGAACCGATACAGTGCCGTAAGATCTGCCCCAAGTGCCGTATACAGACGGACACCAAGCAACGGCAGAACACTGTTGGTCAGCGTCGTCATCATCGTAAAGAGGCTGATCAAAAGCGAACGGTTCTTTTCCGGTGCGGCATTTAAAAGAATCTGTACCGTGCAGAGTGCAACGGCACACTGTGAGCGTTCAGAACCGTCATCAGAACAATAAAAGTAACCCCGCGGTACGCCAACGGTAAATGTGGAACCAAAATCATAATAACCGGGCAGAAGCAAAGACCGATCCCGGCGAAAATCAGTGCAAAATCCGGCGATTTTTTCCGGACAACCTTCGCGATCATTCCAACTGCCGCAAGCTGACCGATATTGAAAACACCGTTGCAGATGGAAAGTGTCATCTCCGACATTTTGCAATATTTGACCTGTCCTAAATACCACATGCTCCAGTCAAGCTGCCAGGTGATATAGAAAAAGACCACCGGCACGAAAAACCAGCGCAATGCTTTATTTTTCCCCACGCTTGTGATCGCCTCCAGCAGATCAGAAACAGAAAAACGTGAGGATGCCTTCCCCGCTTCTGCCGGAGCTTTGCCCTCCTCCTGCTGTTCCACCGGAATTTTTGATTGCAGCGGCCTGCAACAAAACACAGACAGCACACAGATAAAAAAAGCTTCGGAGTACCAGAAGTTTTCCATCGGCCGTGTGGCATCTTCCCATCAGAATCCCGCAGATCACCGGTGCAAGAATGCCAATCACAAACATGAACTGATTCCGAAAGGCATAGACATCGTTTCGCTGCCGCAGTGAAACCGCAGCACCGAACATTGCCTGCCACTGCGCATTGTAAATAGCAAGTGCCCCCGCAGTAAATGCCAGTGATACAAAAAACAGCTCCATACGTCTCTCGCCGAGTGCCGGTACACTTCCAAGAAATGCATAGCCGGCACACATCACAAGAAGCGTAAGCATCGGTATCGTCTTTGTCGACTTCAGACGATCCGCCAGAATTCCAAGCGGCAGCAGTGCTGCACACGCTACAATGTTCGGCACCATCTGGATAATGCCGATCTGACTGTCGGTTGCACCCATGTTTGTCGCATACAGATTCAGGCCGAAACCGTTGATCGATGTGATATATTGCAGAAATACACCCTCGACGGCAAACAGCAGCATGGTCTGCGCAGATGGCGGCATCTTTTTTACCCGATAAAACAGACTCTTTTTCATTGTTTAATCCCCCATACCTTCTTCTGTTGTCTTCACGTTCCTGCCCCCGCCGGTACGTAAAGATTCTGCTCTCATAATGGCAATTTCATGTTCAAATGTCAACAGAAATACTCGGATCCGATGTGAGAAATTTAACGGCATTTTCTGTCAATATTCACAAAAGAAAAAGGGGGATTCTCCCTGTTGAATGCATGGGTTTTGCATAAGAAAAAGGAGCCCCCGTTTTACCTGGGGCTCCGCCTATTGGAAATGTTTATAGCAATCTCAGAAACCAAATTCATCTCCCACCGCAGAACGTGTCTTCTTGCCGGAAGAGGATAAAAAAATTCAGAACTGCTTTTTGCGTTATTTTCGGGGTTTGCTATCAGAATTCGATCTCGCGCAGATATCTGTGCAGCGCATCCTGCCAGGTCGGCAGTTTTTCGAATCCGTTCTCGGTCAGTTTCTCTTTGCTCATGCGGCTGTTGGACGGACGTTTTGCTTTTGCCGGGTACTGGTCAGAGCTTACCGGTGATACACTTACTTTTCCGTAAGCCGGATCGATCTCAGCGGCCTGTTTGAAAATCTCGCAGGCGAACTCATACCAGGAGCAGAGTCCCTCGTTTGTTGCATGGTAGCGGCCGTAGTTCTCTTTCTCTGCCATGTCGACAAGCAGGCGGGACAGGTCGTAGGTGTAGGTCGGGCTTCCTACCTGATCATCTACAACAGTCAGATGATCGTGTGTCTTTCCAAGGTTCAGCATGGTCTTGATGAAGTTCTTTCCGTTCACGCCGAATACCCATGCGATGCGGACGATGTAGAATTTTTTCACCCATTTCTCTACCGCGAGCTCTCCCTCGTATTTCGTCTGGCCGTATACGTTCAGCGGATGACGCTCATCATCCGGCTCCCACGGGCGGGTACCCTGGCCGTCGATACGTAGTCGGTGGAGATGTAGATCATTTTGCAGTCAAGGTCATGGCAGACTTTTGCGATGTTCTCGGTTCCGACTGCATTGACCTGATGTACTTTTTCTTTTTTGTCATCATCCTCAGCAAGGTCTACAGCGTCCATGCTGCACAGTGGATTACGACATCCGGGTTTGCTTCGGTAATGACTTTTCTTACGCTTTCTGCATCGGTGATATCCATTTCTTCAATATCAACGCCGATTCCTTCATGACCGCGTTTTGCAAGTTCATTCATGACGTCATGGCCGAGCTGGCCTTTTACACCTGTTACAAATACTCTCATAATGGTTCTCCTTTTTTCTGATTTTGTTATCGTTATGTTTTGTCTGTCTCTTGTTTTTCAGTCTGATTTTCTGTTTGTACCATGAGTATAAAGGATGACGTTATGTCATGGTCAAGCATTTTTTTCAAAAACTGCCCCGGATTTTTCTTCCGGGGCAGTTTTCTTCAACGCTGTTCGCTTTTATTTGTCGATATATTTTCCGTTCATCACATCCATCAGATACTGGCCGTACTGATTTTTCTTCAGTGGTTCGATGTCGGTCAGAAGCTGGTCTTTGCCGATCCAGCCGTTCAGGTAACCGATCTCCTCCAGGCACGCAATCTTGCGGTGCTGATGCGTCTCGATGGTTTTTACGAAGTTGGTTGCCTCTACCAGACTCTCATGTGTACCGGTATCCAGCCAGGTGAAGCCCTGTCCGAGAAGCTCAACGTTCAGACTGCCGTCTTCCAGATAGATCCGGTTCAGGTCGGTGATCTCAAGCTCTCCGCGCGGTGACGGTTTCAGGTTCTTTGCATACTCTACGACTTTGTTGTCATAGAAATACAGACCTGTAACACAATAGTTTGATTTCGGTTTCTCCGGTTTCTCTTCGATGGAGATGGCTTTTCCCTCGGAGTCAAATTCTACGATTCCGAAACGCTCCGGATCATCTACATAATAGCCGAATACGGTTGCGCCTTTTCCGGTCTCAGCGTTTTCTACTGCTGCTTTCAGGCGTTTGTCCAGACCGTGTCCGAAGAAGATGTTGTCGCCGAGCACCATGCAACGGAATCATCCCCGATGAACTCCTCGCCGATGATGAAGGCCTGTGCCAGTCCGTCCGGGCTTGGCTGTACCTTGTAGGAAAGCTGTACACCGAACTGATGGCCGTCACCGAGCAGTGCCTCGAAACGCGGGGTGTCCTGCGGGGTGGAGATGATCAGGATGTCGCGGATGCCTGCATTCATAAGAACAGACAGCGGATAATAGATCATCGGCTTGTCATAGATCGGGAGAAGCTGTTTCGATGTTACCATAGTTAACGGATAAAGACGTGTGCCGGAACCTCCGGCAAGTACGATACCTTTCATAATTCGTTACTCCTTTTTCGTATATGATACCTCTAGTATAACCTCATTCCCGGAAACGCGTCAACCCGTATCGTAACGTAACCGTTACTGTTCACTCAGCAGTGAAACACTTGCTGTTTCGCTGCGTAAGAACATGTTTCAGGTGTGAGCAACCCTCCTTTTGCGAAGCAAACTTTAAATGAAGGTTGCGAATGTTACAGTTCGCTGGGCACCAGTGAACTGTAACACGTAACGGTGTGTGATAACTTTGTGACGTTTCTGTTATCAGCAGCTGTATTTCGTCAGTTTCTGGCGGGAATAGATCGAGCTGTTGCGGTTGAATACGTAGGCCGCGGTGCAGACAATAAAGAAATATGGCAGATAATCGTAGCCAAAAATCTCGCCGCCGATGAAAATAGCCGCCAGTAAGGTATTGGTTCCGCCACCGAAAACCGCCGCATAGCCAAGCGCCGCGGAAAGCTCCACCGGAATACCGAACAGATTGCCAAGGACTGCTCCCAGGGTTGCTCCGATGGTAAACAGCGGTGTTACCTCGCCGCCCTGAAACCCGGCGGACAGTGTCAGAATTGTCAGGATAAATTTCAGCGCCCAGTCATATGCATATACCTTTTCCCCATGAAATACCGCTTCCACCAGATTCGTTCCAAAGCCGCAATACCGTCCTCGGTACAGAAGCAGGAACAGAATGCTAAGGATAACACCGATGGAGAAAACACGTACCAGCGGATTTTTGATTTTTTCGCCGAGATATTTTTTCGTGTGCTTTAAGCACCAGGCGAAGAGGCCGCCTGTGATTCCAAAAATAATACCAAGTGTAATCAGACGCACCAGCAGGAACGGTGTCAGGCTTTCGCTGATGTGGACAGCCAGATTTTCTTTGCGGATTCCAAGCAGGGAAGCTACAGCGCTCGCAGAGAAAGATGCGGTAAACGCCGGAAGCAGTGCCTCGTACCGCATTTCACCCGCAGCGAGCACCTCTACCGCAAAGATCACAGCTGCAATCGGCGTTCCGAACATGCCCGCAAAGCCGGCGGCCATACCGGTTACCAGAAAGATACCGGGCGCGTTTTTAAACGGTAATTTTGCCAGCAAAATAGGAAAACACAGCACCGATCTGAACGGCAACGCCCTCGCGGCCGGCACTTCCACCGAACAGATGCGTCAACGCCGTTGAGAGCATTGCCAGCGGAATCATGCGAAGCGGAAGCTCTGTCTCCTCCTCATACGCTACACCAAAAATCAGACTCATGCCTCCTTTTCCCCTGCCACCGAATTTCTGATTGACTGCCACGATCACAAGACCTGCCATAGCGAGAAACGGCAGACACCAGAAAAGATGTGCCACGCGAACAGCCGTGACTTTCAAAAGCAGACGGCAGAACAGCGCCTCAATCAGACCGACTGCCGCACCGAGCGGAACGCCGGTCACACCGAGCAGCAGCAGGGGCGCCGTAGGTGCGAAGGGATTTCTTCAGTTCTTCTTTCATTCTCTTTCTCTCCTTTTCGAATTCTGCTGTTATCATATCACGAAGCGGACAGATTGTGAACTATGGATACCTTTTCCTCCATACTCTTTGCCAGTGCATCGGCAATTTTCCTGCATCCGGATTACTTCTTTCATCTCCTGCTCCGTAAACTGCGCCGCAGCTTCCTCCTCGGACTGAAACAGCGGAAGAACCAGCTCTCTCGCATACTGTTTTCCCGTTTCAGTCAGACTGATGATTTTTTCCCGCCGGTTTGCCGGATTGACTTCCATTTCGATATATCCTGTTTTCGTTTTTAGTCCGTTTTCGTACTTTTTGTTTTAGTGTTTTTTTCTTCCTTTGTCAAGATTTCCAAAAGCCTCTTTTTTCCGTATATTTTCCGGCATTTTTCAAATACTAGCAACTGTCCAGACACTGTTAGGGAAAGGAGATTTTGAAGATGAGAAAAATCAGAAGAGTGTGTATGACGCTGGCATTGGCGGTATTACTGGCCGGGATGACGGCCTGTGGAAACAACACCACGAATGACACCGGAAATGGCAATACCAACACGGAGAGTGACATGGGACAGACGGATAACAGAAACGATGTCCATACGACAGAGATGCCGTCAAACGACAATGTAAATGATGTGACGGAGGGCACCGATGGGAATGCCAACGGTACGAACGGTACAAATACCGGGGATAGAAATACCCTTGGAGATGATGTCGCGACGCCGCTGAAGATGTGACCCGTGGTGTCGGTGAGGGCGTTGAGGATGTCGGCCGCGCGGTGGACGATGTGGTAAGCGGCGGCGACAATGAGACGCAGAATCCGCAGGAAAACGGAGCAACTACACAGAATGGAGCGGGGATGGCACAGTAAATATGCACTTCTGCTGCTCCCGTATCTAAAAAACTTCCCTTGGCGAACGATATATGCAGGTTCGCCGGGAAGTTTTTTACTGCCAGGCACATCAGCACCTGGTTTGATCCGTCACTTTTGATTTTTTCTTTTACAGACCGCATCTGAATTTTCTGCCCTTCGCGCCAAGAATGCTGGCCATCTGATCGCCCCACGCTGCACGCTCTGCATAAATATCAACCCGTTCCAGATCTCCGCTCCGGTCCACAAAAGCAGGGAACAGAAATCCACAGATAGGATTTCCCGGCTCGTATTCTCCAACCAGCGGGCAGACAGCGCAGATCAGATAGGGGAACATCTCCTCGGATTCCCCCAGGCGCTCTTTATCGGAAGCCTTTGCAGGAATATCATACCGGTCATAAAACATGTAAATGGCATAAGCCCCGTGAATCTGCAATCCTTCGATCAGGATATCATAGAACGTTTCCAACAGCGCATCGTTCTTCAGTCCGCATTCCCGCAGCGCCATCAGCATCTGCCAGATACTGCCCGGCCCCTGGGATGTTTCCGGAAAACGGTATTCCCGCAGCTTCTCATTCGATTCCGCAAACGGAATTTTCTTGGCAATCGCCAGATTCCTGGCCTTTTCCGAACCGGACAGTTTCAGAAAATGAATGTTGAAACTGCCGTCATACTCCCCATCCGAATCCGTATAGCAACCCGCCATCCGCACAAACGAAGTCCGCGCCGGCGTCATCCTCCTCGTCAGCTCCAGCATGTCTTCCCGATTAATCATACATTCCCTCCGACAGTAAAGATATTCGAAACTCTCTGCCTTTGATCTTATCATAACATGCTTTTTCTGTCAGCAGGTTTTTAAATTGCGTTCTTTCTCTCCATCTGATAAAATCGAAACAGTATCTCGCATTTTATAATTTTGATATAGAGAGATGTTGGGACAAAACACCTTTTGACTCAATATCACAGAAAGGACGACACATGAAATTAGCAGTAATCAGTGATCTTCACGGGAATTATTATGCGCTCGCAAAGGTGCTGGCATTTCTTCGCAGTCAGGAGATCGACGGTATCATCGGGCTGGGAGATTTTGTAACAGACGGGCCTTTTCCGCAACGGATGATGAGAGTGCTTCGCGAAATGCAGGAGGAGTTTCCCTGCTATCTGGTGCGGGGAAACAGGGAAGAATATCTGCTGGAAAATCTCCGGCATCCGCAGAACTGGAAGGCAGGTTCCTCGACAAGCGGACTTTTGGATTATACGTTTCGGAATCTTACCGGACAGGATCTGGAATTTTTCGAACAGCTGCCGACAGACGGAGTTCTGATCGGAAAAATGCATGAGTCAGGCCGGCTGATTCCTGTTTTTGTTCCGCAGGAAGAAATCATACCGGATACCTGCCGCGAATCTCTCTTCCCGGCACTTCGTCTCTGTCACGGCGCGCCCGGAGAACTCCGTGGGAATTTCGGTCTGCATCCGGAGCTTTTGCTGTCCCATCTGGAAAATCTCGATGCCGCAATCCTGCTCGGCGGGCACAGCCACAAGCAGGAGCAAAGAGAATATGCCGGAAAAACATACCTGAATCCCGGTTCCCTTGGGCTTGCGCTTGATGGAGTCGGCGGCCATGCCCATTTCGCGATTCTGACGCTGGAAAACAGCACATGGCAGATCGAATGTTTTCAGATTCCCTACGATCTCGAAGCTACCTCGCCGAATTCGACCGCGCCGGGCTGGAAACGCATGGCAGTGTCCTTGCCCGTTCCTTAAAACGGACATTGACCTGCGGCGTGAATTATTTTTATCTCACCGTAAAACGAGTGCGTGAACTCGCCGATGCACTGGCACTGACCGATCTGGACGAAGAGGTCTGGAAAAAGGCGGAACAGGAACTGAAATAACCGTCCATTCAAAAGACGCAGGCTGTGTACTCACACACAGCCTGCCGTCTGTTTCTATTCCCTAACTTCTATTTTTCTTTTCGAAACACAACCGTCTCAAATCTTCTGACCACTCCATCATACTCTCCCGTCATCGGCTGGTATGTTTCCGTATCCATCGGAAATGCAGCCGATTCAGCTCCGTAGTTCTGTACAAACAGATACTTGTATTTCTCATCCTCCCTTGTTGCAACATCGAGCCCTTCCGGGATTTCGGCTGCCGCGCGTTCCAGGCCTTTTTCTTCTGCCAATTTCCGGCAGAAGTCATCGTAAAATGCCTGTTCAAAATCTGCGCAGACATAATACGCCTCGCCCTCTCCAAATACATTTTTCGTCAGTGCCGGATATCCCGCATAGAAATCGTCACGGTATGCCAGCAGCGTTTCGGCACCGTTCGTTTTTACCAGGTCGCAGAAATTTCGGATTTCATATGTCTTTCCTTCTCCCACACCCGCATTCACATCCTGATCATACAATGCGTCCAGCTCGGTGCTCCGCAGGCCGAATACATCCATCAGTCCGTGCGGGGTTCCGCCGAGGAAACAGAGGTCGTTTTCATCCACAACTCCCGACCAGTATGTCATCACAAAGGTGCCGCCGTCTGCCACGAAATTCCGGATTTTTTCCTCAATTCCGGCCCGAAACAGATACAGCATCGGTGCAAAGACAATCCGGTAGCCGGAAAGACTCTCCTCCATGTCAAGGAAATCCACATTCACACCCAGTTTCCGAAGACCGCCATATACTTCTTCACGGTATTCATGTAATGCAGTCCCATATTCCGTGGTCCCTGCGCATCCTCCATGGCCCAGCGGCTTTCGCAGTCATGCAAAATTGCAGCCTGTGCCTTCGTCGTGCTTCCCGCAATCTGCGCCAGATCCAAAAGCGCCTCGCCCGTCTCTGTCACCTCACGGAACACGCGCGTATCCTTTCCGCCGTAGTGGTCAATGACCGCCCCGTGGAACTTCTCGCTCGCACCGCGGCTCTGGCGGATCTGGAAATACTGGACACTGTCGGAACCATGCGCCACTGCCTGCAGCGATGCCGCCTTTAAAAGCCCAGGCCGTTTCAGCTTGCTGACACTCTGCCAGTTCGTGCTTGTCGGGCAGGACTCCATCAGAAGGAACGGTTTTTTCATCAAACTCCGCATAAAATCGTGCTGCAGTGCCGCATCAAGCGCAGTCACCTCTTCTGCTTCCTTGTGCCAGGTCGGATAATTATCCCATGACACCACATCAATCAGATCCTTGAACTTATGATAATTCAGTCCCTGGAAATCATACATCATGTTGATTGTCACCGGAAGTTCGGAACCGCCCGCGCGGATCGCTGCTTTTTCCCAGGCAACAAAGTCTGCTGTCTGATCTGTCACAAACCGTTTCCAGTCAAGATTCAGTCCGTGAAGCCCCATCTCACCCTTTGGGGACGGACTCTCAATCTGCTCAAAATTCTGATACGAATGGCTCCAGAACGTTGTATTCCACGACATATTCAATGCATCAATCGTCTCATATTTTTTCTTCAGCCACCCCTGAAATGCCTTCTGGCAGAGCGGGCAATGGCATTCTCCACTCAGTTCATTCGAAATGTGCCACATTTTTACCGCCGGGTGCTTTCCAAACTTCTCGCTCAGCAGGCGATCAATTTTCCCCACCTTTTCCCGGTAAACCGGCGAAGTATAACAGTGATTATGGCGTCCGCCGAACAGATTTTTCGTGCGGTCCGCGTTTACGCGCAGTACCTCCGGGTATTTGTCTGCAAGCCACTTCGGGCGTGCTGCAGACGGTGTCGAGAGAATTACTGAAATCTCATTCTTATACAGCTGATCCATGATCTTTTCCAGCCATTCCAGGTGGTATACACCCTCCTCCGGCTCGAGCACAGACCAGGAAAAGACACCAAGCGTCACCTCGTTGATATGCGCCTCCTTCATATATTCGATATCCTGCTCCAGAATTTCCGGCATCGCAAGCCACTGCTCCGGGTTATAATCCCCTCCATAGATAAATCCACTCTGGTTCATGTTCGTTTTCCTTTCTCTGTTCATCGAAATATCGTCTCCACGTGCAGCTTCTCAATTTTGCAGGCACATCCATCCGCTGCATCCGGCTGCTTTTCCAGAAAAATCGGATCACCCGGATGCAGAGGATAGACAACGAGTTTCAGTTTCTCCGGAAACTCAAAATAGCCAAGGCTTAACAGGGCCTCCTGACCGGTATAGAAATAATCGTTGATTTTCTCTTCCCCATCAAACACTTCCATACGGTTTCCGTACCAGGTCAGAAAAGCAAACGCATCGTGATAATTTTTTTCGCCCGGATAAGCAAGCTTCAGTTCGTATACTGCTTTCTCTTTATCCTGCTCTTTGCAGACAAGCTCTGCCTCCGGCTCCTGTGCTTTGTAAATACGCTCATACAGCGTAAAGTTTCCTCTTTTTCCACACTCTTTGAAATCCACAATGCCTTTTTCCACTGCCGGATACACAGCGATCATGGTTTTTCCACTGCCTGTCACAACAAGCTCACCGTTTTCTTCCCAGACATAATTTTCGGAAAGAACGAGATAATCCTGATCCAGATGCACCTTCCATGCATTCAGCGCCTCCTGCCGGGAAATCAGGCAGAGTTCTGCGCGCGCATCGCCCTCCCACTGAATCTGCGGGTCGAGATCACCGTAAAATACGAACGCATCTCCCTTTTTCGTATGTAAAACGCAGAGCGGTGTGGCAAGTGCCGTGTGAAGAACCGCATCGTTTAGTTTCATATTGTACGGAAAAAATCCATACATTCCCTCTTTCAGGTCAAATGCCGGAAATCCCACGCTCGCCTTTCCATCCAGGAGTCCCTCCAGTTTCACCTGTGGATGATCATCCATCTTCCATCTTCTCTGGTAATTGTTAAAAAAGACGTATCCATGGTCCGCATCGTGACGGCACGCTGTCCGAACAGTGTGCATATCTCCCGGCAGAATCCTTATCGTTGGAATTTCAGACCGAAGTGAGGCCATATCCTCGCCAAAATCATTCAAAAACAGCGCCAGCAGCTTGATCTCCCGATAGCTGTCCGAGATTGTTCCGTACTGCCGGATCGGCGCGTTGAAATCGTAATTGATCTCCGGCAGGTCGTTCAGATATCCTGTCGCGCGGCTCTCCTGCAGGGTGGACAGTTTTCCCTTCGGATTGCTGCCGCCGTGGTACATATAGTAGCCGAGCAGCCCTGCTCCACTTCCCATTTTTACGGTAGACATCGCTCCGACATCGCATCCCTTCGCCACCGGTCTTCTGTGCATGGTAACCTGAAGCCCGCCTCCAAGTTCTGCCGTCAAAAACGGAAAATCCTCCTCGTTGTAACTGTTTGCATTTTCCACATGATGATCACACGCAATCAGTGCATCGTTCCTTGTGTGGCTGAACACAAAGTTTGCGTTCGGCTCAATCTCGCACGTTCTCTGATCCATGGTGCTTCACAGTAGCCGCCCATGACCGGAAGCAGATCGCCGATGCAGCTCCGCCCCAACCGGTCGCCGTGTACAGCGGCACATCAAAGCCAATTTCCTTTGCCATTGCTGTCAATGTGCGGATATGCGCCTCGCCCTCCGGTCCCTGCAGACCGCCGACGTGGCCGTACTCATTCTCGATCTGAATACCGATCACCGGACCGCCGTCCTTTTCCATGCATCCATCGACCTGCGCATAAACCTTTTTCCAGAACCGTCTGACATAGCCAAGATATTCCTCGTTGTTACAGCGGATCGCCATGCCCTCTTTCTCTCTCTCGATGATCCAGTCCGGGAATCCGCCGTTCCGCACTTCCCCGTGCACAAACGGTCCGATACGCAAGAATACCGACAGTCCGACTTCCGGCACAGTCTTACAAACGTTCCGATATCCCGGCATCCTTCAAAATCAAACACATTTTCCTCTTCCTCGTGGTGAATCCAGATCACATAGGCCGAGACGACAGAAACTCCGCCCGCCTTTATTTTGCGCAGTGATTCCTCCCACCACTCTTTGCGGTACCGACTGTAATGCATTTCGCCCATCACCGGAAACCACGGTTTTCCATTTTTAATCAGATAATCCCTGCAATAGCTGTACTCTGCTCTCATCGTCTTATTGTCCCTCTCTTTTTACTGTCTGCAGACAGAAATTCCGCATCATGCCGTACATCGGCGGCGATGAAATTCGGATTCCGGCAGTGACTTCCTGCGGTTTTCTGATTTCGCATGTCACTTTGTAGCCGGTCCATGCATGTTCTGTCGGATGAATCACAGTCTCTTCTTTTCCCTCTTCCGTATTGAGGAACAGCCGCACATCCACATTTGTTGTATCGGTTCCCTGAAAGGCAACAGATAATGTATACGTTCCTGCCTCCTGTACCTTTACCGTCTGGCAGATCGAAAACGTAAAGTTTTTCGGTGCTTCTACGCGTACCGCATTCACCGGCGGAGCTGGGAACGGATCGACAAACTCCGGAAACAGCTGTACTGCAACGGCATCCTCGGATTTTTCTACGTTCCAGCGCGCCAGGCCGTCTTCCCAGCCGACATCGAGCAACAGATTCTCCGCCTCCGGCAGCTCTTCCACCACGCAGATCTTCGCATGTGCAGCAAACGGAACACCTTCCACATTTCCTGTCACATCATATTCGCCTGTCACGCGTGTGTCCGGCACTTCGTTCCAGTTTACCCGCCGCTGCTCCACCATTCCGTCATACAGCAAAACCGGGAGCATCTCCGGCAGACCGCATGCTTCGTCTTTTACTACGGTCATTGGCTCCGGCTCGTAAATCTTGGCCGGTTTTTCCGGACAGGCATCATTCCGTGTAAACAGGAAAGAACGAATGCCCTCCATGATGGTTCCCTTCTCCTCCAGCAGACCCATATTTCCGACCAGCCGCCCTCACCGTCTTCGGAACACAGATCGGTTCCCAGTAATAGATACCCTGCCCCATTTCATCCGGCAGCGAAGCCAACGATATTGGCAACCAGATCCAGCACCTGCTTCTGTCCGG